>Ga0118677_10012261_pt1 | contig 12616 bp, 8 predicted proteins | sample AliMusrvi5mmetaG_FD_86154 | JGI IMG/M metagenome (GOLD analysis project Ga0118677, IMG submission 86154)
GTCATGATGCGCGTGACGGTGACCCACGACGATCGCCGCGCGCTCGAGATGTTCGCGCGCGAACTCGCGCCGTCCGGTAAGTCCTGGGCGCCCGGCACGACGCTGCCGGCGGGCGGCAGGCCCTCGGTGTCACCGATGATCAAGCAGGTCGGTTGCCTGGTGCCGAAGCGCTCGATCACCCCGGTCGTGCGCATCGAGGACCGCTTCGTGACCGTCGATATCCCGCTTGGTTCGGCGGGCGCCGTGCAGGAAGGACCCGGCGATGCCGTGGTCGCCGGTGGGCCGCAGGGCGAAATCTGCGCCCCGCTCGTCACGATCGCCGTCGCGCGCAGCGGTGACAAGGGCGACCGATCGAACATCGGCGTAATCGCCCGCCGCCCAGAGTACCTGTCGCTGATCCTCGAGCAGGTCACGCCCGACGTGGTCGCCTGGGTGGTTCCATTCAGGTCAAGCACCGTATTGTTCGCGACGGTAACACCGGAAGTCTTGAACACCGCGCCGGCTTGATCCGAGCCCAGCGCTCCAGAGGAGCCCAGCTTCACAGTGCCCGCATTAATGGCGGTCGCGCCCGTATAGGCGTTATTGCCGGAGAGCGTCAGCGTGCCCGTGCCCGCCTTGGTAAGCGCCAAGGCCCCGGCGTAGCCAAAGCCGTCCTGAATCGAACCGGCAAAAGTGCTATCCGCATTGGTGCTGGTGCCAATGGTCAACGTAACCGCCGAGGCGTTCGAGTTCCGAACCACCGGCGTTCCCGCTGTGGCGTTGGTGTTGAGGCTGGGCGTCGTCAAGTTGTTGCCATTCAACACCAGCACACCCGTGCTGGACGCTCCGAAGCTGATCGCGTTTCCCGAGCCTGACGTATTATTGAGCGCCCCGATGTTGCCAAGTTGCAAAATGCCCGCGTTGATGTTCACGCCGCCCGTGAATGTGTTGTTCCCGCCGAGGATCAACGTGCCCGAGCCCGCCTTGGTCAGAGCCCCGTTGCTCACCACCCCGTTGATGGTCATGGCGTAGGTACCCGTTTCTTGGTTCTGCACCGTCACCGTGCGAGGAGTTCCTCCGCCCAAATCCACGGTCCCGGCAAAGGTCAGCGCACCCCTGTAGCTGGCAGTTGTGTCACCCAATGTGATATCGCCATTGAGAACGAGCGCGTTATAAACGCTATACGCAGCGGAGTCCTTGGCGTTCACCGTTGTTCCACCGGAGAGAGTTAGCGTTCCCGTACCCACCGAGCCGTTGGTGATGGCCGTCACCACACCGCTCGTAATTGTGCCGGTGCTGCTACTGCCAATGCGCAGGATGCCATTGGTGATGTTCGTGCCGCCACTGTAGTTGTTCGCGCCACTGAGCAGCAAAAATCCAGCACCGGTCTTGCTGATGACTGCCACGCCGCTCTCCGTGATATTCGAGGAAATGGTGATGTTGTCATTATTCGCATTGGCAGCAATCGTGTATGTCTGGCCCGTGCCGTTGCCCAACTGGAGGGTGGTGGTGCTGATGGTCATGCCGTTATTGCCGTTGTTGGCGATACCTGACGTGCCTATGATTTCCAGCGTCCCTGTGCCGCCGATCGCTGTGCTAATGCTGTTCGCCGCCTGTTGCACCGAATCGGCGATGACGGTCCCTGAAATGTTCGCAGTAGGCGCGGCGCCGGTTGCGAAAATTGCAACGTCGCCGTTGGTCCACAGACCGGGTGCAGCAGTTCCGGGCGAAACGCTCGTGGCCCACGCGCTCGTCGTGCCCGCGTCCCAAGTCGCGGTGCCGCCGGTCAGGCCGGAGGCGTTGGAGGTATCAAACCAAAGGGATGTTGCCGCTCGTCCCGATGGCGCGACAGCCAGCAGGCAAGCGAGCGCGATTGCAATACATCCAACCGGCCGCTTCACGCGCAGGGCGGGAAAAGAACCGGAGACCGGGCAATCAAGCCGGTGGGAACGGTTGGTGGTATTCTTCGTTTTCACGGGTTTGGGCAATCGCGTCCTTATTAATTTGAGAAATTGACGCATTTTTATGGGAAATACACTATTTTTTATTTTCTTATTTTAAACTTGCTTTTCGTCGTCAAATCGAAGATTTTGATTTGTTGCATCCACATATCATGATGCTTTTTTACTTTTTAATATGAAATACTGCTCTACATATCCAAATCCCTGTCTCTGTGGTATTTCAATCTTGAAAAAATCCCCCCTTGCTCTCGCGCTTTTGTTGGCGGCCTGCGCCGCTGTTTCCACGCCGAAGGAAAGCATTCGATGCAGGCCATTCGGAACAATCCCCGGCGGGCAAAAAGCGGATCTTTATCTGCTCACAAACAGCCGTGGTGCCGAGGCGGAGATCACCAATTACGGGGGGATCGTGGTTTCCCTGAAAATGCCTGATCGCAAGGGGGCGATGGCGGACGTGGTTCTGGGATACGACCACCTCAAAGATTACACCAAGGCCAGCCCGTATTTCGGGGCCCTCATTGGCCGCTACGGCAACCGCATTGCCAAGGGCCGCTTTGAACTGGACGGCAAGGCCTATCAACTTGCCACCAATGACGGGCCGAACGCGTTGCACGGCGGGGTGAAGGGCTTTGACAAGGTGCTTTGGAAAGCCAGGCCCCTGATGACCAAGGCGGGGCCCGCGCTGGAGTTGATCTATACCAGCAAGGATGGAGAGGAGGGTTATCCCGGAAAACTCTCTGTCAAGGCGCTCTACACGCTCACGAACAAGAACGAGATGAGGCTGGATTTCACGGCGACTACGGACAAGCCCACCATCGTGAATTTGACTCACCACAGCTATTTCAACCTCGCTGGAGCGGGCAATGGAGACATCCTCGGCCATCGGGTGACCATCCGGGCCGCCAAGTTCACTCCCGTGGACAATACGCTTATCCCCACCGGAGAACTGCGGCCGGTCGCGGGCACCCCCATGGATTTCCGCAAGCCGGCAGCGATCGGCGCCCGCATTGCCGACCCCTACGAGCAGATCCGGATAGGCAAGACCGGTTACGATCATAACTGGGTAACCGGCAACCCCACTGGGAAACTGGGCCTTCAGGCAAAAGTTTACGAGCCTGCCAGCGGCCGCGTGATGGAGGTCCTCTCGACCGAGCCCGGGCTGCAATTTTACTCGGGCAATTTCCTCGACGGCACCAACGTGGGCAAGGGCGGCAAGGCGTATCAGTTCCGGACGGGTTTTTGCATGGAGCCACAACACTTTCCGGATTCCCCCAACCACGCGAACTTCCCGAGCGTGATCTTAAATCCAGGCGAGACTTACAAGAGCACGATCATCTACCGCTTTTCCTCGGGGCGATAAAGCATCATCAGACGCCCGATCCAAGGGGCGTGGCATTCTTTCCTTCACGGACGAAGGAAACACCATGTTTTCTTATAGTGTCCGAAAGCACATCCAGGTCGCCTACCTTCTACCCGAACCGGCCACCCTGGAGCGGGAACTGCGCCCCCTGCGGGCGATCGGCGACCAATACCCCCGCCTGCTGGTGAGCATGGACACGCACTTCCGCGAGGATCACGATGGCATCCGGTGGATGAACGTCCGGGATTTTCTCCTGGCCGGGCACATGTGAGTGGAAAAGACCCAGCGTCGCTCGCTACCGGGGTAAACACATCTCGGTTCTCCTGAAAAATAGCGGGCGATGCCCCCCCAAGAACATCGCCCGCCAACCCCAAAAGAATGAATGAAGCCTTCAGCTTTGGCGGCGGCGGCGCAGGACGACCACCGTGGTCAGGCTGAAGGCCAGGAGCGCCCATGTGGCGGGCTCGGGGACAACGGTGATGTTCACAAAGTTACCGCCAATTTGATCGCCGGTGAAGTTGCTCCCACCCACGGTGGCATTGTAGTCGATCTGCCAAGTCTGGCTATTAAACGTAAAGGTGGAACCGTTCGCCAAGCTGCTGGAGTTGTAGGTGAAAAGACCGCTGTTCCAAGTGCCGCTGTAGTTGATGAGCGTGAACTTCTGACTATTGGCGAAGGTGCCTGCATTAAGGTTGCTCAGGGTCAGGGTGACCGTTCCGTTCAAGTTGAGATTCCCGGAGGCGACCTGCAAATCCGCACCCACGCTAGGGAGCGCACTGGAATCCACCACGTAGCCGAATGTGGAACCGGTGTTGAATGTTACGGCTCCAGACTTTAAGGCCCCGATGCTGGCTCCGGGGGCCAGGGTGCCGCCGGAGTTGACCGTGACTGTTCCCGTGAAGTTGCCGGACCCGCCCAGCGTGCCGCCATTGACGATGGCGTTCCCGGTTCCGAGCCCGCTGCCCGACGCGTTGCTTACCAGCAGCGTGCCTGCGGTGACCGTCGTCCCGCCGTCGTAGGTGTTCGCACCTGAGAGTGCAAGGACCGACCCCGTGGCGTTCATCGTCACCGTCTTGCCGCTGCCGGCTATGACGCCCGCGTAGGTGCTGTTGCTGCCGCTGGTGTAGTTGACGCTTCCGGTGATCGTGCTGGTGCTGCTGCCGGCGATGCTGCCGCTGCCGGTAACAGCCAAGCCTCCGTTGGCGGTGAGGTTCGCCCCGTTGCCGATCGTGAACGTCCCGCTGCTGGAGGTCACGGTGCCGGTCACGGTGCCAGCCCCATTCCAGTTGCCGCCGGTCACTCCCAGGGTTCCCGCGATGGTTCCGGAGGATTTGTTGATGATGCCGCCGCCGGTCAGGGTGGTGTTGCCGTTCACCGTGCCGGTGCCGGTCAATGTGCCGGATGTTCCGATAGCGACCGTGCTGGCCGATGCGGTTGATCCATCCAGTTGCAGCGTGCCGGTGTTGACCGTCGTGTTACCGGTGTAGGTGTTGGGTTCGGAGAGGGTCAGGTTGCCCGCGCCGGATTTTGTCAGGCCGCCGATGTTGGTGTTGTCGATGGCATTGGCGAAGGTGACGTTCTGGCCATTGGTGTCCAGCGCGATCGCGCCCGTGCTGTTCCTGATCCGAGCCGAATAGTCGTTTGCTGCCGAAGCGCTGGTGAATTGCAGGGTGCCATTGCCGAAGACAATGCTCCCGCTGGTGTTGCCCAGTGCATTCGCATGTGCTGCCTGCACGGTGCCGCCTTTAAGCGCGGTCGCCCCAGTATAGGTGTTGTTTCCCGAGAGGATGATCGTGCCACTGGTCGCCGCATTGTTGGTCGAGTCCACAGCGCTCGCGCCACCCAAGTTGAGGATCGTCCCGCCGGTGTAGGCGATGGTGCCGGAGATCACGCCCGAGAAGATCACATTTCCGCCGCCGACGATGTCAAGGTAGTTTCCTCCCTGGACGCCCAAGGCGATTGTGCGGTTGGTGGTGATGCTGCCCGCCGTGTTGGCGATGAGCGCCGCGCCCGTGCCGTAGGAGCCGCTGAGGTTCATGCCGGTGGTCGCGTTGTTGCTCAACTGGCTATCCGCAGAGTATTGTAAGGTGCCCGCATAAACGGAAACTGCGCTTGCGGCTTGGGAGGCCGCGCCGAGAATCACCTTGCCGGTGCCGTATTTATCGGTGCTGTTTCCAAGCGCGCCCATCGTAAGAACGCCGGTTCCCCAGTCTTGCAGGATGATATTGCCAGTGGTCACGTTGATCTTTCCGGTTCCTGCGGTTGTAATCGAATAATCGTTGGAGCCTGCGAACAAGAGGCCGTTTCCGCCCAGCGTCAGGTTTTGGTTGCTGCTGAGCGCGAGTGATTGCCCGGCCCCAGTCGTGGTGATCTTCAAGGTGTTTACCGTTTCGCTCGTCGTCACACTCCCATTGCCGGCAAGCGCATAGTTCGTCGTGTTTGATGAACTCGAGGGCGGGAACGTGCTATTGTAGCCGGCATAGGCTGTGATCGGGTTCGTGCCGCTGGCTCCGCTGGTCGCCCAATCCGTGCCGCCTACTGTGGCTCGCGCGCTCAGAATTCCCGTAGTGTTATTGGCCGTGGTGGTTGTGGCAACGCCGGAGGCAAAGTCGATCGCACCATTGGTAAAGGTGATGTTCCCGAGGGCAATGGTCGAACTGCCGCCGTTCTGCGTGATCGCATTCTGGCCGACCACTGTTCCGAGCGTAGTGCTCGAAACCGACTGCGCGAAGCTGCCCCCCTTGATCTGGACCGTGCCGCCGTTCAAAGTCAGTGCGGATGTTGTGACAATCTTGCTGTTGTTGTTGGTCGTGTAATCCAGCACGAGCGTGCCGCCGTTGACCACGGTCGCGAGTTTATTATAAGTGTTGTTACCCGAAAGCGTCCAAGTGCCAGTCCCTACCTTGGAGAAGTTATACGCAGTCGTTGCGGCCTGGCCGGTGATATTCCCCGTGATCGACCCGTTGCCAGAGCCACCAAAAGTGAATGGGAAATTATTGCCACCTGCCATTGTCAATCCACCGGTAATGTTGACAGTTACCCCGTTGTTGATGAGGGTCCAGCCCCAGCCACCGTTCGCACTGTTTCCTGTCATGGACGTAAAATTCAAGGTGACCGGGGTGCTGAGGTTGGCCGTCTGGTTGATGAGAAGGTTTCCGGACTGACCCATGGTGAGAACCCCGAAGTTTTGCGTGTAGCCGGCAGTCCCGGAATTCGGGGCATCGAAAGTCACGATGTCCTGACCGACCCCCTGCTGGGCTGCGCCGTGGTCAACGGTCAAGGCGTTCGAAGAACCAAGCGCCGCGCCGGTCTTGATGGTGAGGTATCCCAAATCCGTCGTGCTGATGACACCGTTACCGAGCTGAATCGTGCCTGTACCCAACGCATTCGTATTGGTGACCACAAGAGTGCCCGGAGTGCTTGCCGCGTTTTGCGACACCTTGACACCGCCCGTGAAGGTGTTGTTGCCGTTGAGCACCCAGGTTCCACCGCCAAGTTTGATCACATTCGTCGCGCTGCCACCGTTGTTGCCAATGACCGCACTCAAGGTGTTGTTGCCGGTGTTCGTTCCCTGCAAGGTAAGCGTGCGAGTCTGGGCGGTGGTTCCATAGGCTATGGAACCTGTGTTGGTGAAATTGATCGCACCCGTGCCGGATGCATCAATCGTCGCCCCCTGAGCCGCTGCTGTGCCGTTGATCGTGAACAGGCGGTCTGTGCTGCCGCCCCCGCCCGTATAGGAAAGCGTGGTGCCGTTGCCCAAAAGCAGGTTGGAAGCCACGTTGCTTGATTCGCCGAGGCTGTTGGCCGTGTTGGCGTTCCCCGCAATGGTGAACGCCAGCGTGCCCGCGCCCACGGTGGTGGCTCCCGAATAGGTATTGTTGCCTGAGAGAACCAAGGTGTTCGTGCCCAGCTTGGTCACACCAATCGCCCCGCCGCCCGTTCCGGTGGAGTTGGCAATGTTGTCACTCACCGTAAATGTGCTTCCACTCGCGTTGGTCGTATCGAAGCCAATGGAAGAGCCCGCCTGGAGACCGTTGCTGCTGACCGCCCCGCCCAGACCGCCCAAGTTAGTCAACAAGGTGGTAATATTAGCCGTGGTGAATTCGCCCGTGCCACCCACATTGAAGGCGAGGGTTGCGCCACTGGCCGCCCGGAGATTTGCCGCCGTCCAGCTGGCAGGCGTGTTGTTGTAGAGCGAGGTTTGCTTCGCAAATTGCAAAGTGCCGCCATTGACCGTATTCACCCCCGTGTAGGTATTTGCTCCGGAGAGAACCAGCGTACCGTTGCCCGCCTTGGTGAGGCCATAGCCGTTGGAGCCATCCCCAATCGCACCACCCACCGTAAGCGTGTTCGCGGTCACCGTGACCTGATGAGTTCCCGTTGTTCCGTTGGTGACCAGCGTCACCGCGCCCGTGCCGAGGTTCAGATTCTGTGTGCCCGTAAAGGTGAAATCCTGGTACCAGTTCTGCACGTTGTTCGTGCTGAGGGTGATCGCCGCGGCCGTGGTGTTATCAAACGTCACGGCGGTCGATCCCGTGCTGTTGCCAACATTGAATGTCCCGCCGGTCCCCAAGGCTGCCGCGTTGTTGATCTTCAACGTGCCCGCACCGTTAAGGTTCACATTCCCGGTGAAGCTCCCGTTGGTACCGTTGAGCGTCAATGCCTGCGCACTGGCCTGCGTCACCGAATTCACGCTGGCACCCAACGCGCCGTTCAGCACTGCCGCGCCCCCCGTGGACGCGTTGTTGATATCAATCTTGCCGGTACCGTTGGCTGTCGTGTCACCGATCTGCCCATTGATCGTCGTTATACCACCTGTGTTTTCGCGCAAATACAAAGTCAGCGCGCCGCTTGTGGCGTTGTCAATGTTGCCGTTTATATTCACACTGTTGCTGGCAATACCGGAACCGACCGCCAGATTCGTGCCCATGAGGAGATTGGGACTGACCGTCAAAAAGTTGGCATTGTTATTCTGCTGGGACGCGATCGCTGCTTCGTTGAGGTTACCAAACACATCGGTGGCACCCGTCCCGTTCATGGTAATCACATTACCGCCCGACACCCCGATTGTGACGCTGTTCCTGTTGTTCCCACCGGCGTTGTAAATGATCGAACCGAGGGTGACACCGGCAGTATCAAGGGTAAGCGTTAAATTACTCGCACCCGGGACAAGAGTCAGCACACTGCCATTGCCGCTGGGGGCACCGGCAGACCAAGTCGCCGCGCTCCAGTTTTGGCTTGCAGCGCCGGTCCAGTTGCTGCTTGCCGCCCAAGCCGACTGGGCCGAAACCATCGCCAGCAGGCAGACGACCGCGAGAAACAGGGAGGAAGAGAAACCTGAGACCTGAGACTTGAGACCTGACACGAAGGTCGGGGGATTTGTTTTCATGATAGGGGTGGCATTTGTTTTCATGGGATTGTAGTTCTGCGGGATTTCTGGTTCTGGGATGGGTTAAACTTTGGAAACAAGGTGGGATTTCCGGGAGCCGTTCAAGGGAGAGGCGGTTTCCACTCCGCGCAAGGCTGGGCTGATCTGGATGCCGATACGGCCGGGGAGGCCCGGGTTAGTTGCCCGCCAGAGGACGGTTTGGACTGCGGTGGCGATGATGGTTTGGAGGTTGATATCTATGGCGGCGGGGATCGGATCGAGCTGGGTGTGGATGAACGGGCTGTAGTTTCCGATGATCCAGTCGAATTGCGCGGGGTCGGCACCGGACCTCCGGATGGAACGGTAAAGCACGCCTGTGGCACCGGAGTCCGGCATATAGATGGCGGTGGGAGCGGGAGCGCAGGCGAACAATTGGGCAGCGAGTTGGTCCCCCGTCTCTTCGGACGGCGGCGGGAGGAGGTGGACAGTTTCGATGTGAGGGAGCGCGGTGATCCGGGCGACGGTGCCGCCGAGTTCACGGACACGGGCGGTGAAGCTTGCTTCGCGGCGGGCGTAAGCCGGGTATTCGGGTTCGACGCTGATGTAGGCGAGGTGGGAATGCTTGCGCCCCATGAGGTAGTCCGCCGCCATCCGCCCGTTGGCTTCATTGTCCGGCTCGACATAATCGCCGGGATAATCGGGCGACTTGCGTGTCATCACCCAAACCGATGGCAGGCCCGCAATCGTGTCAAGCACAGCCGGGGAAGGTTGGGCCCCCTGGAGGAGGATCGCCTCGCATTCCTGCTGGCGGATATCTATCGGAATCTCGTCCGCGTTCGCAGAAAACAAGAGCCGGAAGGATGCCCCGGCAGCCACGCTGGCGGCCTGCAAAAACGCGATCTGCTCGCCCAGAAAGCGGTGCGCGTCTTTTTCGCCGCTGCCGACAAACCAAACCCCCAACCTCCCGTTGCCCGCAGCGACAGGAAGTTTCCGCGGACGGCCCCGGCGGCTGCGTTTCCTGGGGTCCATATTCAGGCTTCGTGCCGCCGAGTGCACAGCGGAAAGCGTCTCCGGAGCGACGGATTCCGGTCGGTTCAGGGCACGGGAAATCGTCGAGCGCGAGATGCCGGTTGTGCGGGCCAACTCGGAGACTTGAAAATTCATCAAAGTTAATTTATTGAAATGACCGAATAATTGCAAGAAAATAATTAGCGGAATTTATGAATCTCTGGTCGGGGAGGTTGACGATGAAGGAATCATCTCACAGGAAGATAGGCGGAAAAAGATTTTTGTTGATTTTTTCATTAAAAGCGGTTTATTATCCCCCGATGTCAAGGGTGAGCAATTGGTTTTCCGAGGGTATTCTGTGGATTTTCGGGTTGCTACTGATTTTTCGCGGTTCAAAAGCATTTTTTTTCGGGATAAAGGAGGCGATTCGATGATCCGTGTCGCGCTGGTGGGGGTATCCGGTTATGGGCGTTGTTATCTGGATGCGGTGCGGGAGTTGGAGGATTTGGGACATGTCAAGCTGGTGGCAGCCTGCATCGTGAACCACAGGGAGGAAGCAGCGCTCTGGAACAAGCTCTCCCGGCAGGGCGTCCGGTGTTTTGAGGAGACCGGGGCGATGTGGTGCGCGATGCGGGGCATGATCGATCTGACCCTGTTGCCAACGCCTCCTCATACCCACAGCCAGCTTGCTCTCGAGGCGTTCTCTGCGGGCTCGCACGTCCTTGTCGAAAAGCCGCTCGCGGCATCCGTCGCGGAAGCCCGGGAGATGGTGGCTGGCGCATCGGGTGCCTCTCGGCGGCTCTTCGTCGGATTTCAGGACCTCTACAGTAAGAACACATGGAAACTCAAGCGCGAGCTTTTGCGGGGTCGGTTCGGCGAGGTGAGTTCGGTTTCCTTCCTGGGACTATGGCCGCGTCCGGCCAGTTATTATTCGCGGAACGCTTGGGCGGGAAAACTGAAACTTGGCGACCAGCTCGTCAACGACACGCCGGTCTCCAACGCGTTCGCCCACTTCCTGAACCTCTGCCTGTTTTTCGCCGGTCCGGACGAAGCGGCCAGCGCCGCCGGAGTGGAGATCGAGGCGGAACTTTTGCGGGCCAACGACATCGAGACCTTCGACACGGCCGCGCTCCGGATCAAGACCGACACCGGGATCCCAGTCCACTTCTTCTGCTCACACACCTGCGAAAAGAACGTCACGCCGACGATCCGCATCGTTTCGGAATCCGCGAGGATCCACTGGAAACATGAGGATGGGATTTTTGTCGAGGGTGGGAAGCACGAGAATTTTTCCGATTTATCGGTCGGCCTCGACACGCGCACCGAGATGCTCGCGAACATCACCAAGGTGCTCGGCGGGAAGCCTGCCGACATCTGCACGGCAGACATAGCCCTTGCTCCTCTCGCGGTCAGCGAACGCCTGCAGGAGTTCCGGGTGCTTCCGGTTTCCCGGTCTCGCCGCCAACGGATCGCGATGCCCGAGGATTCGCTTGTGTGCGTGAATGGCCTCGCGGACACTCTCAACAGGTGCTTCGAGACCGGACTGTTGCCTTCGGAGCTCTCGGACCGGGAAATCGCGCCAAACTTAAAAACCGCTTTAGGCTAATACAGTCATGAATGCCCCCCTCCCTGCACCCGGCAAGGCGTTCTCCCTCGTCGAACTGCTGGTCGTCGTGGCGGTCATCATTTTGTTGATGGCCCTGCTGGTCCCGTCCATTACCGGGATCAAGGGGGGCAGCGACCTCACCAAGACCGCCTACGACATCCAGGGCACCCTCGATCAGGCGCGGGCCTACGCGATGAGCAACAATACTTTTGTCTGGGTCGGATTCGCCGAGGAGGATGCGGGCTATGATGCCTCCAAAAACCCGCAAGTTCCCGGAACCGGCCGGGTCGCGGTCGCCGTGATCGCCTCCAAGGATGGCACAAAGGGCTTTGACGGAGGCAGCCTCCCCAATCCCGCGTGGACGAATTATGGTAACGGGAATAATTTTCTGGCAATGGCGAAACTCCAGCGTTTTGAAAATGTGCATCTGGCCGATTTGGGCGCAACGCCCCCTGCCAGCGGCGGGATGGCAAGACCCGCCGTTGCCGATTCCTACCGCGTGGGAAACACGGCGGTGATTTGCGTGACCCCCTTCGACTGGCCGCTCGGTTCGGCCTTGAATTCCGGCCAATATTCTTTCAAGATGGTCGTCACCTTCGACCCCCAGGGCGTTGCGAGGATCCAGGGGACCGGAGACATCATTCCCCAATATCTGGAAATCGGCCTTCAACCGACTCACGGCAATACCTTCGCACAAACCGGCCCGAACGTGGCCGCCATCCAAATCAACGGCATAACCGGCGCAACCCGCATTTTCAGACCATGACGAAGAAATGGAAAATGCGGAACGCGGAATGCGGAATGCGGAAATCTTCAGGTTTCAAGCTTCGCGTTTCAGGTTTCAAAAATGCCTTCAGTCTTGTCGAGGTGACGCTGGCTTTGGGGATAGCGGCGTTCTGCCTTATTGCCATCTTGGGTCTCCTGCCGGCCGGGTTCAACAGCAACCAGACCTCGGTCGAGCAGACTGTGGCGGCAGGAGTGGCCTCTGCCATCGTGGCGGATTTGCGCGCCACGCCGGCCGGGGCGGGTGCCATCAGCCCCACCTACAAGATCACCATCACCCCGTCAGGAACCGCGCAACAGCTCCGCCTGTGCGAAGACGGGTCGCCCGATACCGCCGGCGGATCAAATTCCCGATACCTCGCTTACGTCACGTTTTCCACCCCGTCTTGCCCGAAAGCGCCGACCCCCACGCGCATCCTTATCACATGGCCTGCTGCAGGCGACCTCAACAACAACCCGCCGAAAAATTTCTCGGGTTCATACGAAGCCGTCACCGCTCTGGACAGGAACTGAAAATGGATCCACAGATGACACAGATAAGCGCAGATCGGGGA
>Ga0118677_10012263_pt1 | contig 12613 bp, 15 predicted proteins | sample AliMusrvi5mmetaG_FD_86154 | JGI IMG/M metagenome (GOLD analysis project Ga0118677, IMG submission 86154)
TTCATGCACTATTTACAGAAACTGAATTGGCTATGAAATTAAATACGGCCTTAGCCCTTCAAGAACATCCTGAAATGCAACGATTTATTCATTGGGTTAAATCTAAGCCTAATCACTTTTACGAAAAATCGCGCAAAAGTTCTCGCTTAAAAGAGAATTGAGCCTTACTTAAGGGAGCCCACCAGGACTTGAACCTGGGACCAAAGGATCATGAGCTAAATCTTGTCTTTGCAAGATGATTCTCAGTTAGTTCACCACCATTTTTGACTCTTTGACCAAAATAGCCGCTGAATCCATCTCTGTTTTAACCATCTGATCAAATTTTTCAGGGCTCATCACTATTGGCTCTGCGCCAAGTCTATCTAGTTGCTCAACCACTGCAGGCTCTTGCATTACCTTAATGATGGCAGCATTCATTCGATTGATGATCTTTGTAGGCGTTTTAGAAGGAGCAAAAATGCCTACCCAAAAAATATAAGAGGAATTGGGGGCACCTGCTTCAATCGTAGTGGGAACATTAGGCAATACTGTAGAGCGCTTAGAGGTACCAACAGCCAATGCCTGAAGTTTGCCATCCTTGATTAATGGTAAAGCAGAAACAATGGGTGAAAAAAACCAATCCACCCTACCGGCCATCGTATCTGTAATAGCATCTGGTGTTCCTTTGTAGGGAATATGATTGGCGTTAATTTTTGCAGCGATTCTGAATTTTTCTGCATTCATATGCGTAGCTGATCCATTGCCAGCAGAGGCATAATTTTTAGAGCCTGGATTAACTTGGGCCTTAGCAATCAAATCCGCAACTGAAGTGTAGCCAGCGTTTGGTGATGCCACCATTACATTTGGGAGTTGCACCAAGGAAGTAACGGCAGAAAAATCTTTCAAAGTATCGTAAGGTAAGCTGCTATAGATAAATGGGTTAACTACATGACCAGAAGATTGAATTAAAAATGTATATCCATCGGGTGCAGATTTGGCAACCAGTGCTGCGCCGATAGTACCGCCAGCACCAGGCTTATTCTCGATAAAAATTGATGTGCCAAGGCTATCTGCTACCTTGTTGGCGATAAGACGAGCAATCACATCGGTTCCACTGCCAGGAGTAAACGGCACAATAAAACGTATAGTTTGGGCGTTAGGCCAACCCGTTTGGGCAAAGGAATTACTAATACCAACCATTAAAATCGCAAGCATCACGATTAACTTAGCAAGTAAGGATTTCACATTAAATTGAACTTGTCTCATGATTATTGATTTTCCATTAAATGATGTAGTTGAAAAATTTGATCAGAATTTAATTTGATGCCATGATTAAAATAACCCTCGAAATGTGATTGCTTAAATTTTTTAGCTGCCTTTTCTCGCCCGCTAAAAAGACACAAGAATCATTCTTGCGTAAAATGCCTTCTGACTTGAGGCCATCCTCAGACTCGCAAAATACTGCCACTTCTCCCTCTACAACAAAATAGATCTTTTCCACTGTTGAGTCATCAAGTGCGGTTTGACCCCCGGGCTCAAAAACACTCATGCCCATCCACATTGAATTACACGGACTCGCCTCTTTGCCCTGAAGGCGATAGCAAGTCATATCATCATGATTCGGGGCTTGATAAGTGTTGGCTGCTTCAAATCTCGTAATGTGCATAAATTGCTCTATCTATAAATTAAACACAACTCGTTTTGGGTAGCCACTTAAAACAAGTTTATAAGCCTCAAAAGCATGATCTATTGCAAAAGTCTGATCCACATGAAATGCTTTCAGTTGATTAGATTCAAAACCAGACTTCAATTGATTTAATAGTTTGGTTGACTCAATGCAATCTAGCGCTAAGGTATCGATTCCAACAAAGGTATGCATGCCGCGATAAAAAGTAAAAATATCAAATGGCACAGCTCTATCTTGCGTTGCTATAAAAATCTGAGTGCCACCCTTTGCCAAAGATTTATTGGCAGATTCAAAATAAGCACTTCCAACGGTGTTGTAGATAATATTTGCGCCCTTACCATTGCTTAGTTGCTGAATTTGCTCTGCAATTTGCTCTGCTCCCATGTCTTTAGCATTAACCACACTTACCTCGCTACATGCAAAAGCACTAAAAGTGTCAGAACGTTGCACGGCAATTACTTGAGCCCCATTCATCGCAGCAATTTGTACAGCAGCTTGTCCAACTTTTCCATTGGCGCCCATAACTGCAACAACCTGACCAGGCTGGGGCAAGACACTTCTTCGAAAGCCTTCGTAGGCCGTAACAAATGGCACACCAACCGAGCCTGCCTCTTCAAAGCTCAAATTTTTTGGTTTTTCATGAAGGGCCTGCACAGGGAGAACCAGCCAACCCGCATGGGAACCATTGCGGGTTATACCCACATCTCCACCCGATCCCCATACTTCCTTACCAAGCCATGTGCTAGGGCCATCCACTACTACGCCAGCAAAATCTCGACCCGGAATACGTGGAAAAATAGCTTTGGGCATAATTCCCAATGCTGCCTTAACATCACTAGGATTAACACCAGCACTCACCACACGCACTAATGCCTCGCCCTGATTTAAGACAGGAGGTTGTTGCATCTCAATCAAAGGTGAAAACTCATCAATCGACGATACTTTTTTAAGCAGACGTATTGCACGCAAATTTTCTTTTTGGATTATCATTTTTATACCAATTCTTATGACGATTTGATGGGTAAATATGGGGTCTGATCAGGCGTCGTCAGATTGCCAGTCACCGCGCAGGTACGTAATATTTTTTGACTCATATCGAATTCTTCTTATTTAAAGATGGCGACCGCCATCAACCACAATTCGAGTTCCAGTTGAAAAGCGTAAACGGGTTGCGCAAGCCTCAATAGCTGAAGCAACATCATCGGGAGTACCAATTCGTTTCAGCGGAGTTGTAGCTGCTGTCTTATCGTTAAAATCCTCTCCCCGACCCGGAACAAAGGCTGAATCAACGACTCCGGGAGAAACGCAAAGTATGCGAATGCTTGGCGCCAGAACTTTAGCAAGTGACTCACTCACAATATCTAAGCTTGCCTTTGCTGCTACATAAGCAAGATTACTTCCGACCCCAGTAAAACCAGCAATGGAGGAGACATTCACAATCAGACCATCTCCACTTGCTTTTAGCAATGCTTGAAAAGATCGAATAGATGAAAACACTCCGCGGAAATTTGTCTTCAAGACATCATCAATCAGATCGTCGGTAAGCGCGTCTAAATTTGCAGCCGGCACAGGTTTAGTAAACCCGGCAGAGTTAACCAAAATATCGCAGCGACCTAGTCGTGCCTCAACCTCTTTAGCGGCAGCCACTAGGCTATCGGAATCCACAATAGAGGCATTCAAGCAAAAATGCTTTCCAGTAGGTAGCTGATTGAGCTGCTCCACACCTTTTTCAATCGCGTTACGCCCAACCAAAACACAGGTAGCCCCCAATCCAGCTAATCGCTTTGCTGTAGCAAACCCAACAGCACCACTGCCGCCAATAATGACCGCAACCTTATTGTTTAAATTATCCACAGATTGAAATGTATTCATAAGCTCCTAAGGAATAGGTGGGGCTGGGAAAACCATTTCACCAGCTTGCAATACGAAAGAATGATTCAGCTTACAAACTCCAGTAGCCAAATCAGTTAAATACTCTCCAACCAATTGTTTGGAGACGCCAAATACCGGATCACTTTCCAAGTTTTCATCTGTTGAATCAAAAACCTGAGTGATTAGAACCTTATAGCCAGGTTTTGAGATCATAAAGTGAATATGAGCAGGTCTATTTGGATGTCTTTTTTGTGCACGCAATAATTCGCCGCATGGGCCATTGGTAGGAACAGGGTATCCAGATGGGCGGATAGTGGTAAAAAAGAATTCACCATTTTCGTTGGTCTCAAAGCGACCACGCAAATTCATGTCCTCTTGGCGTTCATCTTGGTTTTCATAAAAACCTACAGGTGAAGAATGCCAAACATCCACAACTGCGCCAATCACAGGCTGCTTTGCTTCGTCAACAATTCGGCCGCGCACTTCCATCGCTTGACCACCCAAATCAGTCCTAGAGATATTCTCCCCCCAAGAGCATAAAGGGGCATTTTTGCGCCAGAATGGGCCAAGTAAAGCGGCATAGGAACCGCCATCTAAATCTAAATTATTGATTGTGGATACCAAAGAGGAGACACCTAAAATATCCGCGGCAAGAACAACTTCGTTAGTATTTTTTCCAGTTGCCTGACCAATGCCCACAATAAATTGGAGCGCTCTTTCAAATTCCAGCTCAGTTAGTTGATTCTCCAATACAAATTGATGTAAATGCTTGGTTAATGAGCTCACCAAAGTTTTAAGTCGCCGATCCTCAGTGTTTTGCATCGCCGTAATGGTGATGTCCAATATAGATTCAGGACTAGTTATAAGCGTCATTTTTAAACCCCAGATCTCTCTTTCATCCACCTTTGGTTAAGGGGATATTGAATTTAATTAGGAAACTTGCAAGGTCCTAATTTCCACAATTATCAAAAATTAGTTTACAGCAATTAAAAAACATACAGTATTGCTATGCCCACTTCAATAAACAGTACTATGTTCTACCGGCAGAGCTAGATATTTATTGGGGTTGCAGTGGAAGATGTGTGGAGAGTGCTTGCACACTAGGCACAGACAAAGAAAAACGACTTAGGAATTTCTCCCTAAGTCGTTGGTTTCATTGGTGGGCCCACCAGGACTTGAACCTGGGACCAAAGGATTATGAGAGCAGACATCCAAAGAAAACCATTAAGATTTCAAGAGGTTACGTCTCATAAATATCGGTGTGTGAGCTTTTGTGTGACTAGATTATCAAGATCACAATAAACGCTAGCTCACTCTTTGGTTTTCCAAACCATCGGAATTATTGAGCAAACATCTATCACTTGGTTGCTCCAAAGTGTTTTTTCTTGATGTGGTTGAGCGTTGCTAAAAGTAATACTTATTATGGATTGGAAGTCTTTGTCTAGTAGCGACACTAAGCTAATAAACCTATTCATAACGCAATGCTTGAATTGGCTGCATCATCGCCGCTTTTTTAGCTGGATAGAACCCGAAGAAAATACCAATCGCCGCTGAGAACCCTACTGCCAAGATAATAGAGATCAGGGATAACTGTATAGCCCATCCTGCCAATACTGCAATCAGTTCGGACGCCAAAAATCCAAGCAGTATGCCAACCAATCCTCCAAGAGTAGCTAAGGTCATCGCCTCCACTAAAAATTGCTCCAAAATATCCCTGCCCTTTGCACCAATTGCCATTCTCAAGCCAATTTCCCTAGTGCGCTCTGTTACTGACACCAACATGATGTTCATGATTCCGATCCCTCCAACCAAAAGACTGACAGAGGCTACCGCAGCTAACAATGCTGACATCACTTTGCTAGCCGCCTCCTGAGCCTCAAGTATTTCCGTAAGATTCCTAATCGTAAAATCATCCTCTGCTCCTATTTGGGTTCGATGACGTTGTCTCAACAGTTCAGCAATCTTTTGCTCTGTCACCTTCATATCATTGCCATCTTGAACCTTAACAGCAATGCTTCCAACCCTCGCAATTTTTCCCATTGCCTCACCAAAAATTCTGCGTCTACCGGTTGATAGAGGAACAAAGACGCCATCATCTTGATCTTGCCCTTGCATACTTTGTCCCTTTTTTTCTGCAATGCCAATGACAGTAAATGGAACGCCTTTAATTCTGACTTGCTGATCAATTGGATCTTCGCTACCAAATAACTGATTAGCAACAGTTTGGCCAAGAATCACAACCTTCCCAGCACCTGCAATTTCAGCATATTCAAACATCCGACCACTAGCGAGTGGCCACTCCCTGGCCTCGAAAAAATCAGGATTGACCCCATAAATAGTTGTGCCCCAGTTATTACTACTGGAAATGATTTGACCACCGCCCCTACTAATAGGGGCAGCATAGGCAACTTCAGGAATTTCTCTCAAAATTGCATTTGCATCATCCTCAGTTAGAGTTTGCGCATTTCCAGTTCCGAGACGCACCCCTGATTGCAATAATGATCCTGGAATAATGATCATTAAATTTGAGCCGAGACTAGAGATTTGTGCCTTCACGCGAGCCTGCGCACCGCCACCAACAGCAATCATCGTAATGACTGCGGCTACACCAATAATGATCCCCAGCATAGTCAAAGACGATCGTAGCTTATTGACTTTCAGAGCTTGAAAGGCGATGGCTAAGTTAGTTGCAATTTCAATCTTCATATTAGGCGTGATTTATTTTGATACCAATAACCTTGCCGTCCTTAAAGGTAATGGTTCGTTTTGCATAAGCCGCAACATCTGGTTCATGGGTAACTACGATCACCGTCATTCCCTGATTATTCAACTCCGTAAATAAGTTCATCACTTCTGAAGTGGTTTTGGAATCTAAGGCGCCAGTTGGTTCATCAGCCAAAATTAAATCCGGATCATTGACCAATGCACGCGCAATAGCCACTCTTTGTTGTTGACCGCCTGAAAGTTGATTCGGCATATTATCAAGTCGATCTCCAAGGCCCACTTGCTCTAAACGTTTTTTTGCATGGTCTAAACGCTCCTCTTTACTAAGACCAGCCAAAGGGCCTGAACGAGCATATAAAAGTGGGAGCGCAGTATTTTCAATAGCAGAGGTCCGATTCAATAAATTGAATTGTTGAAATACAAATCCGATCCGCCGATTACGAATATCCGCTAGGGAATCTGGATCAAGTGATGCCACATCTTCGCCAGCTAGAAAATACCTACCGTTACTGGGCTGATCTAAACAGCCAATCATGTTCATGAAGGTGGATTTTCCAGATCCAGATGCACCGACAATAGCTACAAAATCACCAGAATCAATATCAATGGAAACAGAATCTAATGCGTGGACAACTTGATCACCTACGCCATATATTTTTGAAAGATTTTCGGTATGTATGAGCACGAAATTATCTAAAACATCCTGGGGCCGTTTTGACGCTTAGGAGATCCCTCTTTAGAGCCTGGAGATTGAATGCCAGTAATAACTAAATTCCCTACTTGAAGAGGAAACTTGGAGTCTGCGTCTGGCAAAAGTTCTGTAAAGCTTCCATCGGTCATTCCAGTCCGAATTTTTAGCTCTATCGGCTTATCCTGCAGGCCACTTCTATCTAGTAGCCACACTTTTCGTATTCCGGAAGATCCCCATCCCCCGGCCCCGCCTCTTGAGGTGCGAGGACTGCCGGTAGTATTCCCAGCTTGAGATGACTTAGCAGCAAGAGAATCATCGGCACTTGGCATCCTAAATCGTAATGCGACATTTGGAACCTTAAGAACCTTTTCTCGCTTATCAAAAATAATGCGAACATTAGCAGTCATGCCGGGTAATAATTTTAAATCTGGATTGTCCGCAGAAATTAATACTGTATAAGTAACGACGTTTTGAATGGTGATAGGCGCTTTGCGAATTTGCAAGACCTTAGACTGAAAAACCCTGCCTGGAAATGAATCTACCGTAAAACTGGCGTCCATTCCTTCCGATAAGCGACCAACATCGGATTCATCAATAGATGCCTCAACCTGCATTTCAGCTAAATTCTGCGCAATGATGAATAACTCAGGCGCCTGCAAACTTGCTGCCACCGTTTGGCCCACCTCTACGCTACGCTTTACAACTACCCCATCAACTGGCGCATGAATTACTGTGTCGTCCAAAGATTTTTTTGCCAAATTCAAAGCGCCTAAGGCGGCCTTGTATGCCCCCTCAGTTTGAACAACTGCCGATTTAGAAATAAAGCCTTTATCGACTAACTTAAGGTTGTAATCATGATTACGCTTTGCCAACTCATAATTAGCAAGAGCTTGGTCATAACGAGCTTGATATTCTCTTGGATCAATTCTAGCGATAACCTGCCCCTGCTTTACAGGTGAATTAAAGTCCACATCGAGCTCTTTAATCATTCCCGTTACTTGCGTACCAACAGTTACAGACTTCACTGGATTTAATGTCCCGCTTGCACTAACCGTAGCCACAATGGGCCCTTCTTCAATAGCGGCTAACCTGAAGTCAGGACTGTTAAGGCCAAATGTGACTTGAACCCCTTTAATCAAAACCAACAGAAAAAGGCTACCAACAAGAAAAATGCATAAAAGACGTAGCCATGTTGATTTGACCCGAGAAGCTAGGGGTAGTCGATCAACCATCAAATTCAAATACTTGAGAGATAAATCAAAATATTTGACGATATTAAGCTTCAAGTTTTTTACTGTCATATTTGCTCAATTTAACGCAATAATGAATTAATCGCTAAGAGATCCTCATCCGATAAGGTAGAGGCGCTTGCCTTTAATCTGATGGCATTCAAAATCGTACTGTAGCGCGATTGCAGCAATTGAGAGCGCGTCGTAAACAGGGTATCTAGTGCTATTAGTACATCAATGTTAATTAAAGTACCCACTTGGAAACCCAGCTTGCTCGAGTCTAGAGCAGATTGGGATGAGCGTTCAGCTGCCTCATACGCCTTTACGCTAGCGAGTCCACCATAAAAACCGGTGAAGGCCGCGCGGGTGTTTTGCGCAGCAGTACGGCGTGCATTGTCATAATTTGCTTTGGCAGCATCAACTAAAGCGGCATTTTGGCGAATGACAGAACTATTAAAGCCACCAGATACTAAGGGAATGGTTAATTGTAAGCTCAGGGTGTTGTTGTATACACTAGTCTGTGCAGGTTGATAACTATTAGGCGTGCCGTTAGAGGTGTTGTATCCACTTGTACCCACTAAATTAAGTGAGGGATAGTTCAGCGCTTGGGCGGCACGATAGGTGCTCTCGGCAAGCGATATCGAGAGTTGACCAGCAAGCACCTTAAAGTTGGCAACTTCAGTTTGTCCAACCCAGTCATCTAGGGTTTGGCCAGGAGGTAGCTGTGGGTTCACGCTCTCGGCAATCACATTGCCTTTGGCATCCTTGGATATCGCCCTAGGATCCTTGAGCACACCATCAATCTTGGCATCTTTCACCAAAGGCCTTAGCTGACCAACCGGATGGCCAACGAGTTGTTCTAATACGCCACACTTTACTACCAAGTCAGCTTGCGCAGCGATCTCTTGCGAGTTCGCTAAGTCATAACTCGCTTGCGCCGTATTGACATCGACAATGGTAGCTAGGCCAGCATCAAATTTGGCTTGGGCAACTTCTAATTGCTGCTTAATGAGGCCTTTTTTATTGCGATAGAGCTCAACGTTATCCTGGCTAGTCAGTGCATCAAAATAGGCCTGCGAGACCCGCAAAATGAGATCTTGCTGAGCCTGGTAAAAATTCATATCCGCAATTTTGGTATTGAGGTCACCCTGTTTAAAGGCCTCTAGTGCGGCTATATTGAATACGGGCTGAGTCAAAGTGACGGTGTAATTCTTTTGATCAAATACCCGTGAATTGCCTGGGCCTGCTGCCACTACGGTTTGACCAACACCATGTTGGTAATAGCGCGTACCGCCAGGGGTGGCACTGGCCTGAGGAAGTAGTAAAGAGAGGCCTTGCCAAAAGAGCTCTTTACTAGCTTGGTAGTTAAAGCGGGCAGCTGTCAGAACGGGATCGCTAAAGGCAGCATCTTGATACAAATGTATCAAATCCTTGCCATCAGATACTTTGCCAACTGAACTTATTGATATCTCTTTAATTAAAATCGCAGGCTGAGATTTAATAACGATTAGAGGAGGAGTATCTAAGTCAACTAGTTGTTGACTGTTATTGATGATTGGTATCGCAGGTTGGGGCCCGAAAATATTTTGGGCATAAACACTAGCGGCACTATAAATACATAAAAAACTAATGCACCATCTGAAAATAAAAAATAGGAACTTCTGTTTACTGAACACAAATAATCCATTGCCTATTTATATAAAACATTTTATTCCTAGATTTAGACTTCTTTATAACAGTTATAGACCCAACTAATCCTAGCTGGGCAATTTCACGCATTTTGCAAATTTAGACTATCTCGCGGGATAACTAGGCACCTGATTGCCATGGGCATACATACATTGAATATATGCCGTGTTGTATTGACTCTGGCTTTGATTTTGTTTATTTGCAGCATTGCTTGCACCAATTGCAGATCCACCAAGCAAGCCTAAACCAGCACCCGTACCAACTCCTTGATGACTCCCTCCCCCAATGACAGCTCCCGCTGCTGCACCTAACGCCGCCGCTACCGCTGCGCTAGTCATACCTTCTTTTAGAGCGGCATTTGAAGTGCCCTCAACGCTTCCGCTAGCAAACTGACGGCATTGCTGATCCTCCTTTTGAAATATCTCAAAAGGCTTTCCTTGCGCGGGCATCACTGCAATTGTTGGCCCCGTTGGCGCAGATGTACATGCAACCAAGCTAATTACCGCACTGATAAGTATTAATTTCTTCATATTCATTCTTTACTATTGTTTAGGTGGGATAGCAGGAACACTCTTCCAGCCTGCCGGACACTCCGCAACATACGGGTAATACCCTTGGGATGCCTCACAAAAATACCAAACTGATGGCAGTGGTTGACTAGCAAGAACTGCTGGTTTTGGCGAAGAAATCGAAACCACTGGGGGCGCACCGACTACAACTCCAGGAATATAAGGGTCTGGATAAGGATAAATTGGACTTGGGTATGGGTAGTAAACGCCGCCCACTACCCAATACCAGCCAAAGCGCCCTTGGTATCCGCCGTGATACCAATTACCTCCCCGCCAAACTTGCACATGTCTCTCATGAAAACGATGCATTGGGTATGGACCAGAACCCCACTGAGCCAAAACAGGCAAAGAAGCAAAAATACAAAGCACTCCCAATACAGCAGCCACTAATCTATTGACACTAATTACCCTCAAAACCATCCCCCAAAAAATCTATCTCATAAGAAAATATTAATGGTTTACAACCGCAGCTCCTGGCACTGGAACTAAACCCTCGGAGTCATCCGTCTTAACGCATCTGAATCGATATTCATCACCAGATTTAGAGATAAAACTTGCTCCAACATAAAAGTCAGACCTACAATTTTTGTTTGCATAATTCATTGCCTCTTGAGGGCCATCGGTAGAGTTGATCAGACGCAAAGAATCCATGGTCATCACTACTTCAGATGATCCACAAGCAGACAAAGCTAATAGCCCTAGTAATAAGAATAACTTTGAATACATCGGCATCCAACCTCCTTCACAACATCGATAGACCAAACTCAGACAATGCTTCAATTTGCATATGCTTGTTCGGCGGAACCAAGAGCTCTCTCAAAATTATCTGAAAGCATTTCATAACGCTTCATGGCCAATTGCGTTGGATATACATGCTTTTTCCTAGCGTCATCTTGGTCAGCTATCAGATTGATCAGCCCTTTCCTCTCAAGGCTCTTAACTCTTCCATGCAGTGTTGCCTGAGAGGCTATGCTTGCAATAGATATAAGATCTTTCACCAATATAGGCTCATCTTGCTTTGTCGCCATTAAAACAAGCTTATTCAGCAATGATTCCTCTAGCGGGTCAAGCTTTTTCCATCCACCTGTCGAATCAATAACATCTATAAGATGTAAAAAACGAATATACGCTGATAGTGCAATACTCTTTTGAAGAATTTGCTTTGTTTTAGCCAATCTTTCCATATTCAATACCTTTACCAATTACTTATGCATCAATTAATCTTGTGGGTAGATTCATAGTTAATCCATTGCGATTGAGCTGTCTGCATAAGCTCATACTTTTCTTTATTTGCCTCGCCTATGGAAATTTTCCTAGACAACAAGTTCTCATAAACCAGATCGACTTGGTTATAAAAGTTCTGGTAGATACCCGCTAACTCCGGTACGGGAAAATGACTAGATATTGCTCGGCATTGATTTGTAGAGGCTAAGTAGGCCGTTAGTGCCCTTGCTTCTTCATCCGTAATTTTGTTTTCAGTAGTGAATAAATTCATCTTATGATCTGACTTGGGCACGATTTCAAATAACTCATTATTGACAACCTTTGCCTCATCACTCTTCTTGGTCTGATTGATGCAATTAGCAAATTGCTTTTGTGTCTCTGATATTTGTTGACGAACGGTTGGCTCTGGCGTTGCCTGAAACATAGCATTTTGAGAATAAGTCAAACCCACCATTCCCATGGTAGTGAGTATCGCTGCTAATAGTTGCTTTTTCATGATTATCCTTTTGTTAAAAAGGCCCCAAAAACTCCTTTGAGTTCAAGGGGCAAGGGAGAACGCTGTAGATTAAATAGTTGAGAGGCTTAATTCAGATAAGGCGTCAATTCGATGCAACTCTTCTTCCGGAGATGTCAGCAGATGCTGACCCAATAACACGGAAGCAGTGATGATTGCTATCGCAATCAATGCGACAAGCCTAGGATGCAATCTAGCAAGAACCAAAACCTCAGAGAATCGATCCGTTGGTTGATCTCCCTTAGAGACAGCTCGTTGCCAATCTTGATAAATGCGTTTTTCAAAATGGGTAGATGACTCTTGCACTTCGATTTGATCTAACACTTTCTTTAAATGTTTTTTATCATTCGCTCGCATGAGATTCACCTTTTTCTAATTCCATCTTGAGTTTCAACTTAGCCCTATATAACAATTGATCGACGCTATTCTTATTCA
>Ga0118677_10012264_pt1 | contig 12611 bp, 10 predicted proteins | sample AliMusrvi5mmetaG_FD_86154 | JGI IMG/M metagenome (GOLD analysis project Ga0118677, IMG submission 86154)
ATTTATCCCCTTCGGGGAAATTTTAAGAAGCGTTTAAAAAATATTTCCAAGTTGCAAAAATAAGATAATATAAACTTATGTTCAATTTTTTTATTAATAACAAAATGTTAAGTAAAAAATTATACTTTTGAAAAAAAATTACAATATGTTAAAGAATATATTTTTTGCATTTTTTATTGTGTTATGTATTTCTTCCTGCGGTCCTTCTCAGAAAGATATTGACAAGCAACAGCATATTGAAGATTCTATTATGGAAATAGAAAGGAATTCGGCTATTGAAAAAGCAAATAAGCAATTGCTTAATGACACTTTACCTGCGGACACTACAAAGGGAAAATAAAGTGCCTAAAGTGAGCTAAAGTGCCTAAAGTTATAACCTGACGGCGGCGAAAGAAATTTCAACAATACGCGGTGTGGGAAGTGAGCTAAAGTGGCTTAGTCGAGGTCTAATCCTAGTTGAGAGAACAAATCCAAAGCGCCTGGGTTTTCTTGTTTTTTACTTTTCTTAGGTGTTATTTTCTTTTTAGAGAGTTCCTTTTTACTGTCTGTTAATTCAGGTTTTTCGCTTTCAACAATCAGATTGTCATTATCTTTAAGAGGTTCTACTTTTTCAGGAATAGGTTCGAGAGGGATATTTTTAATTTCTTTTTTAACGGACTTACCCGGTTTGGTCTTTATATTTTCCTTATTTTCAACCACTTTAGAGGGAGTAACGACTTTTGATTTCTCTTTTATTTTAGGGGTAGTTTTGTTTTCAGCTTCCTTTTCTTCTTTTACCTTCTTTACTTTGGGGATAACTTTTTCTTTTGCTGGAAGCGATTCAGAAACAGTTTTTACAGCTTCTATATCAGAAACATTATTTTTAATTATTTTCTTTTTATTATTACCTTTTTTTGCATCAAGTCCCCTATCTTTTTCTTTAATTTCAATAAAGTTTTCGTCGACTTTAATGCTCATTTCTTCAGAAATCATATTCTGATTTTCAATATCGGAGCCGGCATTAGTTTCATTAATTACTTCTATATTATCTTCAACAATAAAATTATCAGAAGTTTCAATTACTTCCTTAACAGGCTCTTCAGCTTCAATTACTTCTACACTTTCGGGGGTATGCGTGGTGAGTCTTTTCCCTTTAGCCTTAAAGCCTTTTACACCTATAAAGTCGTTGACATCAATGACTTCTTCAGCAATTTTCTTTTTAGAATTTTGAGGATAAATAATTTTTACTTTAGGCGCCCAATTTAAGGATAAAGAAATCAGATAATTCAAATCATTTTCGCCAATAAAAGAAACTTTTTTATCAAGAGGTTCTATGTTAAATCTTTTAATATACTGGCTCTGGGTTTCGCTATCGAAATAAATAGCTGTAACAATTAAAGTTTCGTTAAACTTAACGAGATGCGTCATATCATCTTCAAAATGAGTGGTAATATCATAGCCGGTAAGCTTATAAGTACCTGATTTATTGAATGATACTATTTTATCATCAGCAGAAAAAGAACCAAGAAGAACCCCTCTGCCATCAGTATTGAGTTTTTTCACAGTATCGTCGTACCAAATATTTTTTGCGCTCAGGGTAGAAATACCTTCTTCTTTAAGAACAATTTTTCTGATCTGATATTTTGACAATATATTGCCGCCCGAATTTCTGTTTTTTATTTCAATAGTTGAGAAATCAAAGTCGAATTGCAACTTTTTGATTCTGGGTTTGGGCTTTAGATAAACAGTAACCACTTCAGCTTCGCCATTAGGATTGGCAGTAAAATAGAGTATCTTAGAATGTTTGTTGCCTTTAACCAATTTATATTCTTTGTCTCTCTGCACGCCAGTCACAGCAAATCTTTTAACCATAGCCCTGCCTTTGCTCCCATCGAGGTACATAAGGTTATAAATAGTCCGTTCATCATTTTTTTTAAAGACGGCAATATGCAAAATATTTTTTCCAAGAAAGACTTTATCTGTAATTTTGGTAACGATGAAAGCACCATCTTCTCTGATAGCGATAATATCATCAATATCAGAGCATTCACCAACAAATTCATCTTTTTTCAAAGAAGTTCCAGCAAATCCCTCTGCCCTGTTAACATATAATTTTTCGTTAGCAACAGCCACTTTAGACGCCTCTATGGTATCGAAATTCCGAATTTCTGTTTTTCTTTCTTTGCCTTTTCCGTATTTTTCTTTAATATTTAAATAGAACTTAACGGCATATTCAATGAGGTGATTGAGGTGATAATCAGTTTCTTTTATGAGTTCTTCAAGGGATTTAATATGCTCATCTGTTTTGAAGCTATCATATTTAGAGATTCTTTTAATTTTTATTTCAGTCAGCCTGATAATATCATCTCTGGTAATTTCCCTATAGAAAAGATTTTTATATTTCTCCAGCCCCAGATCAATAGTGCTGATAACATCTTCCCATGTTTCACATTTTTCAATACTGCGATAAATACGTTTCTCGATAAATATTTTTTCGAGAGAGCTGAAAAACAGTTGTTCGAGGAGTTCACTTTTTTTAATAGTGAGTTCTAATTTCAGCAACCTAACAGTATTCTGGTTAGAGATTTCGAGCAATTCGGAAACAGGAAGGAACTTAGGTTTTTTATTATCAATAACACAGGAGTTTGGAGAAATTGTATATTCACAATCAGTGAAAGCAAATAATGCATCAATAGTTTGGTCGGGAGAGATGCCTGGAGCCAGATGAATTATTATTTCTACATTTTCGGCTGTATTATCTTCAATTTTTTTAATTTTTATTTTACCCTTGTCATTAGCCAGAATAATAGTATCAATAAGGGTTCCCGTTGTTTTCCCGAAAGGCAATTCGGTAATACATAACGTTTTTTTATCGAGTTGCACAATGCGGGCCCTGATTTTGACCCTGCCCCCTCTGAGCCCTTCGTTATATTTAGAGAAGTCGGCAAGGCCACCAGTGGGGAAGTCGGGAAGTATTTCAGCCGTATCGCCATTGAGGAGACTTATACACGCATCGATAAGTTCGTTAAAGTTATGGGGTAATATTTTGGAAGCCAGGCCAACAGCAATGCCCTCGCTTCCCTGAGCCAGCAGCAGAGGGAATTTAACAGGTAAAGTTATGGGTTCATTATTTCTGCCATCATAAGAGGGTTTCCAATCTGTTGTTTTCGGATTAAAGACAATATCCAGAGCAAATTTGGAAAGCCGTGCTTCTATGTAACGAGAAGCAGCAGCACTATCACCGGTGTGGATGTTTCCCCAGTTGCCCTGCATATCAATAAGTAAATCTTTCTGGCCCATTTGCACAAGGGCATCGCCTATAGATGCGTCTCCGTGGGGGTGATATTTCATTGTATTGCCAATAATATTGGCTACTTTGTTGTACCTGCCATCGTCGAGTTCCTTCATGGAGTGCAAGAGCCTGCGCTGAACGGGCTTTAGTCCATCTTTAAGATCAGGAACAGCTCTTTCGAGAATAACATAGGAAGCGTAATCCAAAAACCAGTTTTCGTACATCTCAGAGAGAAGCGTGGTCTTTTTCAGTTCGCTGGTTTCGTTATTATCTGTATTATTTTCGAAAGTGTCCATTTCAATCTTTATCTTATGTCTAAATTATACGGGTGCAAAGTTATATTAAGTTGATAAAATATTACAAAACGGGTTAAAATTATTTATGTCAAGTAAATTCAATGCCCCCAAAAGAAGCCAAGCTTAGTAGTTATGGCTAGCTGAAAAGCACAAACAAAAGTTTTTTTCTTTTAATTTTTTTCTTTTAGCTTGATACTTCGACCCCGCTCAGTACAAGCCTAAAAGAAACAAAAGTTCAAGGCTTCATAAAAATTTTAATAAAACTTGCGGTTTTTATTTGCCGCACAACCAAAGCCGTGTCGGTGCAAACCTTATAGCTTATTAGGATAGGTTAGTAAGCGACACTCGTTGGTTGTTTCCTTTGCCCCGCCCAAAAATAAACACCTTGTTTTATTGAAAAATTTTTACAAGGCCGTCCTTCGCTCTTCGCATTGTTTTGAGAAAACCTCAAAGATTTTTTGTTCTACCATATTTTCAATGCATAATATTTAAATCAAAAGGCTTCAATATATTTCTTCTTAAAATCAAAATAGTAATTACATTGAGCATGCATATAGTCATCAAATAAGAATAATTTATTTTTTGCTAATAAAAAAAACTTATGTGACATTGTACTCCATTGATCTTTTTTTTCTTTTACACATTTCCTTGATGCAGTTTGAATGTGAAATAATCCTTTAATAATTTCAGGAGAGACATTTTTATTCACTAATACAGGAATCCCATGGTCCTTATAATTTCCATTTAGTGTATAATCATATTTATTTTTTGTCAACATGTAACTTTCAAAACGAGAATAACAGCCGGAGCTTGCAAATGCAAATTCTATAGTATCAGATTCGTTCAGGTCTTTTTCAGAAATGATGTCAACCATCTGAATTTTAGAATCATTTTCAATTTTAAATATTGTGTCATGTTTTAAATTCAACAAAGAGTTTTGCTCATACCTAAAAATAGACTTTATAATATATTTATATTCACCTGGTTCTAAACTGTCCCAACGAAAAGCTATTGATTTAGATAAAGTATCAAATTCCACAATATCATGGAATTTCAAAGTGTCTTTAGCCCTTGTCAAAATAACATTTGAAACTAAAAGGTTTTTAAAACTGCTATCACGAATAATCGTTAAATTGCAATATTTTTTATTTGTTGTTACATTTTGATTATTGCAAGCAAAGAGAAAATATCCCAGAAAAATAATAAAAATTAATTTGATAAAATTTTTCATTTAATCGTTTATAACTAATTCACAATAAAGGCAATCTGAGAATATATCTTTTATTCTAAAAGTGGTCATGTTTCTTTATACACCTACTTTTTTCAATCATTATTTCCAAAACCTAAGCAGCAATGTTTCCAAAGCTAAAAATAAGAGTGCTAAAATAAGACAAAATTTCCATAACAATAAGCCCTGGTTGATTTTTGAGATTGCCGTACTCACGTTTTCCTTCTGGGTGTTAATGATATTAATATTATCAAGTTTTTTGTCTTTAATAATTCCTTCTAATTCAGATTCAGAATAATATTTAAGGTCCGATTCTTTTCTGTTGTAATTAAAGGCAATGCCGGAGATAGCATTATTTTTATAGCTGAGCAAATAGTTGCCTGCATCTTTTATCTGGTCGTTTATATGAAAAGTAAGGGATGAAAAGGAGTTTGAAAATTGAGGAATGAATTCAAAATCGTTAATTGTATTTTTTATTTTGTAAACAGCTTCTGCATCTGAATTAGCATTAATTACATCGAAAGAATTATCAGTACCCAGGATATAATACAAACGGGCATTGGCTACACTATTTAAAGCCATATTATACAATGTAGGGACAAAGATGCTATGGGCAGCGAAATTAGAGAACTCTTTAATGAGAGGTGCAGCCATAAGAAATAAAAAGCCTTTACCGGCATAAAATACAGACAGAAAAGGGTTGCCATTCTGAAGCGTCAGCAAGCTCTCAGAATTTGTTTGAGCAGCACTGTTGAGCAAATAATGTTTTTTTACCGATGGCAGATTTATATTTTCAGGTAGTTTATCAAAGACATCATTAAATAAAGGATGTGAAAAGTTAATTTTATTAATCTTCACCGTTTGTGTGTCAGCCTTGCTTATAGAGACTTTAGCTAATAAAGGGAAGAAATTATTGTAGCTGTCGAAATCTATATTTTTACCGGGAGCAATTAATAAGCTGCCACCGTTTTTAACGAATTTTGAGAGTTCATTTCCCAGGCCAGATGTAATGTCATCAAATTCATTAAGAATAATAAAATTATAATTCGAGAAACGTGAATAGTCTAATGTACGGGCATTTACATTTTCTAAAACAAAGGCAGAATCTTTTTTAAACAACGCATTGATATAAATATTTTCATCTTTATTATTGATACATAATATTGATATATTTTTCTGAACATTGTAAGAGAAGTAGAATTTATCATCGTAAGTTATGGGGTAATCAATGATTTCAATATATGCATTCTGAATTCCCAACTCATTAATTTTATAAGGCAGCTCGATAGTTGTTTTGGCATGGGGGCTTATATCGAAGCTTGTTAACGTTCGTTGTTGTTTGTTTATGAATAACTTAGCTGGAATTTTCTCGTAGGGTTTATCCGAGATATTAACGATACTTGCTTTAAGGACAACATTCTGACCTATCCGTTTGATGGGCGATTCGAACCAACAGCTGTCGATATATAGGTTATTGGTTTCATTAGCTTTGAGGGGTATTAAAAAAATCTTTTCAGAAGAATCTGTTTTTAAATTTTGAATGTCAACAATATTTTTCTGAAAATCGGAAATGATATAAAGAAATTTCTGTTTAAAATTAGAATTGTTTGCAAGGTTTTTTTGTCTGTCAATTATCTCTGAGAGGGTGCGGCGATTGTAAGAGAAATCAATTTTATTAATAACATCTTTAAGTTCATCTTTGTTTAAATTCCGTTGATTGACCGCCAGAAAGTTATTATCTAATATCTGAAATACGTCATTGTTACGATGGGTATTAATAATTTCCTTAGCTTTTTCTTTGGCAGTCTGGAGCAATGTTCCACTAATGCCAACAGCTTGCATACTGAAAGAATTATCAACAAAAACTGAAATAAAATCTTTTTCTGTAACTACAGTTTCTGCCTTGTTAGGAATATAGGGTTGAGCAAAAGCCAGCACAAGGAAAATAATAGCAAGTATCCGTGCCAATAAAGTCAACAGGTGTTTCAGGCGAGATTGTTTCCTGGTTTGCTCTTTAAGCTCTTTCAGATAACGGACATTACTGAAATAAACGATTTTATATTTCCTAAGGTTGAATAAATGAATAAAAATAGGTATAGCTATCAAGCCTAGAGCAAAGAGAAGATAAGGGTTAACAAATTTCATTTATTCAGAAAGTTTAGGAAAACAAATAAATAGAACACAGATGACACGGATTATTATGATGAAAACAGATAAAATCAAATTTAATAAAAAAGTAATCTGTTTTATAGGCGCTACGTTGAATCAAGAAAGCTCTATTCCATTTGATCAGTTAAAACTAATAAAGTGCAAAATTATTATTTTTTTGATAAAAAGTAGTGTTTTATATAATAGTTTATACCGACGTGAAATATATGTAAGCCCAATAAATAGCTTTATAATATTAATTTCAGTCGGCATAATACTATATGTTTATATACTAATTAGCAAATCATTTTGGTATTATTTGTTAAGACAGGCTGAAGCCAGTAATAATAGTGACGACTCAGGCTGAGCCAGAGCCGAACGAGGATGCAAATTTGAAGAAGCATTTTTGCCTCTTTCCAAAAGCTATCGGAACTATTTTAAGATTTGTTTTTCAGCGATTTACATCATTTAGGAACGAGGAAATTATACTAAACATTTATAATTCTTCATTTTTGAAAATACGGTTTCGTTATTAATTTTATTTTAAAAATATTTATATATTTACACCCCAAATAAAAAAATAGTCAGATGAAAAGCATTATTACTTTTTGATTATGAATAACAATAAATATATAGTACAGCTTGATGGACTAAGATTTTTTGCTGTTTTAATGGTAATGATAGCACATTGGTTACAATGGTTATGGGTTAAACCGTTTCTGACAAATTTTCCTTTTGTACACGGCGTCATTTTGTTTTTTGTATTAAGTGGGTTTCTAATTACCAAAATATTATTGACCAATAAAGATGATTCTATTAGCGCCAATATAAGCAAGCAACATTTGTTAAAGAATTTCTATATCAGACGCTTTTTAAGGATATTCCCAATCTATTACCTGTTATTGTTTTTTTTATTAAGCATTGATTATAAGAATACTAAAGAATTATTACCCTGGCTATTATCATATTCATCAAATATTTATCAATCGATATATAATATTCCCATTGGAAACTTTAATCATTTCTGGTCATTGGGCGTTGAAGAACAGTTTTATTTATTTTGGCCATGTTTAATTTTATTTTGTAAATCGAAGAAGGTTCTAACTGCTATAATTGTAACAATTACAGGTGCCATCTTAATAAAATTTTATTTTTTCTTTTTTATCGGGAAATGGATGGCTACTGCATTTTTTACAATAAATTGTATGCACGCTTTAGGAATAGGCGCATTATTATCATATTTAGTTCTTTATAAAAGAAATATTATTGAAATTATTTCAAAACCTATCTGGTTATACCTTGCATTATTTTTCTATATCGTCTTATTTTTCATTCAATACAAATTTAAACTCAATTGGTATAAGGAAGTTATCGATGAATTTGCCTTTGCTCTTTTATCTTCACTTATAATATTAAGAGCATCTACTAATGGATTTAAATGGGGTTTTAAATATATTTTAGAAAATAAATTTATTGTTTATGCAGGAAAAATTTCATACGGCCTTTATGTTTATCATCTTTTCATGCCTGATTTATTTTATTATATAGAACCTAAAATTGGATTATCAGTAAATAACAAATACACCGCTTTTGTTTGTTTTTTCTTATTAACCTTTTTGGTGGCACATTTTTCCTGGATATTAATTGAAAAGCCTATTAATAATTTAAAATCTAAAGTCCCCTATTTGAAATAGTATTGAAGAAATATAGGCTTTAGTTTAAAAGAGCGTTGTAAATGGAATTTGATACTCGAAGCGGCTTATATTAAGTCTCTTTATAAATGTTATAGCCACCACTAAGGCACGAAGATACACCAAGAATAAAATATTTATTTTATAACTGGGTATATGGTAACTCTTTTTCCCAAATAAACTTTTCGCCAAACCCGAGACTGTTATCGGTCATTTTGATGAAATTGAGTTCTATAGCCCATAATTTAAAGGGGATGAATACTGCCGGTGGAAATTTTTTAATATATTTCTTTCTTAAAAAATCGTCATTAACTTCTATAATTTTTCCTGTAAACTGAATACCTCTGATGTGACTTATAAAAGTAGTTTCGAGTGCAATTGTCCCTGCAACAAGAGGTTGTTTTAAGCAGTCCTGAATGTGTTTAGTATTTTCATCTGAAGCAAAAATAAGTTTATTCTCATCTTCCAGATAGATATAAAAAAGGGATGCAGCATAAGGCACATTATCTGAGGAGGTAGCTAAATTAAGCACATGGTGCTTTTTGATAAATTTAACAATTGGAAGCTCAATGTTGTTCATTCGAATGTTAACAATTAGATGATGTGCTTTTAATTAATTTCAAGTTTAAAGCTCTAAGTTCCAGGTCTCACGGTCAGTCATAGCTTCAACTCCCACCCTATAGCCAGCACGCAGTGAAGCTATGACAGCCACTAATTATGCTGAGTAACAAAAGATTGCATATCACAAAGTTTTCTGTAAATGCCATTCAAGTTGATAAGTTCAAAGTGATTGCCTCTTTCGGTGATTCTGCCATCCTGAAGGACAATAATTTCGTCGGCATGTTGCACTGTAGTAAGCCTGTGGGCAATAACGACAGAGGTTCTGTTTTTCATTAAGCTGAAGAGGGCATCCTGTACTAATCTTTCGGATTCAGTATCCAGTGATGAAGTGGCTTCATCGAGAATAAGTATAGGCGGATTTTTGAGTACGGCACGCGCAATACTTATGCGTTGTTTCTGTCCACCGGAGAGCTTGCTGCCGCTGTCGCCAATGTTAGTTCTGTAGCCATCTTCCATCTGAATGATAAACTCGTGGGCATTGGCAATTTTCGAAGCTTCAATAACATCGGCTTCACTAACGTTTTTCATTCCAAAAGCTATGTTATTAAACACGCTATCATTAAAAAGAATAGACTCCTGAGAAACAATACCCATCAAACCCCGAAGGTCATTTATAATTAAATCTCTTATGGGAATACCATCAATTAAAATCCGGCCCTCCACGCAATCGTAAAGACGGGGCATCAGATTAGCAATTGTAGTCTTCCCGCTGCCTGAAACGCCTACCAAGGCAATAGTTTTTCCTTTATCAATAGTAAGGTTAATATGACTAAGGACGGTGTCCTTTTCATAAGAAAAGCTCACATCATCAAAAACGATATTTTTCTCAAAAGATTTTTTAGAAAGGGCATCTGGTTTTTCTTCAATAACTTCAGGGGATTCGAGGATTTCAAAAATTCTGTCAGAAGACGCAATGCCCTTCTGAATGTTGTAATAGGCAGTAGAAAGCGCTTTAGCCGGAGGGATAAGCTGGGAAAAAATGACCACGTAAGCTATAAATACTTCGGGACTTATAGTGCTGCTAGCCCCTAAAACCAGCTTACCTCCAAACCACATCACAATTACCAACACCAACGCACCTAAAAATTCGCTGAAAGGAGCCGACAAATCTCTTTTACGGAAAGCTCTTATCATCAACGTGTTATATCTAGTATTTGTATTTTGGAATTTATTTTCTGTAAATTCAATGGCATTATAGGCTTTAATAATTCGCAAGCCGGAAATTCCTTCTTCAAGGGTTGACATCAACAAGCCTAATTGCTTCTGTCCTTTTGCAGAGGTACGACGAAGACTTTTTCCTATACCACCAATAATTAAAATTGTAAAAGGGAGCAACAACATAACAAAAAGAGTCAATTTTACGCTTATAAAGAATAAGGCAAACAGGAAAAACAATATTGAAAGAGGTTCCCGAAAAATCATCTCCAAAGAGCTTATGACAGTCCATTTTACCTCTTCAACATCATTTGTAGAACGGGCTATAATATCTCCTTTTTTCTGGTCGGTATAATAAGAAAGAGGCAGAATCAGTATTTTATTGAAAATCATATTGCGAAGATCTTTTACAATGCCACAATGAATAGGTGAAAGGAAATACATGGCAAGATAGCGGAACAGATTTTTAATAAAAAATAGTATAACGACTAAAAAGCATATAAAAATAAGGGCATCAGCTTTACCTCTTTCAGTAATAATAATACTAATATAATAATAGAAATTCTGAATAATGGCCGTAGTGTTAAAAGATAAAGGAGGCGCCGTTTTTACAAGTCCTACAGTGCCAAAAAGCAATCCCAGAAAGGGGACAATCATTGTTAAAGAGACCAGAGAGAAGATGACAGCTAATATATTGAATGTTATATTAAGTGAAGCAAAGCGCCAGTAGGGTTTGACAAGTTTGAGGATACGGAAGTATTTCTTCATCGTTTTAAAAATGAGTTAGTATTTTTAGTGCCTAAAATGCCTAAAGTGAGCTAAAGTGCCTAAAGTTATTTTGGACAAAGTTACTCTTTTTGTGGTTTTACAATAAATTTCAGATTAGAGCCCAAACGAAAATATCTGTGATATATTCTGCCTGTGAATGAGTTTATGTTCATTTTTTTTCTGGAATAGGTGTAATAGTCGATAATCTTAAAACCTTCACTTTTAAACAGATAATTCATTGCATTGATGGTAGGTTCAAAAAGGTGGTCGGGAGTACGCCATGATTCCCAGGCATTTTTAAAAAGGCCTATTTTCTTTACAAAACGTTTTACCAATCTGTCGAGAGAGAACATATTCGGAACGCTGACTACCAGGATTCCGTCATCTTCGAGAAGTGTTTTAGCTTTTTGAAGCCAATTATGAGGGAAAGGATAATGTTCAATAACATGACTCATATTTATACAGGAGAATTTTTCATTAGGAGTGACATTTTCAAATTTATCAGTCAGGACATTGATATTTAATCTGGATTTAACTAATTCTGCCATGCGCGAAGAGACCTCAAGGCCTGTAACTTTCTTATAAAAAGGCATGGCTCTGAAAAGGAACTTGCCTGCAGCAGAACCCACATCCAGTAAATTAGTACGACGTTCATCGTATTTGCAAACTTCCTGTGCTTCCTGTTTTTCAAAAGTTGTTTTTGTATTATAAAAGTCATCTGTTATATTATATCTTTCGTCATTTTCGGCATAGAATTCATAGGCATCAAAAACAAATGCTTCATTGTACAAAGGGCGTGGATTGAGGTAAACTAATTTACATTTTTTACAAAGCACATACGTATATTGCATTTTATCGCCAAACCTTTCCCATTCACTAAATACATTAGAATTGCAAACCGGACAATTTACGTTCTCCCATTTTTCCGGTATATACGCTTTGTTTTGAAGTTTTTGTCTTGTTGACATGAAATGCAGCTAAATATTGGCACAAAGATACACTGACTAAATAATATTTGAATCATTTATTTTTTCAAACCTAAACCATTGAGTAAAACATTTTGTTCAACCTCTTCAGGGTTGGTTTTATGATGTATTCTTATTCTATCCTGCATTTGCGGGATAGCTATTAATATTTTTCCCGGATCAAATTGAGTCGCAACGCGGTCAAGAACTTCAAGAAAATCAGCAGAGGGCATATCCGGTGTTTCAGCCTCAGTCCGGCAGTCGCTTCCGCAGTGAATGCATGTAAGATTACAGCGTAAAGTGCACTCCCAGAAAAAATATGTCAGATCATGATTCTTTTTCTGAAGATACCTGAAGATTCTGAAAAAAGAAAGAATGACCCGGAGTTTTACATCAGGTTTATTCATATCCACATAGTGCTGCAGCTATTATTTTTTTAGAGATATATCAACGACGACAATATCAGAA
>Ga0118677_10012265_pt1 | contig 12611 bp, 12 predicted proteins | sample AliMusrvi5mmetaG_FD_86154 | JGI IMG/M metagenome (GOLD analysis project Ga0118677, IMG submission 86154)
CACGTCCGCAAACTTGCCGACCGCGCAGTGCGCGCCAACAGAATCACAGTAAAACAAAAGAAGAATATTCTCAAAGCCTTCGACATCGGCAGTCGGGTCACGTTCTGCGAGGCCTAACGCCATGGCTTCGGCCAGGACTTCTTCGTAGTCGCCTCCCTCGTCTGCCATTTTGGTCAAGATGAAGTTGGTGGTCCCGTTCACGATGCCCATGATGCGCGTAATGGGTTCACCAGCAAGCGATTCGCGCAAGGTTCGAATAATGGGGATTGCTCCAGCGACTGCCGCTTCAAAGTTCAGATCAACGCCATTCGTCGCGGCCAGGGCACTCAGCGCGCCTCCTTGCTCTGCAAGGAGCGCCTTATTCGCCGAGACAACCGGCTTTCCCAAAGATAGGGACCGCTGGATCAGCGACGATGCAGGTTCAATCCCACCCATCAACTCGACAACCAACGCCACTTCATCTCGTTCAATCAGCGCGGCGGCGTCGTCGGTAATCAAGTGGTGAGGGAACCAATCAGCTGCAGAACGGACTCGGTCAATGTCATTGACGGCAATCCCGGCAATTTCGAGTCGGATTCCTGCACGCTGGGTAATCTCGGCGCTGCGCGCAGGGTCACTCAGCAACTCCGCGAGTGCTGCACCGACATTTCCGCACCCCAAGAGGGCGATTCGAATGACTTGCTCTGGAGGACTTCCCACGACTTCTACGCTACTCGGGCTTGGCCATTGAGTCGGAAGACGTCAGGCGTCGAGCACGAGGAGATCGTCAAGGTTCTCGCGACGGATTACCACTCTGGCCTCGCCATTGGCAACAAACACAACAGGCGGACGAGGAACTTTGTTGTAGGTCGATGCCATGGAATATCCATAGGCCCCCGTCACCGGCGTGGCAATCAAACTCTCCACGCCAATGCCTGCGGGGAGTCGGCCCTCAGGAATGATCACATCGCCGCTTTCGCAGTGTTTACCAACAATTCGAACCGCTCTGGGTCGCTCGGCGTTGACGTCTTCAGGGTCAAAGACTTCATAGCCAGCGCCATAGAGCACTGGCCGAGGATTATCGCTCATCCCGCCGTCAACCGCCATATACGTGCGGATCCCAGGGAGCTCTTTGATGGTGCCCACTCGATAGATGGTGACCGCAGCTTGTGCCGCGATTGATCGCCCCGGTTCAGCGGTAACGCTGACGTCATCAGGGAGTCCTGCTGCGTGGAGAGCATCGTGGACCGCGGTAGCCCATTGGGCGATGGTGGGTGCATGTTCGTCGTTCAAATAGGCAACGCCCAACCCGCCACCGATGCAGAGTTCTTCAAGTCCAAGGGGAACAACAAAGGCCGCCAAAATCTCCGCCGCTTTGCCAAACGAATCAACGTCAAAGACCTGGCTTCCGATATGCGCATGAACGCCGCGTACGGTGACATGGGGAATAGCCGCTAAGCGATGAAGCGCTGCATTCGCTGCTCCAGAAGCGATTGAAAGGCCAAACTTTGTATCTTCTTGTCCCGTTTTGATGAACTCATGGGTGTGGGCCTCGATACCGGGGGTGACGCGGACGAGCACATTCGCTGGCCTTTCTGGCGAGACCAGTTGTTCTAGGCGGTCAATCTCATCGTTGGAATCGATCACGATCCGACGGACATTGACCTCCAGGGCTCGTTCGAGTTCGCCGACGGACTTGTTATTACCATGCAAGATGATGCGCTCACCCGGTGCTCCAGCAGCGAGTGCCGTGTGCATCTCTCCGGCCGTGGCCACGTCGAGACACATGCCTTCTTCTAGTGCCAGCGTCGCCATAGCTCGGCAAAGAAATGCCTTACTGGCGTAGGCCACGCCCTCGCCGAATGCGGCAACGGCTTCTCGGCAACGATTCCGCAGGTGAGTTTCGTCGTAGATGAAAAGTGGAGTGCCGTACTCATGAGAAAGTGCAACCACGTCACACCCGCCAATCGAGAGATGACCATTGGACAACACAGTCGACGTCTCGGGGAGTAAGCGCTTTGCAACACAGTCCGTCGCACCGGTTGAGTGAGAAAAGGAAGCCACAGCTAAGAGCGTAGAGGTCGCGCCGCCCCTTCTGGTTAAAGGGCTCAGCGAGTACGATGATGGTGCTACGCCTCTGTAGCTCAGCGGATAGAGCACTGGCTTCCGGAGCCAGGTGTCGGGGGTTCGAGTCCCTCCAGGGGCACCACGCTGAGGACCGATCAGAATCTAGGTTGGTGCCGTACGAAATACCTTCCACGGCGCTGATTTTCCCGCTCCAAAAGAGCAGCCACCGATGGTCAGGGCGATCAAAAACAACATTGTGCCAAATGCCCAGAGATACGACGCATAAAGAATCAATGTGGCACCCATGACCGCACCTGCTGCTCTGCTAATCACCGAGATGACTCGCCGAAAACTTGTATCCCACGGAACTTTACCGAGTTGCGTGGCGAAGTTGGTGAACAAGGCGGTGAGGTAGGTCGTTGATATATCTGCAACGTTGAGTCGAATTTGAACTCCACTTTGAAAACCCATAGCAAAAGCCAACAGCACTGCAATCCCCAAAGAATGAGCTGGATGGCGAAGCGGTGAACCATCCGCTGCGAGCAGTGCAGCGCATCCAATCAAGGCAAGTTCAACCAGGCAGATCCTTGTCAGAAGTTGTGGACGATTCGCGGAACTGCGACGAGCCACCGCCCCCTCGATCGCTGCACCGCCACCAAAGGCCACCAAAATTGAGACTGCATTGAGAAGGGAGACGCCCTTCACGTGAAGGAATCCCAAGCCCATGATGACCACGTTTCCTGTCATGTTGGCGACAAAGACACGACCCAGTTCAAGAAAACTTAAGGCATCTGCAATGCCCGAGACAAGCGCCAACAGCAACAAAAACAGCGGAAGCGGGCCATCGAGCGGATGGCGAATCCAAGAATCGGAGAGGAGCCAGCGCGCGCCCTTCGCAGAAGAACTGGGCCCATTCGTCATGAGGAGCTAGTAAATCGTGATTTCGAGATCACCACGGAATTTATGGAGAGGAGAACCAGGAAGGTAGTCAGCAGGAATTTCATCGACTGCGTTGTAGCGAGCGACATCGAAGATATTCGAAGATTTAATGTCCTCTTCTTCAACGACACCAACTAACAGAAGTTCAGCGGCGTTGTCGAACGCCTGCGCTGGATTCGCCGTGACGGCTGCCAACTCTTCTCGTGTGATTCTGCCAATCAAGCTGTACTGAGCGCCGTCCGGCGCGCTCCCCACAAGGCGGCCAACTGTTGCATGGCTTTTCCCGTCGTCAATCACATAGACGCTCAAGGTTCCCGACCCGATAATTTGGCGAAGTCGATCGTGGCGTTCCGAATGGGGCAAGAGATGCCACTGCGTGTGACGGCGATCTTTCATGGGCCAGAGGACCGCATTCGGAATAATGCCCTCAGGCTCGTCATCGTCGAGCGGCGTCGAAGCGTCACGCCCGACGAGTGGTTCTGGGGATATCAGGGCGTCGCCGTCTTTGATGATGTCACCAGGGTGCGGCGACTCCCCCGAAGGAACTGCTTCTCCGTAACCCGATGCGTTGTCTTCAACCATGCCTGTGTTCCTCTCCGTGGCAACCCCCTCAAGACTACTTGGCCTCAGCGGTCCAACTTTGAACCGAATAATTCGCCCCGGGGTCGCTCATGACCACATTTTTCCGGGTTCACCAGTTACATTCAAAGATATGACCCATCGCCTGCTGCCTGCCTCGCTTCTTGCAATCGCTCTGTTCGCCGGAGCGTGCAGTTCAACGTCGTCAACAACGCCGACCAGCACTGCCCCACCAACGACCGCCGCCGCAACGACAACAACGACGGCAAAACTCACGAACTGCACAACGAAGCAGTTGGCCATCACAATCGGACAGTCACAAGGCGCTGCTGGACATGTTTACCTTCCTATCCTGTTCCAAAATTCAGGGACAACGCCATGCACGCTCGGCGGCTTCCCAGGAGTAGCTGCCACCCAATCCAACGGCCAACAAGCTGTACAAGCCTCTCGAACAACAGCAACCCCAAGGACGATCATCGTGGCGGCCATGGGATATGGCTCCGCTCTTTTGACGGGTGTTGACGTGCCAAGTGGCGCCGAAACCTCCTGTCCTACCTATCCAGGTCTCCTGGTGACCCCACCCAATGACACCCAGAGCCAGGCCCTCACCGCACAGGTCCCGGGCTGCGCTGGGCTGACCATTGGGCCAATCGTTGCTGGAACTGTTGGGCAGTGACTCACAGCCCGATCGTGGGCTGACTACAAGAAGTCACTAACCTTGGCCTTGTGACCGATACCCTCGTCCCAGATCTAGCGGCTCGCCCCGAGGTCTTCCCTGCTGAGGGATTTAAGGCAAATGGAATGTTGTCGCCTGAGTTGCGCAGTCAATTCCGTCGAATTCACGACCTACGCAATGCGCTGAGCGTGATCGCTTTGTGGACATTCGTTGTCGCTCTGGTCTGCGTTACGGTCTGGACCCACCGGTGGTGGGTCGCCCTTCTTGCGTTCATCGTGATGGGCCCAGTGCACGTCCGCTTTGCCATTTTGATGCATGAAGCGGCACACAAACTGTTGTTCACCAAAAACTCCATCAATGACTTCGTCGGCAAGTGGATCATTGCCTACCCGGCCTTCATTCCAATCACCATCTATCGGCGGAGCCACTTTGCCCATCACCGCGAAGAGTTTGGGCCTGAAGATCCCGACGTTATGTTTTACGGCGGCTACCCCTGCGAACCCAGTCGGCTACGCCGTCGATTACTTCGCGACGTCGTTGGCATCTCTGGGTGGAAAAACTTTGTAGCGCTCCTGAAGGCCAACCGAACGAAAGCCGGCCGGCAAATCGCTCTGCCGATTCTTCTGGTCCAAATTGGACTGTGGGCTGGTTCTTGGATTGCCACGGGCGCATGGTGGGTGTACCCGCTGCTCTGGTGGTTGCCGTGGATGACACAGTGGCGAGTGCTGAATCGATTGCGTGCCATTGGAGAGCATGGCGGGATGCGCAAAGACGTCGACCGTCGCGCCACAACGCACAACGTGACGCAGCGGCCACTGGCTCGTCTGTGGCTCGTCCCCTATAACACTGGCTGGCACTTGGCCCACCATGTCGACATGGGTATCCCGTGGCGGAACCTACCGCGCTACCACGAAGCACTATGCCAGGCTGGCTATGTCACCGACGCCATTACGTATCCGACCTACCGCTCCCTATGGCGAGCAGCGATACGCACTGTTCCCGCGGCCTAAACCGACGTCATTCCTCCATCGACCGCCAATGCAGCCCCAGTGACGCCACTCGCCGCGTCCGTCGCCAAGAAACAGATCATTGCGGCTGGCTCTTTTGGATCCAACAGCCGGCCGATGGGTTGTTGGGCGCTGAACTCTTGATGGCTTTCAAGGTCATACATCGCCGCTGAGGCTTGGAGGATTGTGGTGTCCGTTGATCCGGGACAGACCGCATTCACGGTGATGTTGGTGTGCGCAAGATCGCTGGCGAGTCCGCGCACAAGTCCGACGACCCCATGCTTCGCAGCCACATATGCCGCTGCGTGGTACACCCCGACGAGGCCCGCCGCAGAAGAGATGGCGATGAGCCGTCCGGTCTGGTCTTTGTTCGAGAGAAGCTGCGGGATCGCCGCTTTAAACAGCCGTTCGGGACCGTGAAGGTTGACGTCAATCACCGTGTCAAAGACCGACTCGTCCATCTCCCACAGTGGCAACCCCCCGGCGATCACCCCAGCCCCAGAAACCACGACATCAAGGCGACCGAAATGGGAAACCGCCGTCTCGACGGCTAGCGCCATGTCGTCATGACTGCGCACATCACCAACAAGCGCGAGAGCTTTTTCACCGTGACGACCGACTACGTGGTCAAGTTCCTGTTTCGACCCCATCGAATAGCTCAGGGTGGGCTCATCTCGACAGCGGTCAACGGCTACGACAGACATTCCTTGCGCCACCAGGCCGTCAACGACAGCTGCCCCGATTCCTCGGGCGGCTCCTGTGACAATCGCTACTTTGTTCATGTATCAAACCTTTCACGAACGGTCCGGTCGAGTTGCTCGAACATGCTCTCCAGCACGCGGAGCCCCTCTTCTTCACTTGCGCCGGTCGGGTCACCGAGCACTCCATTCTCACTCACCGCGGCAACTCCTGCCTCTCTGATGGCCCCAATGAGGTCCCCGAGCGGTTCTCGTGCACCAGGTGCAGCCCTATCGAGGTGCACTAATGCCGGGAGTAGCGCCAAGAGGATTGAGGTTTCGGTTCGTCCCGCATGGGCGTCGCCGCCCTCGATACGCGGCGAGAAGCAGAGCACCACGTCGCCTTCACGCTCCGCAGTCTCTTCGACTGCGGCAATGGCGTCGTGATTACCGCCGTGGCCTGAGATAACAATTACGCCGCGAAAACTTCCGCGGGCTGATCGCACAAGTTCTTGCAGCACTTGGGTGAGCGCCTCGGTACCAATCGAGAGTGTCCCTGGGAACCCTTGGTGCTCACCGCTTGCCCCCACGGGAATCGTGGGGCCTATGACGACGTCGTGGCGAACGTCCGCCAACCGGTAACTGAGGTAATCAGCCACAACCGTGTCGGTAAAGAGCGGCAAGTGGGGGCCGTGCTGCTCCATTGAGCCGACGGATATCACGACGAAGCGGTCTGTTTGATCACCGGCATCGATCCACGTTTCTGATCCCAAGAGCGGGATACTTGCCGACGAATTCACGAGCGAGAAGCGGAAAGGCCTAACCGGACAGGCACGCGCGCCGAGTGGTCAACCGTGGATCCCGGCCGAAGTGCCACCGGTACCGAGGCCATTGCAGTCTCTCCGTGCCCATAGACGCACTCTGGATCAGGCCCATCTAAAGGAATCCCAGTGAAAAACTTCGCCGCCATGCAACCGCCTTGGCAGGCGTCATAACTACCGCACGATGCACAGGCCCCCGCACTACTGGGCTCCCGCAGAGACCTGAAAAGATCCGAGTCTCTCCACACCGTCGTGAATGCTCCCTCGTCACGGACGTTGCCCGCCAGGAAATCATCATGAATCACAAAGGGACAGGCATAGACATCGCCGACGGGATCAATTAAGCAGACAACCCGACCCGCTCCACAGAGATTCAATCCGTCTAAGGATTCGCCGAGCGCCGAGAGGTGAAAGAACGAGTCACCCGTCAGCACATTGGGTCGACCCACGAGCCAGTTGTACAGCGTTCGCTGTTGCTCAGCGGTCGGGTGCAGCGCATCCCACGTATCTGCCCCACGTCCCGATGGACGAAGGCGAGTGAGTCGAAGTTGAGCCCCAAAACGATCGGCAAGCGCCTGAAACTCATCGAGCTGTGGAATATTTTGGCGGGTCATCACTACTGAAATTTTGAACTGGCCAAAGTTCGCCGCAGCGAGATGCTCCATTGCCGCGATCGCCGCGTCATAGGAACCCACACCTCGAATGGCATCATTCGTGGCTGCATCAGCCCCATCAAGGGAGATCTGCACATCGACATAGTCGGTCTTCGCTAGGCGCTCAGCCTTCTCTTGATCAAGACGTGTCCCGTTCGTCGAAAACTTCACCCCAACGCCGCGTGCAACGGCGTGATCAAGGAGTTCAAAAAAATCACTACGAACCATTGGTTCTCCGCCGCCGATATTGACATAGAAAATTTTGAGTGCTGCCATCTCATCAATGAGCGCTTTCGCCTCATCAGTGGACAACTCATTGGGGTCACGCCGTCCAGAACTCGACAAGCAGTGGATACATGCCAAGTTGCAGGCATAGGTGAGTTCCCAGGTCAGACAAATCGGTGCCTGCAGTCCAAGTTTGAAACGGTCTCGCAAGGTCGGCGAATCAACGGCCACAAATCACCTCAGATTTCACTAAACCAGCCAGCGCTTGTTCGTAGCGATCAAATTCGCGCGCTTCGACTGTTGCCTCAATCGCCGCCAAGGCTGAGGGGTGCGCTTCAAGTACGCGCACAAGGTCGACGAGTTTCCGTGACTTTAAAAAAACGAGCCGTCGATTGCCATAGTGATAGGCCAAGGCACCAAATTCCTCATCGCGCAGCGCTACCTGGGGATGGAGTTGAAATGCCTGTGTGGGATCAAACGTTGCGGTTGCAACGTCAGGAAGATCAATCACGTGATTAGTACACTCCACACATTCCGTCGATGGAAACTTCTTCGATCAGCAATTCATCTGTGACCTGCTCATCGGCAGGCTCCACGACGTCTTCAGTGGTCATTGGGGTCTTGTCTGTCATGTCTGTCCTCCATCGGTGTGGATTCATTCTCGCACCGCAACCTTAGAGTGCGGCAACTCTGTCGTGACACCGTCGCCCCATGAGTGCGACACCCCTTCGCAACTGCGGCGATCTCTGCCTTTTTTACGCCTTCTCCCTCATTCTGCGACAATGAACCGGTGAGCAATCCCACCGGATCGACCTTGCTGAGTTGGCCTCGTCCTCCCGAGCAGACCGCCATTCTCCCCGGCTGCTCTTTGCTGCTCTCCCCCACGACAACAGACCTCGGCGAGGGTCTCTTGGCTGGAGGTGCGCCGTTCCGAGTGATGCGGCTTTCACCTCTTGGGTTGGCCTTCTTCAAGCGGTGGGGTGCTGGAGCGACGCTCGGTGACGAACCTGGCGAGCGTGCTCTTGCGACGCAGCTCGTACATGCAGGAATCCTCAACCCCACATGGACGACGAGCCAATGGTCGGAGAATGCCGTCACGATTGTGATCCCCCACTTCAATCGAGTCGAGGCCTTGGCAGCAATCCTTGAGCGCGTTCGCACTTTTTCTGTGATCGTCGTTGATGATGCCAGTGACGACCCAGCCACGGTCGAGCAGATTGTCACAAGGTTTGGGGCCCATGTTCTTTGGCGGGCGTCGCGAGGCGGTCCGGGAGCTGCGCGGAACGACGGCTTGAGAGTTGCCACGACACCGTTTGTTGCCTTTATCGATACTGACTGTCTCCCGGAGGGGGACTGGCTCAATCCACTGCTTTGCCAAATGAACGACCCCCTCGTTTGCGCCGTTGCCCCGCGCATTGTTGGGCCTGACGGATCAACGCAACGGGAACGCTTTGAACATGACTGTTCTCCCCTTGATCTCGGGACCGCTCCGAGCATCGTTCGACCACAAGCCAGTGTGAGTTTTGTTCCCGCAGCGACCTTGCTCGTGCGCCGGACTCTTGGCCCAACTCTCTTCGATCCGACCTTGGACGGCGGTGAGGATGTGGATCTGGTGTGGCGAATGAATGAACTCGGCTGGATTGTTCGCTATGAACCAGCGAGCGTGGTCCATCACGCCATGCGACCCACCATGCGCGGGTGGATTGACCAACGGATGTTTTATGGGGCTACAGCGGCACCACTGGCGACTCGCCACGGTCGCTCGGCGGCTCCCTTGGGCGGATCACCGGTCACGCTGAGCGCTTGGGCTCTCCTCGGACTCGGCCACCCCGTGGGAGCAGGAATTCTCTTCTCAGTCGCCCTCGAGCAACTTCGAGCGCGCCTCAGTGCCGTCAGCGACCATCCTGGTCCCTTGGCATGGCGCCTGACGGCGAAGAATCTCACCAGCAGTGGACCACTGCTGGCTCGCCAAGTTCTTCGGACTTACAGCCCTGCCTTGTTGATTGGATCGCTGTTCTCCAAGCGCCTTCGGCGCCTGAGCCTGCTTTCGCTTCTCGTTGCAGGAATCGGTCGCTGGAGAGAGGCCGAGAGCGACCTTCCCCTTCCTTCCTTCATCGCCTGGTCAACCTTCGACGACTGTGCCTACAGCATTGGCGTATGGAACGGCGCTCTCAATGAGCGACGACCCGGAGCATTGCTGCCCCGGGTCATCCATTCCCATTCGCTGTTCCGGCGCCGGCGACAACCGGCGATTCCTCGTTAGCCGAAGTTCACAACGCCCCGGATATTTAATCCAGCGGCCAAGTCGTCGTAGCCCTCTTGGACAGTCTCGATGGTGTACTCGTTCGTGACTAAGTCGTCGATGTCCAACATTCCCGCTTCGTACAGCTTCAACAGACGAGGAATCTGCACCCGTGGGCTCACAGAACCAAACACGGTGCCAAGAATTGCCTGGTTGAACATTGAAAGGTTGAACAGATTCAACTCAATCTTGTCCTGAGCAAACGGGGCAATCGCCGTTGCCACGATCCGGGCATCTTTTGAACCCATCGCTGCGGCTGGTGCGATCATGTCACCCGTCAAGACGCCGGGTGTCAAGATAACGACATCGGCCATGCGCCCTTCAGTGAGTTCAGCCACCAAGAAGGTCGCGTCAAGCATGTTCGAAGCTCCGTGAGTGGCACCAATCTTGCGTGCTCGCTCAACTTTTGAGTCCAAGGGGTCAACAACCACAATGGCTCGCGCTCCAGCAAGGCGCGCTCCTTGGATTGCCCCAGAGCCAACACCACCGGCTCCGACGACTACAACGACTTCACCAGGGACTACTTTGGCGCGATCCACTGCAGATCCGAATCCAGTGGAGATCCCACAACTGATCAGCGCTGCGGCGCGGAGGTTGGCGTTGGGGTCAATTTTCACCAACGACGCTTCGTTCACCACCATGTACTCAGCAAAGGTGCCCAGCTGGGTCATACGGTTCAAGTTCTTTTCGCCGTAGTGGTGACGCCACGTCCCATCCGAAATCATTGGCCCAGCCAACGTCGACATGCCGAGATCACAAAGATATTGCCGGCCGCTGGCACACCAGAAGCAACGCCCACAGGCTGGGATAAAGGCAACAGCAACGTGGTCGCCCACCTCTACGCCTTGGACTTCTGGGCCGACTGCTTCGACGACGCCAGCACCTTCGTGGCCACCAATGCACGGGAACATGGAGTCCACGCCAAAGAACTCCAGCGTCTCCTTCGGTGCCGAGATGTCACCGGTACGGAGGTGCTCGTCTGAGTGGCACATTCCCGCGAAGGCCATCTTCACTTTGACTTCGTGAGCGTGGGGCTCGTCGATTTCAATGTCGACAGCGGTCCACGGCTCGTAAATTCCGGTACAGATTGATGCTCGAACCTTCATACGACTTCTTTCCCTCCCAATTACGGCCGCCAGTGCGCCCCGTTGATTCCCCTTATCTGGGTGGACCCAAACGGTCCATCTCTGACCATAGCCTGAAGAGATTCAACGGGAGAAGTCACAACGAGGAGTCCGAGCGGCCGAGGATGTTCTGCGCGAACGGCTCATTCAGGCCTACATTCGCTCTGGCGCCTCAATCCCAAGGAGGCCGAGTCCTCCACGCAGGGTTGACGCCGTGAGCTCGCAGAGTTCTAGCCGACTCGCCACCGTGGCGGCATCATTCGCTTTCAAAACAGGGCATTCCTCGTAGAAAGTCGTAAAGGTCTGGGCTAATTCAAAAAGATATGTGCAAAGCTTCGACGGGCTGAGGGTCTCCAATGCCGCATCGACGGCCTCAGGGAATGCCGTCAGTTGGCGAGCGAGTGAGCGCTCTGCAGGCTCATCGAGCGTGATCCTTCCGCCCGTCGGCAATTCATCGACTCGACGGAAGATTGATCGAATCCTTGCGTGGGCATACTGCAAATACGGGCCCGTCTCACCCTCAAAGGCCAACATCCGATCCCAATCAAAGACATAGTCACGCTGGCGATCGGTAGAGAGGTCAGAGTATTTAATGGCGCCCATTGCCAATTGGTGAGCAATGATTTCAACGTCCTCGTCGTTGGCCCCACGGTCAATCAGAGCGGCGCGGGCGCGTTCGGTTCCTTCGTCAAGAAGGCCTTTCAATTTGACCGTCCCTCCCGCCCTCGTTTTAAACATTTTCCGATCAGGACCGAGTACATTGCCAAATGCCACATGAACGGCACTCGTCGATTCGTTCAACCAGCCGGCCATGGTGGCCACGGCAAAACACATCTCGAAATGCTGCGCCTGAGGCGCCCCGACGACATAGAGCAGTCGATCCGCCTGGAGATTGGCAACCCGATCACGAATTGCCGCCAAGTCCGTTGCGGCATAGCCGTAGCCTTCGTCGGACTTTCGAACAATGAGCGGGAGCGGTTCTCCTTCACGATTAACGAACCCTGGGGGGAAGACGCACAGGGCACCATTGGAATCAACCAAGAGCCCGGCGGAATCTAAATCCGCCACCACGTCGTCGAGCATGTCGTTGTAGGCCGATTCACCGACCACGTCACCTTCTTCTAAATTGACGCCCAATTCTTTGTAGACGACATCGAAGTACCGAATTGATTCAGCGACCAAAATCCTCCACAGCCGCACCGTCTCTTCGTCTCCGCTTTGTAGCATGACGACCCGATGACGACTTCGCTCTTTGAAGGCGTCATCATTCTCAAACTTTTCCCGTGCTTCACGATAAAAAGTATCGAGATCCCCCACCGATAAATTAGCGACCGCGTTGTCTTCACCAAGGTCCACCAAGTGTTCAATCAACATGCCGAAGGGAGTTCCCCAGTCGCCAACATGGTTTCGGCGGATTACCGTGTGCCCAACAAATTCAAGCAGCCGACAAAGAGCATCCCCGATCACCGTTGAGCGCAAGTGGCCGACGTGCATTTCTTTGGCAACGTTCGGCGCAGAGTAATCGACGACGACGGTTTCGCTCCGAGTCACCGCTGGTACAC
>Ga0118677_10012267_pt1 | contig 12610 bp, 7 predicted proteins | sample AliMusrvi5mmetaG_FD_86154 | JGI IMG/M metagenome (GOLD analysis project Ga0118677, IMG submission 86154)
GTCAATAACTTCCGAACTAACGGATTACAATTTGGAGAAAAGGTGTTCCATTTGAAGAGATCTGACATCTTCCGTAAATTTCTCATATTTTTCGTGGCTCATATTTTTTACAGGCAATCTGAACTGACCGCAATCAAACCCGATGTACTTCATGTATGCCTTTCCGGATGCAATGCCACCATGTTTACCCAACAGCATAATCATATCGATTGACTGTTGCTGAAGTTTGCGGGCCGTTGCAAAATCACCCCGATCAAAAGCCTCGATCATTTGCAGGTAGATCGGGGCTGCATAGTTGAAAGTGCTTCCAACTGCCGCTCTGGTTCCGAGTATCAGCGCAGAAAGCATATTCTCATCACGTCCCCACATCATGTCAAACTTCCCATCCAAGTAATGAGTGCAACTGAGGAAATCCATAAAATCCTCATGAGTATATTTGATCCCCGCAAGATTTGGAATGTAGGGAGCAGCCTCTTTCAGGAATTCAATCATGGGCACGAAGCAACCCGACAAAACAGGGATGTGATAGAAATAAACAGGCAGTTCTGGCACCTTTTCAGCCACTCTTGATACAAATTCCGCCAGTTGTTTGGCATTTGCCGGCTTAAAATAATAGGGTGCCAGCAGTGCGATGGCGTAGACCCCACACTCCTGCGCATGAATCGCATTCTCAATGCATTCCACATAGGAAGTCCCCCCCACGAGGCTAATTACTTTTACCGTTTTGCGGACTTTTGCTCGCCTGGTCCATTCTTCCGTGATCTTCATCTTCTCCATTTGAGACAAGGATACGCCTTCGCCGGTAGAACCATTGATAAAAGCCCCAGCCACCTTGTTGTTATCCAGAAAGTCATAATAACTTTCAATTGTATCATACATTTCCTTACCGGATGCACTCATCGGTGCAAAAGGAGCTGCAATCAAGCCTTCAAATCGATTCATGTGGTATTACTTTTAATTGTTGATTAAATATTTGAATGTAGACAACGGAAGATTGGATTCATTCACCAGGTTTCCCCTTGTAAAAGGTTTCCAGCCATAACGGATGGCACCTGGATCCAATCCTTTTGTATCTGCAATTATTGTATTTCCTGATATTTTTACCTGCACGGTACTGAATAATCCATCTGTCCCAGCCACTTCAATTTCTCCCGGTGATGCTCCATCAGAAGTCTTCATCTCTTTTGCGTGGATAAAGGTGAGGATCAGCCTGTCTTTCTGTTTCTCAACGCTTGCCAATTCCGGACTCAGGGGATTTGTAGCTTCACCGTACAAATCATGAAGCGCCAGATAGGCAAAACGCAATCCGACCTCCTTTTTCCGGATAGGGTGCACATTCAGGGAGTCGCCCAAATCGGATGTCACCACCATGGCTGCGAATGGAACGGTTTTGGCCATTCTGCGTTGCGCATCCCGGAAAATCTCCCAGCCGGGACGCTGAATGGAGGATAGCTGGGCATAAAAAAACGGCAGTTCCGGATTGTGCCAGAAAGTTCTCCAATCCTTTATCAATTCCGGGAAAACCACCTCATAGTATTCCGCATTGTGCGCATTCGATTCACCCTGGTAATAGATGACTCCCTTCACTGGAAAACCGACAAAAGCTGAAATTCCGGAATCAAAAATATAGGAAGGCATGAAGGGGTGTTTATGCACGGAATCAGGTCGCAACGATAGGTTCTTCTGCGCACGCTGCGTGCACCAATCCATCACCAAATCGTTGTTGAACCAGTCTGACAATATATTTGACAACCGTGGATTAGAACTGACAGTGTTGTGATCGATAAAGGACTCGACAGGCGCCCCGCCCACAGTAACCTGGATCAAACCAACCGGGACATGAAGTTTCTCCCTTAATTCCTTTCCAAAATAGTACGCGATGGCAGAGAAACCGGCTGCTTCAGCCGGACTGCTTTTTTGCCAGGATCCTTCAAAAAAATGATAGTTGTCAACTTTATTTAATGTGGATTTATCCCAGGAGATGTCTGATGTTTCAGCTATTGCGCGATAATTCATCAGACGAAGATGGCTGTCTGAAGCTTTTTCGGCTTCTTCCCTGCCCTTTTCCGATTGATTCAGCCTGAACTGCATGTTTGATTGTCCGGAGCAAAACCAGACCTCTCCCACCAGAATATCTTTCCAGTCGACCACGGTCTTCCCGTTTAGTGAGATCTGAAGAGGATAAGGTCCCCCCGCAGCAATTTTTGGTAAGATTAACCGCCATTTGCCATCAATACCAGTCTTAACCTGAACAGCCTTGCCTGCAAATTCAACTTTGATCAGATCTTTTATTCCTGCTTCACCGGATAGCTCAACAAGTTTGTTTTGCTGCAGAACCATGTGTTCGCTGAAGGCTGGCGCCAGTTTGAATTCAATTGAACCAAGCTGGGGATTCGTCGAATATCTTAGTCCCTCCACCTCCTTGACAATTCCATTCACTTTAAGCACGGGAATAAATGTGAACATCCACTTCCATGACTTTCCGTTTTGCGGGATCTTCAACAAAACAGTGTTCCATCCTTTTTTGAGAAATATCTTCGAAGGTTCGCGGCAGGAATAGTTCTCATCTTCAAACGGGATATCTTCGGTTTTTGCACCCATACCGGGGTGATTCCAAACTGGTGGAGCTAAGATTTTCCCATTCAGCCAGACTTTCGGATTGGTGGTATGCCACTCGCCCTGTTCCGGAAGGGGTCCTCCCCTGCGCCCGCCTGACCTCGACCAGTCGTGGAACCCAATCCAGCAGCCAACCTCCTGGTCTTTTGGTGACCAGATATTTGCAGCTGCATAAACGGTTCCGGTTTTTTCGGTGAACCAGGATGGATACCCAAAGAAATGCCTGATGTGTACGGTTCCGCCAATTGCCGGGCCTCTCCAAGTGAAAGATTGACCATCAACGGAATAATTTTTTTGAATTTCATTTTCAATCGGAAATGAGGCTTTCTCATCCCCCTTGTTGTCAAACGGTCCGATCAGGCTCCATTCGATTTCTGACTGCCTGACATACGGGAATGGTTCCTCCCTGAAAAAAAGATCCCTGTGACGGACCAGGCGTGCTTCGAACTCTTTAAATTGTAAATACAACGGATTTTCAGGGGATGGAATTCTTGCCAGATAATTCTCACCCAAATCAATGGCCTGTCCTTTCCAGGATGTTTCGCTGTAGGTCAGTAATCCAGGATAAACCGGATTCTGGGATAAGATATCAGAAGCTTGTTTGACATTGTTGTCATTCCAGCAACAAAGTATCCCACCCAGCGCGAGTGAATCGCCGTGAGCCTTGTTGCAAATCCTGTCGAAGTATAACTGGGCAACACCGGCAAGCGGATCCAAATGATTGAGGTAATTGAGCCGTGAATCAAGGTATCTGTGACCCTCCTTAGGCTTCCCTGCTGCCGACCAGAGTTGAGTTATTGATGTCTGGCCATTCTCAATTTGTTGCCCAGGACTCCAGACAATGACTTCCCGGCCATGAAATCTGACTCGTTCGACAAGCGCAGCAAGTAAGCCGGGAGCCGGTCTTTCGTGTTTAGCCCACACCTCATCTGTTCCAAGATGCAGGTAAGGCATTTTCTCCTTTGGCACCAGACTGCACAATTCATCGATCAGATCCAACAAAATCGGCTGCACCCTTGGATCACTCATGGAATCCAGGGCAAATGCCTTTCGGAATGCTTCGCAGTGTCCCGGAATATCGAATTCAGGAATCACTGTAATAAATTTGTCTCCGCAATAATTGACAAAATCAACAAAGTCTTTTTGCGTATAATATTTTCCAGGCCAACGGCTCATTGAATTTGCTGATCTAAGTTGCGGATATTTTTTGCTTTCGAGGCGCCAACCGGGATTATCGGTGAGGTGGAAGTGAAACAAGTTGTACTTGTAAGCCGCCATGACATCGATCTGTTCCTTTAGCAACGGCAACGGCATAAAATTCCTACCGGCGTCCTGCATGAATCCACGGATTTTAAATGCAGGCCAGTCAGTAATGGAACATCCGGCCAGATACTGCACGCCATTGTCGACAAAAGTAAGTTGTCTGACAGTTTGAAGCCCGCGAAATATACCCACCGGAGATGTTGCAGTGAGCACAGCAGAGTCAGCACTAATTGTCAAGGTATAGGCCTCAACCATATTTATGGGTACAGCCGGAAGTTTTGCCGAGATCCGATGGATCAGGCCACCGGAATTGCCTGTCAGCCTATACTTTTGGCCATTCCATTCAATCTTCTGTGGCTGGGGAATCAACGCGGGAATCTGCTCAAGACCTGTCCCGAACGTAACATTTACATCCAAAAAAAGACAAAGCAACACAAGAATCTTAGCGATTCCAATGTTAAAAACATATTTGCCTTGTCTGAAATTCATGGTTCTATTTTTTGATATTTCCCAATAAATCAACTACATGTATTTTCTGGAAATAGAGGCTTTTGGTCCCTTCGTAGAGAATTCCCAAGGTATTTTCGTCCACCATGGTCAGACACGAATAGCCAAAAGAATTGTCGCTGTTTAATTCAATCTGGTACGCTATAGGCCAGGTAACGCCCTGATCAAGGCTTGCCTTAATGGTCATGTGCGCCCTGGAACTTTTATCGTTGGGATTGGAAAAGAAGAGTACATCTTTGCTTGCACCTCCGACTATTACCCTGGCAGAGATGATGCTGGCCTGACAATTGGACTCGGGCAAGGCAGAATTGGAGGATGAATGGACCGTCCAGGTCTTGCCCAGATCGCTGGTAACAGCCACCGCACGGCCGTTGTTGTCGCCTTTTTCAGTTTTGTTTCGGTCGTCGCGCATATTGAGCATCAGACTTCCGTCAGAGAGTTGAACCACCTGTGATTCAGTAGTATTTGACTTGGCGCCTGTCCCGACAGCCCAGGTTTTCCCATGGTCCTTGCTATAAATGATGGTCGAAAACGGAACCTTCTGATCATCCTTGAACTGTGCAGGAAAGACCAGTGTGCCGTCTTTCATGGTAATCCCTTTGCCAGGTCCCTGGAAGAACAGGTTCCACGCGGGGTTTTTGCATTGTTCTGTGATGTCGATCGGCTGTGACCAGGTCACACCATCATCCTCACTTTTAACCAAAATAAACTGACCCGTCTCTTCCGGTTTCAATCCGGGTTTTGAGCCATACCAGGCCGTTTGTCCTGGCAAGCCGTTCACCCATAATCCCGCGACCCAGATGGTATTTGTTGTCTGATCGACCAAAACGGATGGGTCACCAACTCCATTCTGGTTTTGAGGCAAACCGTTGTAGGTTCCCATATCGATCACAGTTTTCATTGGCTCCCAGGTTTGGCCTCCATTTGTACTGCGGCTCATGCCCACATCGATATCTCCCTGAAGATCTCCACCCCCACTATAGCGGATGTCATAGACAGCAATAAGCGTGCCCATTTTGGTGGTCGCCAATCCTGGAATTCTATAAGTATCAACCTGTTCCTGCCCTGCCGCTCTCAGGTTCAGGGTAGGGCGGTAAGTAAATTTCGACTGGGGAGTAACCGTCAAAGTCTGCTGGTTGCTGAAAGTGAGTTCAATCTGTTGGATTTCAAAACCCTGTTCCAGACGGGCAACTTCACTGGCATTAAAATTAAGTGTAAAGAAATTTACTCCATCCGCCAGTAAGGCAGACCCCTGTATTTCAGTTGAACTGCCAATTTTAAGTACAGAACCAAAAAGCGGATTTTGCGGATCCTTACCAACGACTGAAACAGTAGCGAGACATTGCGTCTCACTTTCTCCCGTGAACAATATTTTTACCTTTTTAAGATAGACCTTTTCAGTTCCGGTGTCGTAATTCCTGATCTTCAAATCATACAATACATTCTCAACTGATCCCGTGAACATCGGAATTCGCCGTGGAACAAAATCAACCCCAATAATTTTGGAATTTTCCACGCCGACAGGAGTACTTTTCGTACACTGCGCGGAGGCGAACATAAGAATTATCAATACAAATACTATTCTCATCCTAATTGCATTATTTTTTTGAAAGCAACGTTGTCTGAACAGGCAAAAATGAAGGTCCAGGATATTGGCTAGAATTATTATTCAATAATAACAATCCTACCTGAATTAATTACTTTTTTGAAAGAAAAGAGGCCATCGAGACAGCCTCTTTTCACAAATCACACTATGAATTATTGCTAAGCTCTAATTAATATCCTGTGGTCTGAACCAATTTCGGATCGCTGCTTAAGGTATTGACATCAACAGGAATCTGCAATTTATAGGCTTCAGTTGCTGCCAAAGCCGGTGCAGTTCTGCCGTACAGAACAGAAGGAGCATTGGAGAATACGAGGGATTGACCACTTGCATCCTGCATCCTGACAAGGTCGAACCAGCGTTTGTTTTCGAAGACGAATTCCCTGTCGCGCTCTGCCAGAATGGCCAGTTCGTTGGCTGCAAAGCTCTGGTTGGTATAGACAGGATAAGCTGCTCCATACGCGCGCTGACGAATGGCATTGATGTATTGTGACGGGTCGCCGCCTTTCTTGTTGGTTACTTCTGCAAGCATCAGCAAGACATCTGCATAACGGTAGACCGGAATATCGTCCGCATACACCCTGACGCCCGATGAGTTAACGGTACCCAGTAATTTACGAAGTATGGTTCCGTTGACTGTAAGATTGCCGCTTTTGTCCTTGTAATAGAAATCAAGGAAAGTTGCATCCCGGCGGGTATCATTGGCTGCAAACGCCTGCCAGAAAGGAAAATCATACTCATTTCGCTGCAATCCCAGGGTGGACTTGATTACCAGGGTATCACCCATCAGTCTGCCTGTTTTGGTGTAGGCATTCGTCAGGAAGGTTACGTCATACAGAAACTGGCTAACATTGTTGGAAGCCTCCGGATCAAGAAATCTCATTGCATAAATGATCTCGCTGTTTCCTTTGTTGGCATAGGCAAAAGTATTTTTGAAACTTGCCTGCAAGGAGAACAACCCAGAGTTTTTCACAAGGTTCAACTCTGTTTCAGCTGTTGTGATATCACCTGCTGCCGGCGACTGATCGCCTGTTGTAACCTTGGCTGACCAAAGATAGATTTCAGCCTTGAGCATCTCGGTCGCATAGATTGACCAGACTGATTTGGCATCAGTCATCGTGTTGTTGGTACCGAAAAGGGTCTCCGATTTATTGATATCGGTCTTGATGAAATCCAGTGTAGCTTTTGGTGTTGCCCTTTCTGCGTAAAGTGCCGAAGCGGATGATTCGCCATTCATAACTTTTGGCTCTGTAATGAGTGGAACGCCACCCCAGGTTCGGTACAGCCAGAAATAATAGAAAGCACGGATTCCATAAAGCTGTCCGAGATAGTAGTCGTGGCTTGCCTTTGAAAGGAAAGTACATCCTGTTTCAATTTGAGTGATGGCCTGATTGACATTCAATATGCTGCCATACATATTAGCCCAGCTTGAAATACCAGGCTTGTCCTTGGTAAATCCCTGGTCAATGAAGGGACTGACATAATTCATACTGACACTGGTGGTAGATACACCTGTACCATATTTGAGGGTGCCGCCCCTGGCTTCTCCCATCAGCCAGAAATTAACGTTCTGATCCCTGATCTGTTTGTGAACACCATAAATAAAGCCTTTTACCTGCGCTTCGTTGTTCCAGAAGTTGTTGCTTCCGTACCAGTCTTCAGGAGCCAGATCCATCTTGGTGCATGCGGATACCAGGAAGATTAAAGCCGCTGCGAATGAATAGTATTTAAATTTTTTCATGATCATACCTGTTTTATTGTTTGTATGCATTTGTTGCCTGATCAGAATTTAATGTTAAGTCCCATGATCATCGTAATGGGCAAACTGTATCCGCCATTTACACCCGCGGTTGAAGATACCTCAGGTGAATAAAGCTTGGAACCTGTCAGATAACCGAGATTTTGACCGGATAGCGTGACATCGGCACTTTTTAAACCAGTAACTTTCAAAATTGATTTTGGAAGTGCGTAGGTCAAAGAGATTTCCCTGAATGCAAGGTAGCTGGCTTCGTAACAGAACATGCTGCTCTGACGTGCATAATTGCGCTTGTTGGTCTGGTCGGCCCAGTTGTATTTAGGGAAAGATGCGCCGGTATTGGTAGTTGTCCAGGTATCCTTAACCTGTGATACTCCATTGAAAGAACCTTGCATGTCGCCCATGAACCAGGGAAGGATTGTGTCGTATTGATAGAATCCAAGTGCATAGTCACCCCTGAAGTAGAAAGTGAAGTTCTTCCAGGTGAGTGTTGTGTTCAACCCGCCAAACCATTTGGGATCTGTATTTCCGATCTTGACCATGTCCTTGTTGTCGATGACACCGTCGCCATTCACATCCTGCCAGATCACATCACCAGCCTGGATTGGAAAGCCAACAGATTTCTGGGCATCCGTCATGGTAGCCCAAAGATCCGGACCGAACAATGGTTTACCGGTACTTCCGTTGTTACCTGTAGTAATATCCTTCAGGCTGCCTGCAAGAGCCTTGACCTGTGCATCATCCTTGTAAATACCCAAAGCCTTGAAGGCATAAAGGTCGTTTGGACGTTGTCCTTCCTGGTATCCGCCAACCCAAATCAATGCTTTTGATGCAGGGTCATATACCTGGAAAGCGTTTTGCCTGTTGTTTTCCAAACCATTGGAAGGCAACTTCATGATGGTGTTGATGTTGTAGGTGGCGTTAAGTGCAATGCTCCACTTCCAGTCTTTGTCATTCAATACCTTGAAGTTTAAGTCCATCTCAATACCTCGGTTTCTCATCTGACCATTATTTGACATGATGGAGGAGATTCCGGAAGAGGAAGGAAGCGGAATGTTTGCAAACTTGTCTTCCGTGATACGGTTATAAAATGAGAAGGCTGCATTGATCTTGTTTTGCAGGAATCCCAGGTCAGTTCCGATTTCTACTGTTTTTGAACGCTCCCACCTCAGGTTCGGCGTAGCAATTGCACCAATACTGTATCCAACTTGGTTGGCATATAGGTTTGTTGAATAGGAACCCTGAACTCCATATGCCGACAGACCCGAAACATTCCCGTTCAAACCGTAGCTTGCACGAAGCTTGGCGAATGACAAAATATCCTGGACGGGTTTGAAGAATTCTTCCTTGGAAATAACCCAACCTGCAGATAAACCCGGGAAGAAACCATACCGGTTGTCGCCCAAAAGTTTGGAGTATCCGTCCTGACGGGCTGTGATAGCCAACAGGTATTTGTCTTTGTAGTCATAGTTCACACGTCCGAAAAAGGATAGAATCCGTTCGCGGGTGTGGTATGAATCGATGGTGCGAAGTCCTTCCTTGGTGGAGGTAAGTTGCAAATCCGCAAAATCATCTGTAGGTGCTCCCTGACCGGCAGCTGAAAGACCCTTGTTGTAGGCATCGTAGAATTCAGTTCCTATCAAGGCTCCAATGTTGTGATCCTTGGCGATCGTTTTGTTGTAGCTGAGGATGGCATTGTAGGTCTGGCGCAACGTGCGGTCATACGATGCCGAAGAACTTCTTGTCGTGACCCAAGTGGCTGCACCATTTAGGTAATCCTTGTTGAAAGCCTCATAATAACCCATGTCGTACATCCAGGTTGCATTGATTTTCAAATTCAACTCCTTGGTAATGTCGAATTTAAAAGATTGTCCAATGGTAAATTTGTCTGTATTGTTGGTTCTCTGGAATTTATCAATGGTAACAAGTGGGTTTCCGTCACCGCCTCCTCGACCTAAGACGAGTTCCCCATTCGGATTGTATTCGCGCTGCGTAGGAGGGGCGCTCAACATTCTTGCAAAGTAGTTGGCTTCGCCAACCTGTGGCTGGTCGTACCATTGCGCATCATTGAAGAGGAAGGAAGTACTGGATGTCAGCCAATCCCGTATTTTGTAATCTCCGTTAAAGGTGAAATTGATTCGCTGGTACCAGGTTTTCACTGGAAGTCCCTGCTGGTTGTAATAGCCCAGACCCACATAATAATTCCCTTTGTCATTTCCGCCGGTAGCCGATATATTATAATCCTGGGTTAATGCCGGGTTATTAAATGCCGTTTTCGCACGAATAAATTCAGAATAAATGATGTCATCCCCGTAAACAGGATCTTTCATAGTTTTCCAGCCATTGTTCAGCAAGAATTTCAGGTTGTCAGCCATGATCATTGGACTCCAGATAGCCCGGCCATCCTTGTTGCCATCCAGCGCAACAGTTGGATTGGCAGGGTCAAAATAGAGGTTACCTGTTCCATATGGCTGAGTTGTTTTCAGGTTGGTCATCACGGTAGAGCCTGTCCAGGTTCCGTCAGACTTCTGGTAGATATTTGAACCGTTCTGAACAGCGATTCTTCCCCAATACAAATAATCCTCTGCATTCAGGAATTTATAGGGTTCATGCAGGTAGTTCAAACCTTCCCTCATTTTTACACTTATCTCAGAGATGCCGGCTTTTCCGCGCTTGGTAGTGATCAGCACAACACCGTTGTTTGCACGAGCACCATACAATGCTGTTGCACCCGCATCTTTCAGAATGTCCATCGTCTCGATGTCTTCCGGATTAATGTCACTCAAACTGGCCCTGACCTGTCCATCTACCATAATTAAAGGGGAGCCTGATCCGTCCAGATTGGTGCCACCGCGTAAAACCAGTGTCGGCGTTGCACCGGGATTACCGGAAGACTGGGTTACTTTCAAGCCGGAAACCGCGCCTGAAAGCGCCTGACCCGGATTAGAGTGCACTCCGCCCTTCAAGGTCTCATCCTTTACTGAAGAAATTGAGTTGGTTACCTTGGCACGTTTTTGGGTACCACCATAACCTGTAATTACAACTTCATCAAGTGCCTGGGTTGAACTTGACATGGCTATCGAGTAGTTGTCTGAAGGTCCAAGTTTGATGATTTGGGTTGAATATCCAACCATGGAAACCACAAGTTCTGTGGACCCGGCAGGTACAACCAGCGAAAAATTCCCGTTCACGTCTGTTATAGTACCAATTGTAGTGCCCCTGACCACAACATTCACTCCGGGAGCCGTAGATTTGTCTCCCGCATCAGTGACAGTACCCTTCACTGTGCGCTGAGCCATGGCTAAGCTGAATGACAGAAAAAATGCCAATCCCAGCAAATAGAGCTTTTGTGCAATAATTCTACTCATAACATTTGTTTTAGTAATTTGTTTATCTATATTTGTTGTCTTATGTATGACATAATGCGACTAATATAAAACAGACTTTTGGATTTTCAAAATATTTATTAACTTTTTTTAATAAATTCGCAAAATATGATTTCTGAAGATTTAAATACTGGCATACCTCTTATTGATACAAGAAGCCTTGTGGATAAGGTAGAATTTTACCTGATTGACCTTTTTATCAGGAAGAAATTGAATCCGGGTGATTCGATCCCGAAGGAAGTGGAACTGGCAAGCATGCTCAAGGTCAGCCGGACAGTAATCCGCGAAACATTGAACCGGCTGAAAACAATGGGACTCATCGAATCGGTCAAACACAAGGGAACCGTAATCAAGAGTCCGGATTTATCTGAAATCCTGCAAAAAACACTGATTCCTAATATTTTAGATCAGACTACCCTGAAGGATATTTTCGAGATGAGGCTTGTCATTGAGGTAGGCATGGCCGATCTTATCGTGCAACGGGCCACAAAAGAGGATATTGAGGAACTCTACCTGATTATTAAAGATGAGGTTTCACCCTCCAAGACCACCTTGTTTGATATCGACCATGAGGTCAGGTTTCATGGTAAATTGTATGAAATGACCAGGAATGAGACACTTCGGGGATTCCAGAAAATGCTGTTACCGGTTTTTAACTATGCCTATTCAAGTGGACTTATCAATAAAAGCTTAGTCAACCAACACTTTTTCTCGCACAAGGATCTGGTAGACGTGCTGAGCAAAGGTGATGCCGAACAATTCTCCCAGGCCATGCGCATGCACCTGGAGAACCATTACAGCAGGTTGTTCAGTATGGAATTAGAAATCAAGGATAAAGGCTAAAGGTAAAAGGCTAAAGTATGGAACTCCCTTCTTTTGAGGCTAATAAATTTGAAGTGAACTGATAATTCTAGCGTTCTTCACTTTTGCCTTTAGCCTTTTCACTTTAGCCTTTTTCCTTTCCCTTCCCGTCCTCCATGCTGCTCAGATGCAGATCCAGCGCTTTCACCGAGATTTGTATCTCAAGGATCGAGAGGCCGAGCGAAATAATCAGCAACAAAAGGGCGACACCAAAAACCCAGAATGCTCCGTCGGGGTATCCCATGTATATCAGGAACATCGTCAGAACACACAAAAAAAGACTGCTCACCCCAAAAATCTGCATATTCTTGGTCAGGTAGAGCCTCCTTCGCAGATTGGCAATCTGACCCAAAAGAATTTCATCCTTGTGCTTCTGAAATTTGGCATGCAGATCCCTGATCAGCGCCGCATAACCCAGGAACCGGTTTGTGTAGGCCAGGAGAATCAGCGATATGGCTGAGAATAAGAGGGCGGGGGTGGTGAGGGTGAATTCTTTCATTTGTGCATTTTATAAAATGGTGGAATAGACTATGGGACTGGGGGACTAGGAGACTGGGAGACTAGGGGACTGGGAGACTGGGAGACTGGGGGACTAGGGGACTGGGAGACTGTCTATGT
>Ga0118677_10012268_pt1 | contig 12610 bp, 12 predicted proteins | sample AliMusrvi5mmetaG_FD_86154 | JGI IMG/M metagenome (GOLD analysis project Ga0118677, IMG submission 86154)
ATACACCAGGCCTCCACCAGGTTGAGTCCGGATTGGAACGTTTGAAGCCGGAGATGGTCTTCTTCGATCACCATAAGACTCACCATTTCATCCGGCGTTATCGCAACCGCAGTTCCTCCTTCGCAAGTCTCTATCTCTTGGTCTGCTTCAACGGAAAGCTCTGGAACGGTAGAGGGTTATTACGTGTATCGAAACGGCGGGCAGATTACTACGACCGCCGGTACTGCTATTGTTGATTCAGGTCTTGTACCGGGCGTCTATATTTATACTATTTCTGCATATGATGCGAACGGTAACACATCTGCCAAGTCTTCACAGGTAAATGTGGCGTTGGTTAATGACACAATCCCGCCTGCGTCACCAACTGGCGTGACAGTCACGGGGGCCACGTCAACAAATTCTTCCTATACACATGTAACGCTTACTATTTCCTGGAACGCTGCGACTGATAATGTCGGCGTCGCGGGATATAAAATTTACCGGGACGGGACAAGTATTGTATCAAGCACATCGGCATTCACGGGTACTTCAATAACCGATACTGTGTTTCCTGGTACTTATTCATATACCGTAGTTGCATATGATGCTTCACAAAATTTTTCAAATAAATCCGTTCCAGTGACGATCACGATCGGTGTTGATACTACCGCACCATCGGTACCGAAATCAGTTTCAGCTCAACAGGTTTCAGCGGCGGGTGTAAATTTATCCTGGGCTACCTCGACAGATAATATCGGTGTCTTAGGCTATCAGGTTTATCGGAATGGCGTTTGGGTAGCAAGTACAACGGCTCCTTCTTATTCAGATACCGGGCTTTCTGTAAACGTTGCGTATATATATACCGTCACGGCATATGATGCAGCTGATAATATTTCTAATCCTTCCGAACCTGCAGATGTAACGTTGGAAACGGTGAGTGGACCAATTGCTCCTTACTCATTATCATCTACTCTTCTTGGGACATCGACCATAAAGCTTTATTGGAGCTCTTCTGTTAGTGTTTTGGCAATTACCGGATACACCGTTTATCGTAATGATGTGCAAATAGCGTTTGCAACGTCTACCAATTATTTAGATATTGGACTTACATCTGGGACATATCGGTATAGTGTAAGTGCGACAGATGTGAGCGGTGCAGTTTCTGCAACATCATCTGCGTTAAGCGTTCTGGTGCCGGTAGTTCAGCCTGTCTCTGCGCCGATACCAACAGTCACAAGTCCCGTTTCTCCGTCGTCGAACCCAGCTTATCATTCAGTCGCGTCGCCAGAAATATCGCCAATAACAACAACTGGATCAAATCCAGTTTTTACCAAATTATTGTATTTCGGACTTCGCAATACGGACGTAGATAGCCTTCAATCTATTCTCGTTCAATATGGATATCTTACCCCCGTGAGTGCAACTGGATTTTTTGGTAACCTAACACTCGGCGCTTTGCAGAAATTTCAGTGCGATCAGAAAATAATTTGCACCGGAGGTGCTGGATGGGGGATAGTAGGTCCGAAAACGCGGAATGTTTTGAATAGTCTTCAATGGAATACTGTTTCTTCAACTACGTCCATAGAGGCATTAACTTCAGAAATTCAATCTCTTCAAGCGGAACTCGCGAACCTCGAAAAGCAGTTTCAGTCTGCGAGCAAATAATCGTAAAATAGTTTTTGAAAACTAAAAAACCATAAGTCTATGACTCATGGTTTTTTAGTTTATCGATATTCTTATTTCTAGCGCCAGGTGAACGTCCTGCCGAAGTGTCCCCATTCTGCGGTTTCTGCCCAGTTTACCTTATCGAGCTCTAAAAATTTATGGATTCCTTTCGGTGTGAGATCGTAATTGTTGATAGGTGTCTCCTGTCCGTCTAGCTCGGCAATCGCCATGACAGGTTCGCTTTTTCCTATAGCATAAGCCAACTTCACGCGAACATTAGCAATATTAGGATTTTTAACCAGATAATCCACCGCAATACGTCTTGCCATATAAGCACCAGACCTGTCGACTTTCGTATAATCCTTTCCGGAAAAAGAACCACCGCCGACCCCGATCTCAGGCCCATAGTTATCTACGACTATCTTACGTCCGGACAAACCTGAATCAGCTTCAAAACCACCCATTGTCCATTCTCCTGCGGGGTTAATCAGATATTCGTCCGCAACAATAAGGCTCCGTACTAATTTTTCTAGGTCGCTTGTTTTCGCATTCTGAAAACTTGCCACTGCAGTGCGTACTTTATCGCCCTCGACGGTTATTTGAGTTTTCCCATCGAACGGATATTTTTCGTATATTCCGCGGCACAACTTTCGCGCAAGTTCGTATTCAATGGGCATGAAGTTTTCTGTCTCGCGCGTTGCATAACCGATCATAATGCCCTGATCGCCCGCGCCTCCGGTATCTACGCCTTGCGCTATAAAACTGCTTTGCTTTGTAAGGTATACGTGTATTTGAAAATCGTCTCCCACGATACCGTTGATTATCTTTTGTATATCTACCTCTGCATTGCTTGTAATCTCTCCTGATACAGAAATATGGTTGTGCCCCCCCATGATTTCTACGGCAACCCGACTGTTCGGATCACCTGCGAGATATGCGTCAAGAAGCGTATCGGCTATCCGGTCGCAAATTTTATCAGGATGCATCGGGGAAACAAATTCAGCTGTTTTTATTCTTGTATTCATTATTTTTATTTTTTGTTTGCAACTGGATTAATTAAAAAACGCTTATCCCGAAAGAAAAGCGTCTCGACCTTTATCTTTCCCTTGCGGGCTGGATGTGGCACCTTTCACCATTGATGGTTGCCGAGCGGATCATTGAGCCAGAACTCTCCCCGTTACTCACGATAATTTATTCAGTTGTTCGGTTAGTATAACATATGGACACGCAAAAATTGAATTGCATGCTATCAATGTGCGCGCTGGGGGGATCGGACCCTCGGCCTTCTCGGTGTAAACGAGACGCTCTACCACTGAGCTAAGCGCGCAAAAAGATTTTAGCCAAACCAAATATCCATGGATTCATCCTACTGGCGTCGCACAAAATTTTCAACCCGCCGCAATTTATGTGCGACGAGAATAAATAGATTTGAATCTGGTAGCCTCACGGGGAATCGAACCCCGATTTACGCCGTGAAAGGGCGTTGTCCTAACCATTAGACGATAAGGCCATAATCTATTGATGTTCCCTGGAAGATGTTTCCTAAGTATCCTAGAAAACGCAGAACAAATTCGATGATTGATGATATAATATAACAAAACTTGTTTTTTTCAAAGGCGTAGTCTATTCTGCTCGTTTGTGGCGCGTGGATTTGTTTGTTGGTCTATATATTGAACAATATTGAACAATACCTATATGAAACGTTTTTTTGAAATACTTCCTGGGGTTTTGGCGTGGATTACCCTTATTTCTATATTCCTTTTATCCTGGCTTCTGCCGGTATGGGTTTCTATTTTCATCATTTTATTCGACGTCTACTGGCTTTTGAAGACCATCTTTCTTTCCATTCATTTACGAGCTTCGTTTACGGAGATGAAAAAGAATATGAAGATAGATTGGATAGAAAGATTAAAAGAACTAGAAAGCAATAGAAATATTGAGAAAAATACCCAACCGCCAAAGGCGATAGATTCGCATAATATAGGTGATGATTCTATAGCTTGGAACGACATCTATCATCTGATCATTTTCCCGATGTACAACGAACCATATGAAGTTGTCCGCGAAAGTTTTGTTCGTTTGTCTAAGGCAAATTATCCGAAAGAAAAAATGATGGTTGTTTTGGCTCTTGAAGAGCGTGCTTATGAATTAACGCGGGAGACAGGCGAAAAGATCCAAAAAGAATTCGGTGAAACCTTCCATAAGTTTTTAATTACTGTACATCCCAGCAACTTGCCAGGTGAAATTCCGGGGAAGGGATCAAATGAAGCATGGGCGGCAGTTCATGCGAAAGAAAAAATTATCACCCCTCTTGGGATAGATGAACACAGAGTTCTGGTTTCTGTTTTCGATATAGACACGCAGATATTTCCGGAATATTTTAGCCGGCTTACATATGTCTTTCTGACGACCGATGATCGGATGCATTGCATCTATCAGCCTCTTCCGCTTTTTACCAATAACGTTTACAGCATAGGCATCTTTGCGCGCGTGGTTTCCTTCTCCAGTTCGTTCTGGCAGATGATTATGCAATCGCGGCCCGAGCGGCTTACTTCGTTTTCTTCGCAATCAACTCCGTTGATTACGCTATCTGAAATAGGCTTTTGGCAAAAAGATATCGTTTCTGAAGATTCACGGATATTTTTACAGGGTTTTTTCAGGTATCACGGCAACTTTAGGACGGTAGCGCTCTTTTACCCTATTTCAATGGACGCTCCCGAGGGAAGAACATTTTGGGAGACGATGAAAAGTCTCTATAAGCAGCAGAGGCGATGGGCATGGGGAGTTGAAAACGTGGTTTATCTTTTGCAGGGGTTCAGGAAAGATAAGACTATCTCTTCCGGTAAGCGATGGTATTGGACGTTCAACACGATCGAACTATATCATTCGTGGGCTACTAATTCACTTATGATCTTTGCGCTTGGGTGGTTGCCGGTATTTTTCGGTGGGCATCATTTTAATGAAACGCTTTTGTCATATAACCTTCCGCATCTAACTCGTCTCATTATCTCTCTCTCAATGATCGGCGTTGCAAGCACGGCTGTGTTAAGTTTCTTTGTCCTGCCGCCAAAACCAAAATCGTTCAGAGTTATCGACTACTTTATTTATTTTTTCCAGTGGCTTCTGATTCCGGTGTCTCTTATCGTTTTTGGGGCGATTCCTGCCATTGATGCGCAGACACGTCTCATGCTGGGTGGAAAATACCGTCTTGGCTTCTGGGTAACGCCAAAAGGGCGTTATGCAGAAGCGGGAAAGGGGTCGGGGAAACGGCCCTCGCTTACGCGAGAATAACAATTATTTTTCTTCGCCTCTTAGGCGAGAGTCCGTGGCGGAAGATGTTGAATGAAGTATAGATTTCATTTTACCGGCAGTAAAAGGATTATTTCCCGTGTATGCTATAATAAAAAGTATGGATTCTTTTCGTAAAGCATTTACACTCGTTGAACTTCTTATTTTCCTTGGTCTATTTGCCGTGTTAAGTATTGCATTCATCTCTGTATTGGTTACGGTAACTCAAGTGCAGGTACGTCAATCTTCGGTGGTTGAAGTGAGCGAACAAAGTCAGTTTTTGCTTCAGCAGATGCAATACTATATAGAGAAGTCCAGTTTGATCGACATTCCTCAGGATACGCCGACTTCAACGCTCAAGCTTTTGACCGGAGTCAACGCAAATGATCCTACATATATTACGCTTGTAAGCGGGACAGTTTATCTTCAGCAAACGGCAACGGGAACGCTTCAAGCTCTGACATCCAACAAGGTGACTGTTTCCAATCTAACGTTCACGAGGCGCGCGAACGCCCCATCGCATGATTCTGTTAGTATCTCTTTTACGCTGGTCTATAATACGTCGAACATAAAACAGGCGTTCTCGCAGATGCTTCAGACATCGATTGCGCGGGTTTCCGCGGCAACATTCGATTCGAACATCATGCCGTCTTCCACTGCAACTTACAGTTTGGGGTCTTCAGGTAATACATGGACAGCCATCAATGGCATTATTGATTTCAGCGGGACCAACGTCGGTGTTAACCAGCCTAGCCCTTCGCAGATGTTCGATGTTAATGGAAATATAGTCGCAGAAGGGGGATTACAGATGTATACATCGTCAGCAGCATCAGCTTGTGCTTCAAATTTGCGAGGAATGTTGTGGTTTATCCAGCGATCAGGTACGGCAACGGATTCTCTCCAGTTGTGCATCAGAAATTCCACGGGGACATACCAATGGGTGCAGATATATTAAATGTTTCAAATCGATTACGGTTTGAGAGTGCCCATTTTGTTTGAGACTGTGTATAACTTTATTTTTGTATATGCAGCTTCTATTGTTATAATGAATTAAAGGTTAGGTTTTAAAGATAAAGTCGTTTATAAATTTAAAAAATGAAAAATCGAAAATTGGTTATCTGAAAAGCGTATTCTTTATTCTGTTAAGTTTAATCATTAACACGCCATTATTGGCTCAACTTGTTCCAAATTTCTCAGGCTCATGGACATTAAATGAATCAAAGAGCGAGTTGGGAGAAGGAGGACAACGAATGATTTCCCAAAAACTCACAATTACACAGGATAAAATGAGTTTTAAACTTGAAAGGTCTTTCACCGGTCAGGATGGTGAAGAGAGAAAAATGTCAGAAACTTACACGCTTGATGGTAAGGAGTCTGTTAATCCTGTATTTAACTCCTCAAAAAAATCAGTTGCTGTTTGGGCGGACGATAAAAAATCACTTTCCGTATCCTCAAAGATGGTTTTTGAAAGGGATGGTGAACAAATGGAGATAAAAATAGTTGAGAAATACCAGCTTGCAGAGGCCGATAAAAATTTGTCAATTGAATCGCTGGTTACATCATCAAGGGGCGAGCGGAAGGCTAAGCTTGTTTATGATAAAAAGTAACAGGTAAATGGTCAGGCTTTTGGAAATGATTGATTGCCAATTTTATGGCAAAGGTTGATCATAAAAGAGTTGAACCATAAAACCGAAACCAAAAAATATCAAACGCCTGCACCCCCTTTGTGTTGGTGTTTGATATTTTGTGAGGATTCAACAGGGTCTGATCGTTAGAACATTGATAATAAGTAATTTTCGTGTACTTTAGGATCTCACCGGTGGATAGTTACGGTCAAAGGTTTAAAAAGAATAGGAGATTCCTATGTTACCCTTGAATTTAGGAAATGGATCTATGTTACTTTGCAAAGCCTGGTTAGCCTGAAAAAAAAGAGAAAAGGGAGAATCATTGACTGACGCTGAAATCTTAGGAGAAATGAACAACCCGTCATCGTTTCCATCATAGTTGATGTAATACAGCTGAACACTCAGATTCACCTGAACCTTTTTCCCAACTTTCAACAGGCTAAAATTTAACTTTTCTTATAATTCGGGTTTTCAATTTTCAATTATCACTGCTTTTTAATTTCAATGTAAATTTCAACAGGACTCTTCCTGTCAAGTCTTAACCACAAGATCAAATCGTCCCCCTCAACTCCTTTTCGGATGCCCTGTCTGAAATCCGATCCTGGCACCCTTAATTTCCCATCGATTGAAATAGTTGCCTGATGGTTACCCCAATTTTTTATAATAATAGCCGGATTAATCAAAGGAGATTCTTCTGACCCCTTCAAATGAAGATCCACGGATGTGCTAAACTTTCTTGTTTTTTCCAGGAGATAAGCCCTCTCCGACTCATCATAAATTCCACCTTTATATCCTTCTGAAGGAATAATCATCTCAGGTGCATGAAGCCACGATTTCGCAAGAGGAACGAGTTCGCCAGCCTTCCCTTTTGTCATTCCTTGCAACATAATTCTTGTCCTTGTTTTTTCAGTTTTATTGTAATCTTTCCATTGGACGAACGTAGTCAGATTAAAATGTCCCGGTTTATCCGGGGTAACTACCCAACGTCCGTCGCCAGGTATCTGGGCTACCGGCCAATGATTCCACCATCCGTATACGGTAGGCACCGGATTGGGCCTATACCCAATCGACATATTTGCAGCATAAGTTCTGAAATAAGGTGAGTTCCAGACACCTTCAACAGTATTAACAGGATCAGGAGAAATAATAAAAAACGGCCGGTATTCTGATTTAAGGTTGACATAAGAAATATTTGCTCCCCTTGGCTCAGGCATTTCTATTTCAAGATTTTCATGCCAGAGATAATTCTTTATCTCCCCTTTCATATTAACAAGTGATATACTCTCTTTTTCAATAAAATCATCCGGATACTTACCCGGAGGTGTCAATATTATCTGTTCCTCCCAATCATGTTTCCGTTCCGGTTTGGAATAATGCAGTTCCATTTTTCTAATGCCTACATGATCGGGGTATATGATGTAATACTCATCACACCACTCTCCCCTGCCGTCATCCGTAACCGCAACGAAAGTATTGAAGGCATCTGACAGTGCATATCGCCAGTGTACAACCACACGGGCATCGTTATTCTCAATGATTCTGACATGTGAATACCTGCATTGCCGATCCATTAATGGTTCGGCACAGCTTTTAACATCTTTACCCCAGGTTTCAAGCCATTCATTGGTGTACCATATATCATTTTCAGAAACCCAGCAGGGTACATAACTTGTTCCTCTCCAGAACATAAGTTGAACAGGTGAACTATCAAATCTCACATACACGTCGGGATCGTTACCGACCCTCCACAGGTCATCCCATTCCTTATAATAATCAAGTTTGGTATAATATGCCCCAAATGTGCCTGAACCAACCGGACCTTTAGGGAAATTCCCGCGTTCGCTCAGGGTTGGTTTCGGGAGCTTTCCTAAACCAGTAATTTCTTCTTTTATCTCCTTACCGGTTCTGGCATTTCCGTAAATACAGATTTCATCCAACAATCCATCCAGAAAAAAATAGGCGTCCGGAGTGGTGAGCTGGGCTTCTTTCCATATCTGGGAATGGCCACTCCTTCCGATCGCAGCAGATGAAAAACTTCGGGAAGGATCGTATGCCCCATCAATATTTACTGAAGCAACATTTTCTCCGTTAATAAAAATAGTTATCTGTTCATTGGCCTTAAAAACGGCAGCGATATGGGACCATTCTCTGAGAGGAATAGATGATCTGGATTTTACTTCATACCACGAACTACCTGCTGCAACGTTAAAGCCAACACGACCGGTGTGGTCAATTCCAAAAAAGAATCCGGTTAATCCCTGATCAGAACTATCATATACAGGGCACCAGGACCATGGATACGCAGCAGGGGCAATCCAGGCCTCAACAGTAAATGCATCTGAAAAAACTTGCTGATTCTTCCCTGACATTTTTATAAATGTCCTGAATCCATCCAGCTTTAATGCTTTCCCTTTTACTCCTTCAACATATTCGTATTTTCCGTAAAGTGAGTCCTGTTTATTCTGAAATTTGTCGATGGCAAATCCTGGATTATCATTATCGAATGTCCAAAGGCTAACTATTTTATCTTTATTTACTTCTTCAGATGACTTTTTATCTGGCTGACCCCATGAAAGAAGGGCCGGGAATGTTAACAGGATTGTTAAATTCATGATTAAGATGAACAAATGTACTTTTTTCATGATATTGAATTTATGATATAACCTGATTATTGGATGATTACGGGTTTTTGTCTATTGAGAAAATTAATGGGTCAACGGATTGACAGTATTCTTGTAATATTTATATTTTTCCCTCAGATCGTTTTTCACTTTGATGAAATCCTTATCATCAATAAGGTTTTTCATTTCCAAAGGGTCGGTACTTACATTATACATTTCTTCTACTTCAGGTTCCACATTGATATAACGTATATATTTCCAGTCTTTTGTCCTGATCCCATAGCTATCAGGAATTGGATTATCTGCCTTTACAATACCAACATGTTCCATAAAGAAATCGTTTCGAAAATCGGAATCAGGATGGCTGATAATTGGCAAAAGACTTTTACCGTTCATGACTTCCGGCGCTTTTATTCCAGCCAGGTCGAGTATTGTTGGCGCAATATCAATGTTCAGAGCGAGTTGCTTGAGCAATTTTCCTTTGGAATTCTCAGGCATTCCTGGCCATCTTATGATCATGGGAATTCGGATTGACTCCTCGTAAAGGATCCATTTCCCGCCAAGGCCATGCTCCCCCCATAAGTAGCCGTTATCTGACAGGAAAATTACTATCGTATTTTCATCCAGTTTCATTTCATGCAATGTTTCCATAATTTTCCCTACAGACCTGTCGAGGCCGGCTACGCAGCGAAGGAAATTTTTCTCAAACGCATTTTTAGTTTTTTCATCCTTTCTTTCATCAAAATAACACCACCGGTTCAGTGATCCTTCCATTACACGCGCCGACATAGCTTTATAAGCTTCCGGGGTATCTGACTTCCTTTTCGGGATAAGGACATCTTCAAAAAGGGTACTGTCCCTTGCATCAGGCTGATAAGGATGATGAGGCGCTTTAAAGCAGACAGTCAGACAAAAAGGGTGGTCTGACTTGCATGAACCAAGAAACTCCCGGGTTTTTAACGCCAGCCATTCTGAATTATGTATTTTGCCATTTTCCGTATTGAGGAAATAGGTCCCCTGATCGGCCCAGGCATTGCAGACGTCAAAAATTTTCTCAGTTCCTGCCATGCCCATTCCCCATTTGCCGAGTATTCCTGTCCTGTACCCGGCCTTTTTCAGCAGCGCAGGATAAGTATTGAATAATACCTCCTCTTTAAGTGGTGTGTTGAAATGGTTCATTCCATGAGAACCAACGTACCTTCCGGTCATGATGGATGCCCGTGATACCGCACAAATCGGAGAGGTAACAAAGGCGTTGGAAAAATAAACACCACGGGAAGCCAGCTTATCAAGGTTTGGTGTTTTCAGTTCAGGTATGATTTGATTTCCGGGGTAACTGACCTGGTCCCACCGCTGATCATCAGATAGCAGGATAAGAAAATTTGGTTTTGAGGATCTGTTTTTACTTATCCCATTATCCGGAAGGCTTAAAAATAGAAAACCTAAGGAGCAAACAGGGTAAAATACTGATTGGATTCTATTAATATTCTTTTTCATTTGTATATAATTTGTTTTTTAACGGCCAAGTGGAATCAAAGATCAGCGAAGCTGAGAGCCATAGTGATATTTTTGATTTGTTCTGGATTCACCTGAAAGGAACCAGTTCAATTACTTTTATCATCCCAGGCTCTAAAATTTCAGTCCGGTCAACAATGTCAGTAAACTCACCAATGCTTTTTGTAGATTTCAAACCAATCTCTTTAATTTGCCATGTACCCTTTGGTAATCCATAATCACCAGGATTGATCCTATACGAGAAATCAACTTTTTTATCAACACAATTAGTAAAGAGAATAGCGAGATTTCCCTCCTCAGATTTCCACAAACGTGCTTCAGCACATGGAACATTTGCAGAACGCTGTTTTTCATACATGCCCCATCCGAAGCCATTGTCGGTAAAGGTTTCAACCTCTTTTGAAGGAAGAACAGGACCGAGTAGCTGCCCATAGACCAGGTACTTAAGGGTATTCACTCTTTGCTTGCCACATTGTTTGAGAAAATCGACCTTCCTCTGGTATTCAGGTTTAAATAAACCAAGATCCATCCAGCCGTTCTGCCGCCCGTCGATAAAAGCCTGGCCCTGGGCATACCTGAAGTAATTATCACTTTTCGTATAGTCACATGCACTCCCAAAGAAAATTGTGTACCCCGAATAAACCATTTGCATCAATGGAATCTCTCGCTCAGAAGGTTGAGACCAGAACAGATTTGCGTCCAGCAGATCGAAGAACACTTCGCTCGCACCTTCGGATGTTACCACCATATTGCCACCATTGCGAAGAGCCACATCTTTTACTTTCGCGAGCAGGTCACGGTTTCCACGGGTCCAGTAGCTACCCCCGCCGAGTGGGTGTAAATGAGATTTGTCAAAGCATAATTCATGAAAAAGCCCGGATACCTGATCGATATAGATCCCAGTTACATCGTATTGCTTTCTTATTTTGTCAACCAGCGATTCAATCTCATCCTGCCACGGAACCTGATTTCCGCACATCGAAAGCAACCGTCCGGAATTATCGGAATAGTAATGATTTCGCAAACCACCTGCTTCATCCTTAACGGCCTCACCATCTACAATATGTATAGGAAATGCTTCGACAATCACTGTTGTTGGAGGATATTTGGGAACAAGTTCAAACTGGTACTGGTATTCTGGTACCTGCGGTGGAACATCATTAGGTAATGGTTCGTCTTTGATCGTATCCCCAACACAAAATACAGTATATTATCTCAGAGCTGAAGGACCTTGTAATACAACTGCCTGTGTAAACGTAACAATTTCAACAGGAACATTATCATATCCCCCGACATCAGCAAATGCTACTCCTTCAACCATATGTTCCGGAGCTACAACTTCCTTATATCTTATTGGCGGAAGTCTTGGAACAAATTCTGTATGGCAGTGGTTTACCGGTGCATGTGGAGTAATGATAATTGGCACAGGGAGTTCTATAACACAAAATCCTACAGTTTCAACAACTTATTTTGTCAGAGCCTTTGGCAGCTGCAATACTACAGCTTGTATCTCAGTGACAGTAACCATAGGCTTAGGTTCAATTGCTCCTACTTCTGCAAATGCATCTCCTGCAACATTATGCGGGGGAACATCATCATCATTATCTTTCACAGGTGGCAGTGTTGGTAATCCCGGAACATGGAAATGGTATACAAGCTATTGCGGAGGAACATATGCAACCTCAGGTTCAAATCCGGTTGTTTCACCAACTTATACAACAATTTACTGGGTCAGAGCAGAGGGCGGATGCAATACCACATCCTGCGTAAGTGTAACTGTTACAGTTAATCAACCATCAGTAGCAGCAGGTACGGTTACCGCCACACCTTCCTCAGTTTGTTATGGTCAATCCACAATATTAACTTTCAGCGGTGGTATTCTTGGTACAGGTGCAATCTGGAAATGGTATACAGGTT
>Ga0118677_10012269_pt1 | contig 12610 bp, 14 predicted proteins | sample AliMusrvi5mmetaG_FD_86154 | JGI IMG/M metagenome (GOLD analysis project Ga0118677, IMG submission 86154)
GATATAGAGATTCCAAATACATTTGATACATTTATGCAATGGAAAGATGGAATTGCAGAAAGAACACGCAATTTACAAGGGGGGTCTAGTAAAAGAAAAAGTAAAACACAAATAAAAAGAAACAGAAATAAAAGTAGGAGTAAACACAATGGCGGCGGCGGCACGAAGAAAAATAGCCAGCAAAATTTGAGTAGCAATCTAAAAAATCCAATATACAAGCAAAGTATGCAAGATAACTCGAATACCGATCCAACGAATGTTACAAATAACTCGAATGTCGAACCAACGAATGGTAATAATAACAATCCAAAAAGTGTAAACTCTGAACAAAATAATCTTAAAGACTACGCGCAAACTGCAGAAGATAATCGTTTTACAGATGCAATTTCATCCTTTAAAGGTGCTCAAGCAACCAGTAAAGAAATGGAGATGGCCGCAAAAATGGTCAAATTCTTCGAGAACAATCCCATCTAGGCAAGTCCATAGATACTCGCCATGAATCGATAATGTTTTACAAAGGCTGCCCATTGATTCGGTTTCACATAGCCTTGCAGAATTGCTTTTTGTTCCAGTTTATTCAGATATCGGAAAGGTAATTCGACATTTGTATTCGCATACAACATATCCAATTCAGAATATTCGATACTCGGTTTTCCAAGAGACCTATCTACAGTATCGTGAAGAGACCAGAGCCAAGTACGAACAAACTCTCGCAGCGCCATTCCAGACAACGTATTCATTGCAAGAACCGGTTTTAATTTAATCCAGCTCTTGTAATGGCGTCTACACTCCTCGCACGGAAGGATTTCACCCGTGGTTGTCAGTAACTGAATCCAGACCATGCGTTCATCCTTTACAAAAAGCGGCGCACAAGTTCCAATCCGTTCAGCAAGACCGTGTAGAACTCTCCAAAGCAGGGGACCCCATGCAAGACCTTCAGGATCAATATAGCGGTCCTTTTCACAGCCGCACGGCATTTTTATACGCCAATATCTTTGAATCGTAAACAAACCGCGAGGAAAATTGAATCTCTCTACAACTCTACCACTCCAATTAAAATGGAATGGTACGGTCGCACACATTTGAATCCCGCGCGCACCAAGAAACTCATGAAGCGCTGGCAAGCACCTGCGGGTAATTCTGCGGCTCGCTACTATGATGAGTTTCCCGAACTCTATCCGAACTACTTACCAGATGACCACTATAGTGTAAAATATGACGAGGCCAACTATCCTACACATCGCGACTACAGGACTTTCAAATCGGCTCCTCGGCCAATCAAGTCACTGCATCAGATTTTATGGGAGGATGGGTATGGTCCATGTCATGTCTGCGCGGTCTGTATTGCGGCCGCAAAAAAAAATCAGGAACAGGTGACAGACTATTATAGACGACTCGAAGCCTGGCGCACGAATGGAACACCAATGTAGCCTAATAAAATCTGCCTCTTTTTTAGTAGATGGGCTCATTTGTATCACGGCCTTTTATTCAGATTGATGATACAAAACTCACCTACAGAGAATTTCGTAAATTGAAAACATACAAAGATGTTTTACAAGTTGCTGGATATACTGTCTTTGATACGACAACTCTACGAAAACTAGATAAGGGTTCAGAATATTTTACTGCAAGCGAATCATTTAAGTTTGGCGGAACATTATATCATGAGGATAAGGCTGTTTATATTCAACGACTCTATTGATTAAACCCTTACAAAGGCATCTACATTCATCAGATTTGTACTAATTAATTCGCCAGGTAGAGGTGCAACCTGTATAGTTGAGTCAGTACCTAATTCCTTGGATTTCATCTGACCCTTAAGTATAAGAATATCATTTTTCTTTACAGCGGGTGTTTTGTTTTTCAACCAGTTCGTATATTCTTTGCCTCGTAGCTCAGCATCACCCGATGCTGTAAATACATATTTTACATCAAAGTCTTTTGTACTAGAAGGCCACAGTGAACTTGATTGTCTTTCATACACGACTAGGGGTGTATTGATATGTTTTGCCAGAATCTTCGCGGTTAGAGGTCTAAATCCAAAAAGAGTTGCTGAATGAAAAGGTACCCATCGTTTTACATTGGTACTAGTCTTTTTTACTACATAGCGTTCTGTACCCCTTCCAAATTCAATTGTACCTTCGGGTTGTGTAGTGGCTGAGATTTGTGGTGCTTTTCTATCCTTCTTTAGTGTCTTGGATACCATTCTAGCGTAGAGTAAGCTTTTAAGCACCGGGCCTTGAGTCAACAAGTAAAAACAGGAGCCATTTTTCTATATTTGCTATATTCTATCTACATAGTCAGCAACTGGCGCTCCCAAGTAATCTTCTTCTCTTGATAAAGGTAGGTTAGAATCTTTGCAAATGGAAGTCCCTTATTGCCAACCATATATGCAGTATTGGCAGGAGTAGCATTGCTGAAATCAATCATAACATGCACATCTACACAATCACCGCTCCACTCATTCGTATGATAACGCTTGACCGCAGTCTTCTTTACAGAATCAATATGCCATCCCTCTGTATCTGTGTAGCCAACAAGTCCGTCGCGATGAGCCTCGCGGTCATCCTTCTTTGCAGAAGTGAGCCACGACTTGTTCTCACCCACTGACTGTGCCTTATCATAGGTAATACGAATTGTCATATCTACATCTACAGTAGCACCTCCTGCCTCCGCCGATCCAGTTGCCTTGCCAAACCACGCCTGACGGACCTCCTTCTCAATTGTAAGTGAGTCAACAAGATTCATTCGGTCCATGAGTGCGGTCATATCGGTAATCATCTGAGCAACCTGTGTCTTCAAACTGGAGACCTCCTGTGTAAGATTTGCAAGGCTGTCCTTTGTACTGAAGGTTGCCATTTGAGCGCGCATTTCAGCGATAATTGCACTGACATCATCGAACTTATTCTTCTGACTCAACTGATGAATCTGCTCGCAGAGCAGGTCAACCGCTTCATGAGTGGCAAATGTCTTTAGCTGTAGCCTAAGTTCTTCAATCTGACTAGTTACCCGTGTGGAGGTTTCATGATTTGTCTCTACAAAACTAGTGAAGTTTGAGTTAAGAGTACTCACCTGCTTATTCACCTTCTCAACCTCATTCAGAACTGCATCATCCATAGGAAGAGGTGTCCAGGGGCGGAGATTTCCAGAGAGGTCAACCTCGCGTTCCCTAGTGATTGTAAGAGGTTCATATACATCAATAAGTCCGGGCATATCATCAAGTCCAGGCATATCATCATCAATATCCTCCACAGGAAACTCCTTTGCATCCTCTTCCTCCTCTTCCTCTTCCTCCTCTTCCTCTTCTTCCTCCTCCTCTTCCTCCTCTTCCTCACCCTCCTCAGCCTCCTCCTCATCCAGCTCGCCTTCAATATCCTTTACTTCCGTTGCGCTCTGAAAATCGAGAATGGTCATTGTAGTCTTTGAGAGCATATATGCAAGAAATCCCATAAGACTTGTAACTAGAAGCATTACTGCAATATTTGCAGACGTCTTCTTCTCATCCATTTCAAGAGTATAGGGCTCCATGGTAGTTTAGTTTTCTTTCTACATTTTTTTCCACCATATACACGCTTCAAATTTTGGACACCTATAAAACAAGTCGAATTAACGTGAATACATGGCGTGAAAAACTCTTCACAGCTTCAAACTCAACCGCGCCACCTCGAACTGCCCTTTTCAAGAGGCCTTCTAATTCTAACATCTTGGGTTTCAAGACAAACTTTCCATACCGCTCGCTCAGCATTTCACGAGTAAATGAAACGTCTACTTCACGACTCTTATTCACATAGTCATGAAGTATAAAAAGCCATTCTCGAACCGCTGGGAAAAAACCCGGACCAGACCCGAGTCCATCAAGTGGATGTAAACGCTTCCATTCCTGATAATGCTTTCTACAGAGAGCACACGGCATAACCATTTCGAGCATTCGTAGCGCGTAGATAATTTCCCGTTGTTGATCATCTAAGATATATTGATGCGGTGTTCTTCCAGCCCTTTCAGCAATTCCGTGAAGAATTTCCCAAAGTGCTGGCCCCCATTCTGAATTTTTTGGAACAGTTAAATCTAGCGCAGACATCTAATCGGGTAGTTAAAAATTTGACATTTAAAACACGCAATCAGTAAAGTACGCAATGACGGACACGCGATTTCCTGTTCCAAGTTATCTGTGGATTTCTCTTGAAGCCACACTACAAGCCGAATCTCGCAAACTTGTAAAAGAGATTGCAGCCACTCTCGGTCAAAATGAATCTGCCCTTTGGAAGGAGGTCAGTAAAGAGAAACTCTCGGCATATCTTGTTGATATGATGGACCCCACAGATGAGAGCCTTCAATGTATTGGATATACACTTGATGGTGTTGTTCAGAAGCCGTGTACAAATCCAGTGATATTCGGAAAAAAGACATGTCCGCATCATACAAATACAGTAATTAAGAAGCCCGATTCATCTCTTCCAAAATACAGGCGCCTCAAGTACTTTGATGAAGAGGAGAGCATAGATAAAACATGCTATGTAAATACCTCTGCCAATGATGTAGTCGATTGTGAGACACTACTACGAATTGGCACGTGGAATCCTGAAACACAGTCACTCGTAGTATTTATGACATCTGACTAAAATTTGAATATTTTTCGTAGGTAGTATATACTACAACATGTTTTCAATCGGAATAACACCAGGACGACGAGGTATTCCTGAAACAAGTATTTCATCTACTTACGAATCATCCTTCAGCTCTGCACCAATCATGACATTAGCAGATCGATGGAGTCTTATTGGTACACGCATGGAGGATATTATGCAACGACCTATAGTAAAAAAGCAGGTTATTGAAAAAGTAATACACCGTTCTTCACCAGATCCAAAGGTATTTCCACTCATTGGTTCCTATGACCGTGTTACAAGCTCTGTTCTCGAGAAACTCCCTTCAAATATTCGAATGGCGCGAAGAAAGTTACAAATTATCTTGACACCGCCAACTGCCAATACCACCAAATTCTTTCCCTGGACGCCCGAACAAATCAAGGAACTTTATCAAGTCTATTCAAAGCAGATACGCTTTCGCTTTCAGATGAAGCGGCTTGTGCTTCACTATCTACAGCACAAGAGTAAGGTGATGAATGAGACTGACCCCATTACAATGGAGCCACCAACACAGGTTATCTCACTCTATGCACCAAATATGAAGTCTATCTACCAGTTTGAAGCTCGTTCTCTCGCGCATCATTGGACTACACTTCTTCTCGAACACGATGACTTCTTTGTTGAGCCGCGATTCCCCACAAATCCCCTTACAAATCTTCCCGTTGATATTCTGAGTCTGAAGAATGCAATTACAAGTCTACGCCAACACGGTCATCTGAACTGGGTCCTCGAATCCTTCGCATCTTGCAAGTTTAATCCTTCGAAATGGGAACTGCAGTTTGATCAACCTCTTCGAATTGAGGCCATTCGCTCTACACTGAGGGATAAGGACTCACAAGACCGACTCGATTATTTGGTGGAATTTGCCGATAAGCAATTCTACGAGAATATAGTCTCCTTCAATAAGCATCTCTTCACGTGGATGTTTAAGGAGCATCCTATGAGCCACTATGAACGCTCATGGGAGACTCTCTGCGCACAGTATTATATTAATAGGATAACCACTACAAACAGTGAAATGCTTGAGCGCCTACAGGAGGCAATTGTAGTAAAATCCAAGCGGCTCATGGATATTCCTCCCGAGATTAAGGAGGCATGGGAAAAGGTGCGTCCGCGCATTCGTATTATTCGTAGTAGTGCACTAAGTGTACTTGATGTATCAAATCCACAGATACTAGTTAATCCAGTTCGCTCTGCACTTATTGAGGACTTTCTTCTTGAGAGTGTTCTTGCAAGTGCGCTTGAATCAACAGCGACTAGTCTTCTCACCGCCGCTGCAGAAGAGGAGATTGAACTCGAAAGGAGTTCACCGTAGAAAAATTTGAAGTCAACCCCAGTTTTTTGATTACACTACTCAAATGGCAAAACCCTGTGAAAAATGTTTCTGCTATGTCTATGATACTGTAGTACGGCCGCTGCCTCCATCAGATCCCTTTTACAAAATCTTCAAGTTTAAGAGCCTTATTCCAATTGCTCCAGAAGTTACACAAGAGATTCTTCGAACAGTAGATTCAATGGGGGACAACCTTTATCTAAGTACATCTATAAGTAAAGACTTACTCTATCCAACACTACTCTGTGTAGAGGCTGGATTTGCACGGTGTGATAGAAAGGTATCAAAACACGACTTTATGTTTCAAAATCCAATCACCTATACTCATCTATACCTTCAGAGAATCTGTACATCTCTGCGAATCGAGATTGCAGAGATTCATCGTCAACATTCTGGCTTGGCTGTAGTAATCGAGCAAAAAGATGATATTGATGACCTCTACGCCTGAAGTACGAGCATCTTCTTAGCCGGCTCCAAACACCATCCGCTCATCTCCTCGCGCCACGAGGGCAGCGCCTCTGTATAGAGTTCTCCGTAGTAGAGTGGTCCCTTTTTTCCTTCGAGTTCCTTAAAGGTCTGGTCAATTCCCTTCCAAATCAACAAGGATTTCTCTCTGCGTATCCAGGTTTTCCAGTATTTCACTGCGTCAATCTCTTCATCTGGTCTGAGCACTCCGTATCCGTGACTTTTTTCTTTCTCGGCGGTCAACCATGTAACTGGATGACCATCTGGAAAGTAGAGCTCTGTAAATTCAAGTTGCTCCTGCACACTTAAGTCTACAAAGGCTCGCCCACCGAGCGCTTCAGACCAATAAGGAGCGATCTCCATCTGTTCAAGTAAATCGCCCAGTTCACCAACAGTACTCTCTGTATTCACCGCAAGTCCACGCGCAGTGATTCCATAGAGACAGTCGCGTGGAATTGCATACTCTCTTCGAAGCGTTCGTCCCATGGCCGCCGCCCATTCACCCCGAGACTTTTGCACATCAGCTGCAACTGCATCTCGAAGTGTTGACTTTGGATGTGGAAAGAGACTTGCAACTGCAATCGTTCGAAGAACCCATTCCATTCCTTCAAGAAATTCAACCTTCTCTGCAAGTCGAAGTACCTTTACCTGAGAACTTAGGCTCTCAAGTAAGTCCCATACAGCTTCAGGATGGTCCATCCATTCAACTCGAAGAAGGAGCCAGGCAAAGAGCACCTTTCGCTCAGCCACGGCACCACGAAAGAGTGCTTCCCAACCAACTGCCTTGTTTCGAAGGCGCTCAGGCACGTTTGGATATGTCTTCAGTGAGAGAACAAGTAGGGTCAGTGGAGTTGCATCTCGTACAGAGCAACATGCAAGTTGATAGGTGAGAAGAATCACTCTCTCTTCATCAAGTTCTCCAGAATCCCATAGTGCCATCGCAGATTCAAACCATGCAAGACCTCCGATACTCTTGAGTTTCATCATTGCAAACACCAGAGTCTGGAAACACTCCAGGATCAAGTTAGAATCAATTAATTCCTGTGCCCAGAAAACGGCTTCACGAGGACGATTTGTACAGATACAGAAGACAAGAGCCGCCAGGACTTCATCCTGTTTGTAGAAGTGGCGTGTAATCATTGCGGATGCCTTTGATAGATGCGCGCAATTCATTCAAGTTTTCGTACTCGTCCACTTTAGAATGCAGATGGGTAATAATGCAGATGAAATCCTGCCAGGGCTCTGGCTTGGAAATTTCAATAGTTCAAAGGATGAGGTCTTCCTAAAGACAAAAAATATCAGTACAGTTTTCAATTGTACGAAGGACCTTCCATTTAGCCCATTGGCCACAATCCGCTATCGTGTACCTGTAGATGATAATTTAGAAGCCGATGAAATTCGCAACATGGAACTCTGGTCCTATGAAATTATCTATAAACTTGTATATGAGATGAAGAAGGGAAAGCCAGTCTTAGTTCACTGTGCAGCAGGCATGCAGCGTTCTGCTGCGGTCGTTGCCATGTACTTAATCGCAACTCAAAGAATGAATTGGGAGCAAGCACATCGTCATATTAAACAGAGACGCAATATTGCTTTTTTTCCGTCTGCTAACTTTGAAAAGGCTATTCAAGGCTTTTATACGGCATTTCAAAAAGAGATTCGCCCAAACCTCGAGTAGCCGCGGATGGGTCAATTCTCAGTACAGCATCTGTGCGAAATCCTGAGTCATCGCGTGCATAGCCGCGAGGGTTTGTAGTCAATAGAACAACACCCGCTTCTCCTGTAGCGGATTCCCATCCCTTGAGCCATTCAATCGACTGATGTATATGCCCACACGCCCATGCCACAATTGGGGGTCGTATGAGAATATCAAGGTCGCTTGCATAGAGTGTAGATTCTGGCCGTTCAATCCAGTTACGATTAATGAGTAGAAGACTTGGCGCATAATGTGTGAGCATCACAACCATTGTACCCCTCGACGCTTTGAGCTCCTGTTTTATCCAATTCAAATCCTCCTGATGAAGCGTAGCAAGTGTCTGCGCATCAAACGTGCGGTCATTATCTACCCACGCCTTCTCCTGTTCGTGAGGTATCACGCCTTCAGCAGGGCGCGACCAGAGTGGTGTTCCAAGCACAATAATACCATCCTCGCTGTAGACTTTTCCACGCCACATAATCATGAGATTTAGATAGAGTTTTTCATAACTGCGAAGAATTGTGAGCGCTGAAGGAATTGTCTTTTTACTTCCAGGCTTCAGTCTCCAGAATTCATGATTCCCAGGAACATAGAGAACCTGTTTCCACATGCGTGTACACCATTCGATGAACTTACCGAGCTCCTCTGATTCGGGGTCCCCTATATCTCCTAAAAGCGCGAGTACAGGTGCAACAGGTATTACTAGAGTATTATAATCAACGGCTGGATTCATCTCCAAATGTAAATCACTACAATACTGAATCCGCATCCTACCACCTACTAGATTTTAAAGCCACCAGAAAATAGCAGGAAATTAAGAACATCCACTTGATGCGGTGGAATGAACATATATTTCTGCGGATTCTCCTGTGCATGAAAAAACCAGGTAGTCTGCTCCGTATCAATCCTCTTTTTCAGAAGCATTTCAGTCACATAGTTCTTCAGTACATACTCACACGCCTCCTTTACAGTATCGCGATGACCTCCCCAGAATCCACCCATGAGAATATTTTCATTTGCTCCAATCATCTCATCGCGAGTAAAATGCTGCCCGCTCAGCGCTCGATTGAGTAGATGCTCCTTATGACCACCGACCTGTATGAAGATTTTCTTCGACTTACGGAGGTCACGGAGTGTACGAATGTGCGGTTCAGTTGTGCGTGGATCATGTGCCCACTGAGTCCAAAAACGAGAGAGGCCGCCATCAATCCAGAAAAACATATCAGTCTTAAAAGGATTCTCATCTATAACCGACCACATATAGGCCATTTTACTGTGAATCATCGGAGCATAGGTCGGTAGACGATTTGTCATATCATTCGGATGGCGTGCAAATTTCCTCCATTCCTCAGAATTCAGAATCTGTTCAACAAACCCTACACTCCACGCAAGTGGAAAGTTTGTTACATTCTGTTCAATAATTTTTGTAGGTAGACCTGCTCGAACCTGTTCAATAATATGCCTGAGCGGAGACTCTGTATAGATAACCATAGGTGCCTTAATTTGGAGTGTAGTTAAGAACCACTTAATATAGTCATCAAACTGCCGTCCGTCAATCTTATCACGACCAATATTAATCAAGCATGTCACAAGTGTCACCTGGCTCCAAGTACCTCCCAGATTCTCTACAGGAGCAGGACGTGGCTTCAAAAGAGCGCGGAGTAGGTCACGAGCGCGATGAATATAAGTGTGACGATCCGCAACCATACGCATGGCGCGCCGCTTTCGCTCAACATCCTTCTGTGCCTCAAGTCCCTTTTCTACAAGTTTCTCTAAATCTGAATCAAACACAATCGCATCTCCAAAGAGTGCCGCAGCATGAGGAGAATCTGTAACAGGAATATGGCCATAACTGATATTTTTGAAGAGTCTGCACGGAATATATCCAATCCCCATATGATTTTTTCCATTGAGAACTCCATATTCAGCAATATCCTCCTTACTTCCTTCAGGACGGAAATCAGGTGCAATCGCCGATTCGCGAATCATGCGACGACCCTCTTCAAAACTCACAGGAGCCTCCCATGGATTGTGGAGAATCCATGGAATTCCACGGGCTTCCATGAGAGCACGTAGACGACCATAGCGACTATCACCTGTGGGACTTCCAACCCAATGGACTACACGCTCCTTGGGGACATACTCTGCATCCGCAAGATCAATTTCCCACGGAAATAGATCCGTTGCCCAAAAAAGATAAATTGCCTCATAGTTCATGGGTGTGCGAACGGGTCCTGTAAATTCAGGATGTAGACCAGAATTAGATTTCAGAAGTTCATACTCAGTATCTTGACTCAGAGGCTCAAGTGTATGAGTGCCATCATCCAACTTGAAATCATTATTCACATCGTGAATTTCATTGAGCCTAAACCGAATCTCTACAAGCCGTGCTCCAGCGCGCATATATTTCTGCGGATAAATGGCATTATGGACAAAATAGACGGATGAAGCACAGAGTGGAATCTTTGTTTCTGCATAGCCCTCCGTGATAAACAGCGTATTCTCATACGAAAAGCTTGCAGGGTCCTTAAAATCATTATCATGAAACCAGTGAACCTCTTTTCCGAGGGCTTCAAAGGTGCGAATCCAACAGGCGTGAATGTAGCTATGTGTATGAGAATGTAGGGGAAATCCCCAGACAATGACCTTCTTAAAGGTATTGAGAACACTCTTTTCTTCAGCGCTCAAATATGCCAGAGCTTGTTCCATTAGTATGCCTAAAGTCTGTTTATTTAAGCAGGATTAGAATGTCCCAAGTAACCGTAGTAAGTTGTTATTATCCACTTCCTCATGCAAAGCATACGCCTGAAGAATATACTCAGTGGATCTATCAGTTTCTAAACTTTGTTGATTCACCTATTGTTATATTTAGTGAAGGACCGGCTGCAGATATGCTTCAGCAAATGCGAAACAGTGCAAATCTTTCAGATAAATTTCTAGTCATTCGTAAGCCGTTTCAAAGTCTAAAGTTCTCGGGCCCTGAATGGGATGCCAAGTGGACAGAGCAACTGGAAAAGAGTAATTGGCGTGAACTTCACAACATTAATCTTTATAAAATCTGGGCCAACAAGTCTTTTTTTGTTCAGGAGGTGATTGAGTATAACCCGTTCAATACTGAAAAATTTGTCTGGTGTGATGCAGGATGCTGGCGTGACCCAGTGACTACACAGATTTGCGCACCTGGATGGCCGATGGCATCAAAGATTGAACCGAAACAGATTCATCTACTTGCGATGGAACCGATTGATCCGTATCTCGAAAAAGTAAAGGCTCGTAAATGGACACATGACGAGATTGTCACAGAACTTCCTACACAACTTATCTTAACTTTGTGTGGAACAATGATTGCAGGTGATTGTGAAGCATGGTCCGCTTTTGCACCGGCATTTGAGAAGACTCTTGAACTCTTTATCAAAAACTCCCAGTTTGCCGGCGATGATCAAGCTGTCTTAACCTCGACTGCACTCTGGCTTCATGCATCTGATCCTGAGCACGCTCCTCTTTTCTACAAGTCGCCCACAACTACACATTTCTTCCGTTATGGAGACTATGGTATTGGAGATAATTGGTTCGCGTTTCAACAGCACTTTTCCCGCCATGAGTTTAGACTGGAACTCTCAGATTCTCAACATATTGCGTAACAAGCCCCTCCCAATCCCATGTACTGCGGATCCATTCACGAATCTTTGCCCTCAGTGGCAAGGAGACAATACGATTCCGCTCAATTGCCTCATGAATTTTTCCAGAGTTTGCCAAATCCGCCTCGGGAATTACAGTGACCCAAGGAAGAGCAGGAAGTTCATTTGCCGCAGACTCAGAGAGTACAACTCCCAGACCTGCTGCCATTGCCTCTTTTACAACAAGAGGAGTGCCATTTTCTCCATCACTTAGTAGGACAAAATTTCCGTAGTCGCCGAGTACATGAAGTAGAAGAGAGCGAGGCTCCAGTTCACCACGATAATTCGGATGTGCATAGGGTCCCTTTCCAATGTAATCAACTTGTTGAAGCCAGTGTGTCAAATGCTGACGCTTTCGAGGCTCAACCTTTGCAAGTGTAACGGAGCGTCCTGAAAACTGCGGAGTCTCTGTGAAACGGAAAGAGTCTGTATTGACACCATTACGCATGAGAAAGACTCTTGACGGAGGTAGTCCACCCATATCCAAATAGGCACGGCGGTCCTTTTCTGAAATGGTATAGAGATGTACGCCATAGTTGCGAACCGCTGTAGAAATTCCTTCAAATACTCTACGATATCCATCATGATCCCATTTATCGGACCGTTCAATATAGGGATAATGGCTCGAAATGCAGACCTTCTTGGCTCGCAGTTCCATAAGAATATCCCAAAACACATCGTAGTGAACATGTGCAATATCATAGGAACCACTATTTACCTTTGTAATAATCTCTTGACGATTCGGTGTATTAATAATATCTACAGTATGTCCCTTTGAGCGAAGTACAAGAGT
>Ga0118677_10012270_pt1 | contig 12607 bp, 13 predicted proteins | sample AliMusrvi5mmetaG_FD_86154 | JGI IMG/M metagenome (GOLD analysis project Ga0118677, IMG submission 86154)
GCAACAATATCGCGCTCTGAAACTATGCCAGCGATTCGAATTCCGTCGGGAGATACAACAAGTGCCCCGACTTTGAGCGAGGCTAGTTTTTCGACAAGCACTGCGATCGAGGTTTCTGCGGTCACGCTGTAGACCGCTTTGCCCGTTATAAGTGATGAGACTTTCATGCGAACTCCTTTGTCCACTTGAGTTGTAATCGTGCTCTCCAGTGGGGACAAAGGCAAGGGATTTTAAGAGAAAAGTTCCTTAAGAGTTACTAAAGGCTGAAGGAGGGATATTCATCGGTTACTAGAAGAATCGCATAGCCAGAGACGCGATTCCAGTAATCAATAGTTCCCAAAACGACCTTTGCTGCCCATTCTGGATAATTTCCGGTTATTGAGGTGAGCACCCAGGCGAAGAAACTTAGTACCAGTGAGAGTGCAATATAGATGATTCCCACGATATAAAGCGGGATTGCCAAGATCCACTTAACAATCGGTAACCAGCGGTTAAGTTTCTTACCGCCTTCAACGTCGGGGAAGATAACAGCGATATTTGGATTGCGTTCGATCGAAGGATAGTCATCGGTCAATAGAAATAAATATGCGGCTCCGCGAGTACTTAGTTCTGTAACTGCGTGATTGAAAGTCAGGACATAACTTGGATATACCGCGCGAAAGACCAGAGCTAGAAATGCCGGTGCTCCAAGTACAGGGGAACTCCAGCCGAGATGAGCCAGAGATTGAAATGAGCCGATGAAGATGAATACTGGCGCCGCTAAAATTCCACGCCAGAAGACGGTGGCGCGATTGCGGTTGGTGAGTTGCACATCTACGTGGGTTTCAACTTGATTGCTCATGGAAAGAGGTTAGTCATTGGATTAGGGCAGTTCAAGGATAAAATGCCTATTTCGCTCAGCGTTCATTGGGCGGAGGCGATCCGTATGTAGGGGGTGGAGATGGCGATCGAACTCGAAACCCCACGAGTGTTGCTCCGCAGTTGGCAAGATAGCGATAAAGAGCCTTGGATTGCCCTCAATGCCGACTCTGAGAACCTAAGGTACTTTCCCCGAACTTATACATCCGAAGAGTCGCAAGCTAGTTTTCAGCGCTTTCGAGAGTTGCTCGATACAAATCCGTTCGGTTTATGGGCAGCAGAAGAAAAAACTAGTGGTGAGTTTATGGGCTTTGTAGGGCTCGCTCGCCAAGAGCTTCCTGGAGTCTCATTTATGCCCTGTCATGAAATTGGATGGCGTCTTGATAAGAAGTATTGGGGCAAAGGTTATGCGACGGAGGCTGCGACGACCGTTCTTGAATTTGGACTTAAAGACTTAGCGCTTCCCATAACTTATTCATACACCGCAGTACATAATCTTCCATCAATAAATGTAATGCGAAAGATCGGATTGCAAGAACGTCCTGAACTTACTTTTGAACACCCGAAGATTCCAGATGGAAATCCTGTTAAAACTCACCTCGTTTACTCAACATGAAACTCCGTTTTGCAGTTGCATTAGTTTTACTGTCGATCTGCAGCACTCAGGTAGTCCATGCCGCATCGGTTTCCATAACCGGATCTCGCCCTTTCAAGGTATTCGTTCCGTCTTCCTACACTGCTGCAGATCCCGTTCCGTTGGTGATTGCGCTATCTGGTTACGGACAGACTGGCGCTCAATTTGAAGATTATTTGCACCTGACTTCAATTGCGGAGTCGAGCAATTTTATTTACGTTCATCCAGATGGGACGATTGATCAATTTGGGGAACGATTTTGGAACGCAACTCCTGAGTGTTGCGATTTTCAAAAACCTCCGGTCAATGACGCTGCCTATATCATCAGCATCATTAATAAAGTTACGGCGAAATATTCTGTTGATCCAAATCGGATTTACATCATTGGCCACTCCAACGGCGGTTTTATGGCAAATGCGCTTGCCTGCAAGTATTCAAACCGTATCGCCGCTATTATCAACATCGCGGGCGGAAGCTTTACCAGTACAGCTGTCTGTAAACCCAGTGCCCCAATCAACGTCCTACAGATTTGGGGCACTAAAGACGATACATATGCTTACAACCATATTCGAGGTAAACCGATACCGGGAGCGGAGCAAACCTTTGCTAACTGGGGAACGATTGAGCAATGCACAACGCCTGCGATAGAACTCCCCGATAAATTGGATTTGGATCCAACGATTCCAGGTGACGAGACAACTGTGTTTCAATATCAGGGTTGTTCTGGCTTAACTTCTGTAGATTTTTGGAGAATAGCTGGAGCGGGGCATTCGCCTGTAATATCAAAATTCTTTGCCAGCGAGATGATTGCTTGGCTCATGATTCATCCGAAGTTGGCTACACGCTAAGGAAAACAGGGGTGTTTTTCACAGGCTAATCTCAGATTTGCACTTGTACTATCCGCGCATGTTAGAGAATTCCTGTTTAAGTAGAGCGATGGCGATAGCCTTTTGAACCGCTCTGAACTGACGGAGAAATCTTCCAGCCTGATACTAGGTCTAGGACTTGGATTAACACTTGCAATATATTTGAAGACTACATCTCTGCAAGATTGGCTCTGGCCCTACCCATTTATTATCTCGGTGTCGCGCCTATCTGCACTGGTCGGAACTTATTTTGCACTTGTAGGTCTGGTCATGGTCTCGCGTATTGCATGGATTGAGAAAGCTGTAGGTCACGATCGGTTGGTGCTCTGGCATCGCGCACTTGGTTTATCCATTGGCAATAGGAGTGGGATTCTTTGCGGCAAAGAGTGTTCATTTTCAAGCTATGCCGCCTTCTTATGCATTCGTTGTGGCCCTTCTTGTAATAGGGATCTTTGATTCTCTGGCCGGTGTTCTTGCGGTACTTGCCTTTGGAGCACTATCACTCGTGACCGGTCACGCGACCAACTTGTCAGAATTTCTTACCTTGATGGGAATCTCACTTATTGGCTTTAGTCCAATATTGCTTGCGAGCGTCTTCAGGCCGCTGCGGCGCACGACCGACAATTTCGCTAGCTACTGGGAGAGAACCGCTGACTACCTCGTGGCTAGCTTATTAACAGGATGGGTTGTTAAGCAGATCATTCTCGGTCTCTCGGGTCTATCAGGGTTGCAACTTCCAATTACTGCTCACGCACACGCGCTTGGAGTAATAGCTGGAGTATTGGTGATCATTCGATATGGGTTAGAAGACTTCTCGTCATACCTATTTCCTGGGCACATGTCTGCGATCGAACCGACTTATCGCGAACAATCCTTGAGGCAATACAGCGTACGGATAGTGGTCCAAATAGCCGTCTTTCTCTTGGTTGCAGAACCATTCTTAGGTCCTAGCCCTTCACTCTGGATCGGATTAGCGATATTCACCATCCCATTAATTCTTTCGCTCTTCAATGAACGGTTACCTAAGTCGCAAGCGATCTCAAGATGGATTCCTAAGGAATAATCGAAATGATCACGATGACCCTTGCCGGATTCTTTATTGCGAGGGTACTCAATTGGTATCCCCAAAGCGCTACTGGTTATGTTCTAACCGCTTTTGTATTGTTGGGAATCCCAGGATTCATTCTCAAGATGCTTCCGCTCTTTTCCGCCGAGCCAAGTGATGCGTGGAAAGAGAGTCCAATCGGCAAAGTCACCTACCGCCTCGGGGGAGTTGTTGCATTAGTCCTACTGGGATACATAGTGACAACTGGAATTATCCTTTCTAACAGCCTCTAGCCTTGAATTTAGTTGTAAGAAATAAGTGAACTGATCGCGAGAGATTTGCTGAAAGTAAAAAGTAGTCTCTTGACTAAATCTAAAAGGAGAATTCATGGATGCAAATACGCCAAATATCCACACACCACCCGAAGGTCATGGTCCACCAGTGCCACCGGATCACTCTCATGATCACGAGGATATAGAGCATGCATTTCATGACCACGATCATGATCATGACCACCCGCATCATCCTCACCATGAGGAGCCGCCGATGGTGATTTTGGATCGCAGATTTGCTAAGGGTGAAATAACAAAAGAGATCTATGCCGAATCCAAAGAGTTGCTCTTAAAGAAGTAGTAAAACTCTTTACCTTCCTCGTAATAATTTTCGGATCTGCTCAAGTGCGGATTTAATCCTCGATTCGTAGCCATGGGTCGAAGGCTGGTAGTACTCCTTGCCGACTAAGTTGTCAGGTAAGTACTGCTGCTTAGCTACCGCAGCTTCCAGATCATGGGGATAGATATAGGAGTTGGCATCTCTTTTGGCATTTTCAGCACGGTCTCGTAGCGCCCCCGAATTGGGATCGCGCAAGTGTGCGGGAACTGGTCCCGCTTTTCCCGCCCTTACATCGGCGATCGCAGCATCAATTGCTAAGTAGGCCGCGTTGGACTTAGGAGTGGTGGCTAGATAAGCAACGGCTTCGGCCAGAATAATTCTGGCTTCTGGCATACCAATCATTGCTACCGCTTGGGCGGCGGCCACCGTAATTCCAAGAGCTTGCGGATCGGCAAGTCCAATATCTTCGCTAGCGCTAATCATCATTCGGCGAGCAATAAATCGAGGATCTTCACCAGATTCCAACATGCGGGCCAGGTAGTGCATGGCGGCATCTACATCGGAACCGCGAATGCTTTTTATAAAGGCACTTGCGACGTCGTAGTGATTGTCACCACCTCGGTCATAATTTTGAATAACGCGATCTAGCGCTTTATTGAGCGTTGCAGTTGTTATTTCACTCTCGGAAGCGCCAGCGGCCGCTTCTAGATATGTGAGTGCACGTCTGGCATCACCTGCAGCCAATCTGACAAGAGCATCCCGGGCTTCGCCCGCCATAGTTAACTCGCCATTCAATCCTCGGGGATCTGTCAGAGCTCGATCGATCAAGGTAGCGATATCTTCATCAGGAATCGCACGCAGCGTCAAAACAATGGAGCGCGAAAGGAGGGGGGAGTTGATAGAGAAAGATGGATTCTCTGTAGTTGCCGCTACGAGTGTGACCCAACGATTTTCTACTCCCGGCAATAGTGCGTCTTGTTGCGCCTTAGAGAAGCGATGCACTTCATCAATAAAAAGAACGGTCTCTTTGTTCTCCCGGTTGAGTCGCTCCTGTGCGTCGTTCAACACTTCTCGTACTTGAGCAACACCGGAACTCACAGCAGAAAGTTCTATGAATACTCGAGAATCAGATTGAGCGATCATCTTGGCAAGTGTGGTTTTTCCGGTTCCAGGAGGGCCGTAGAGAAGGACACTAGTAATGTGTTTTGCCTCGCCATTTATCAACCGAATAAGTGGAGAGCCCTCTTGCAGCAGATGCTGCTGTCCCAGCAGTCCTTGAACACTGGCAGGGCGGAGCCGAACAGCAAGCGGCGCACCTGCCTCAAAAGAGCTAGTTTCACTCATGTTCATCCCATCTTCACCAACTGGAACTCTACTAGTTATAAATCGGGCATGAGCACGTGAAGTATTCAAACTTCCCTCATAGTTAGTGGCAGTATCCGACTATGGAGAGCGCACACAAGAGATATTTAATTGTGGGCGGTGGTGCATCTGGCGTGATTACTGCAATCGCGCTATTACAAGATGGAGTGCATCCGGATCAGATCCATATTGCCGAACCTCGGATGCTTCTCGGAGAAGGTTTGGCATATCAAACTCGCGACCCTTTGCATCGACTTAATGTTCCTACCTCGAAAATGAGTGCGATTGAAGAGGAACCTGACGATTTCTTGAATTGGGCTTCAGCGCCCTCTTACTCATTTATGGAACGTCGTAACTACAGCACCTATCTACGAGAACGTCTCGGCAACGGCACGAACCACATCACTGATTACGTAGTGGATCTGGAGCAACAAGACGATGGTCAAATTAGAGCCACATTTAGTTCTGGATCTACCGCCGTTTATGACACCATCGTTCTAGCCATGGGTCATGGCAACGCCCGTATTCCTGATTTCCTCATCGGCCAACCTAACTCACCTCGAATAATCATTGACGTGTGGAACGGTGAAGCTCTACCGGAATGTCAGACCTTGATTTGTTTTGGCACAGGTTTGAGTTTCATTGATATTGCTATGACTCATTTAGCGCGTGATCCAAAGAACAAGGTGATCGCTATTTCGGGATCAGGCAATTTGCCAGAGCGACACCAGAGTTCACCGATCAATCCTTTTAAACCTACCCTGGATGAGGTAAACACTCTAGAAAAACTGCGAAACTATCTCACCGCAGCAGGAGAGATGTGGCGTGAGGCGGTTGATGGCTTGCGACCAATAACAGAGGCGATGTGGCGTAGTTTTACGCCAGGAGAACGTGAAGAGTTCTTGCGGACCGATGGTTCATCCTGGTCGAGACGTAGGCACCGAATCGCCCCAGATATCGCAGACCGCGTAGAGGCAGAGATAAAAGCTGGTCGAATTAAGGTAGTCAAAGGAAAAGTTTCGAAAGCAGTTACCTTGGAATCATCGGTCGAAATTCACTTGGTGGACGGTAGTTTTTATGCTGGTGATTACCTGGCAATTTGTATTGGTCGAGATTACGAACTGTCGGATCCGCTGAGCACCTGTCTGATAGGCCAAGGTAAATCATCGCGAGGCCCACTTGGTATGGGACTTTCTGTGGATGTCTCTACAGGGTTATTGCAAAAGCCCGACGGCTCCTCTTATTTAAACATTTATGCGATCGGTCCGCTGCGATCGGGAGAGGCTTTTGAAAGCACAGCCATTCCCGAGATAAGGAAGCAAGCATTTGCTCTTGCCGCAGCGATAACTCGCACTCCAGACCTTCCATCCTAAGTAGGGCAGCCTTACTATCGGCATATGGAACTGACCAAGACCAAGAAACTTGCTGTGTTCATGGTGTTAGGCGTCATGACCATGATGCTAAGTGGTTGCGTCCGACTTGGAATTGATCTTCAAGTCAACAAAAACAAGACGGTGAGTGGCACGATGGTTTTCGCATTGGCTGATTCTTTGGCAGCCTTAGGTGGATCCGATACCTCCCTCACCCAGGGTGGATTAATTGATTCCAAAACCCCCGGCGTGACAACGCTTCCTTATTCAAAGGATGGTTTTACCGGTCAAGAATATGTTTTGAAAGATGTACCAATTTCGGCCTTCAAACCAATGGGTCAAGATAATTCATTTTCCATCAGTGAAACTCCAACTCGCATCACAGTGAGTGGCTATTTAGATCTATCGAGTACTAGTGGGGGAGATGCCACAAGCTCTCTCCTGGCATCCTCTATTCTGTCGACTGCAGATATCCATGTCACCATTAAATTTCCTTATGACGTCATCTCGAGCACAGGTGTAATTTCCTCTGATCATCGAACCGTTACGTGGCGTCCCAAGATTGGCGATAAGACAAAACTAGAAGCTGTGATTGCGATTCCTTCAGCCTCAATCGCCCTAGGCATCGTGGGTCTTGTGACTGTCGTAATACTTGGCCTTGGAGTTGGTGCCGTTATTGGAAGGCAGAGAAAGCGTAGGAAGCAAGAAGCGGAGCTTGAAAATCAGATTCGAGAATATGAGCTGAAGTCCGGAAGTGAGGCGGAGCAGGATTCCAATCCTGATGATCGAGCGGAATAAAAGGTCTCAACTTAGACTAACCCCATGAATCTCAACACCGTGGGTCGTCCCATGGGGATACTTCTGATTGCTAATGGAATTGCACATTTTGTATTTCCAAAAGCGCTGGATTCGATAGTGCCTCATTTCTTGCCAGGCAGCGCTCGCACATGGACCTACCTCAGCGGCGTCGCAGAATTGTTGGTTGCTATAGGTTTGTTTACACCACTCTCATTGAAAATCGGCGGTACTTCAATTCGCCTTTTTGCCGCATATGCCGCTCTTTTGCTCTTCATCGCTGTGTACCCTGCAAACATAAAGATGGCGATCGATTGGCGCCATAAAGCCATGCTCATGCAACTTTTGGCTTATGGGCGGCTTCCATTTCAGTTTGGACTCTTTTACTGGGCCTGGTCAATCATAAAAGCGCTGAAGTGAGAAAAGACTCGTCATTCATGCTTGTTATTTACGATGGTCAATGTGATTTTTGTATTGCATGGCTACGTTGGCTTCAAAAGAAGCTAACCGTCAACTCGATCTCTTTCCATGAAGCCGAACTCACTCAGTTTGGATTGACACGTGAAGAATGTTCTCAATCAGTCTTTGTGGTGACTCCAACCCAAAAGTATTCGGGGGCTGCTGCTATTGCCGTCCTACTCAAAGCGAGAGGCAATAGGTTGACCTCTCTACTAATCCGTTCCCTGGGGCCAGTTGGACGTTATGGGTACCGTTGGGTCGCCGCGCACCGCAATTCTCTTCCAATTAGGTACTGGACCAAGGCTCTAGAACGGCGATTAGCCCATGAAGGCTAAAGTGAAGAAGGGCTTTGAGCCGAAGATTTGTGAGAGATGCCAACTCCCATTTGAGTGGCGCAAGAAATGGGCTCGCGACTGGGCTTCCGTAAAATATTGTTCCGAGAAGTGTCGAAGAGGCGGTTAACCGAGTTGCCCTTCGAAGATGACTCGACCTCCCACACCTGAGAAAAAGTGCATTTGCGCGCCAAATGGGCCAATTTCGAGTTAGCAAAAAGAGGGATTTACGGCAGGATATTTCAATGGTTTTTCGACGCGGACTTGGTCTGGTCGCGATGGCGACCCTATGCTCCCTCGTGCTCACCGGTTGTGCGCAGAGCTCTCAACAATACGGAAGTGATACAAAAGATGGAGTTTATTTCGCGGTGCCTAACAGTTGGCACCAGGTCTCATCAAAAGATTTGGGCAAGCAAGAATCACTCTCTACTGTTCAAGGTGCAGCAGAACGACTAGCGCTCGTTCACTATCAGGTCGCCTTCTCTGTCGACCCTAAGTTCACGGCCAAGGATGTTCTTTCGTTAACCGCACCAACTCAACCAGTGGTTTATACCCGCGTGCGTGGTCTAACGAATGACGAAATTCAGCAAGTCTCTTATAACGATTTACGAAATCTAGTTCTGCCACTTTCAACGTGGGAAGATGGAACTGCCACCTCAATTCCCGTATATAGCGTTGCCACCGATGAAGAAGCAGTTCAAAAAGGTGGACGCGGAGTTCATACCGTCTTTAGCTTTACTTCAAATGGTGTAAGTCAAACACTCAATCAAACTGGCTGGATTTCAAATGACCATCACATGCTGGTCATGTTTATCGCACGATGCACCACAGCCTGCTACACAAAGAATAAGAGCCTGATTGAAAAGATCGTTAAGTCTTTTACCTTTAGGGGGTCCAAGTAATGTCAATCGAGGAGATCAAAAAAGAAGCGACTCCTAGTCGGTTAAGAGATACCGATCGTAAAACTCGAGTCCACTTGCCCTTGTTTGATCGGATTAAATTTTCGCTAACCTTCCTACTTGTTTTTGTAGTACTTGTCTGGGCATCGCTCGCTAATGATCCGATCCTCACTGTCCATGACGCCCTTGTGCAGCAATTACATTCGCGGTGGTGGCTTTTTGCTTTGTTCGGCATAGAACTAATCCGACAGATTCACTTTATTTTGGCCGAGAAGCTGGCTCCGTATCACGGATTTTGGAATCGCTACTTTGCCTTTGTTGATCGCCAGATTAATCGAATCGGGGATTGGAATAGATTCCGAATTTCTCGCCTCATTAAAATCATTCTTCTCATCGCCTTGCTGGCAGTCATTCTTGGAGCGGTTTACAAAGAAGCCCCTGTTACAGCCCTTTTCATGGCTCCTAAGGCACTCTGGTCGTCGCTCCCTCTCCTGGGACAATTAGCTTTTGCAGTCTTTTTCATCATCATCCAATTCGGCGCGATGTTCTGGTTCTTGAGCCGCGGTGGAATCGATACTTATTTTCCTGACGATATACGAACTCGCTTTAGCGATGTATGGGGTCAGGACCACGTTCTCAATCGAATTCGTGAGAATTTGTTCTTCCTCGAAACTCCTGAGGAGATTGAAAAACATGGTGGTTATGTTCCAGGCGGAATCCTTCTGTGGGGTCCTCCGGGAACTGGTAAGACACTTATGGCTGAATCAATGGCCGGTGAAACTGGTAAGCCTTTCGTCTTCGTTGATCCAGGCGCATTCAATGCGATGTTCTTCGGAGTTGGCGTACTAAAAGTTAAGTCACTCTTTAGGAAACTCCGCAAGCTTGCACTCCGCTATGGCGGGGTCGTGGTCTTCTTTGACGAGGCGGACTCCTTAGGTAATCGGGGTGCCTCCGTCGGTGGGGGACAAGGCGCTTACGCCAAGAAGTCACCGTTCCTTGCCAATTCTTGTAACGGCGCAAACTTTCTAAGTCCTACTGCAGCATCCTTGGTGATGCGCGAAGCACTCTCTGCAGGTCAAGAAGGATTTGTTGCTAACTCCGCCTTAGCTGGCGGCGGCGGAGGCATGGGCACGCTCCAAGCGTTGCTTACCGAATTATCTGGCTTAAAGAAGCCGCGTGGATTCTTTAATCGCATTGTTCGTCGCACCTTGGGGCTTCGTCCTAAAAATCCACCGAAATATCGGATCTTGGTTGTAATGGCTACCAATCTTCCCGAAGCACTCGATGAAGCCTTACTGCGCCCAGGCCGTATCGATCGTATGTATCGTGTTGGCTATCCAAGTAAGGCAGGACGCATCCGTACTTATCAGGGATATCTAGCGAAAGTTTCTAACACACTTACCGAGGAAGAAGTTGAAAAACTTGCGGTAATCACGCCTTATGCCACTGGTGCAATTATTAAAGACACCATCAACGAAGCCCTGATTCTCGCAATCAGAGAAGGCCGAGATTCAATCTCCTTTGCCGATGTCATCAGAGCGAAACAGTTGAAGGATCTTGGTCCCGCTGAAGATGTTGAATACATCGAGCGTGAGCGCCACGCAGTTGCAGTGCATGAGGCTTGTCATGGAGTGATGGCACATTTGGTTCGTCACCACATGTCGATTGATCTAGCAACTATCGAGAAAGGTTCGAACTACTTGGGAATGGTCGCATCGATTCCGCCGGATGATCAATTCACCAGATGGCGTAGCGAATACGAGGCAGACATTTTGGTTTCACTTGCCTCACTGGCGGGAGAGCGTCTTTTCTTCCAGGGCGATAACTCATCAGGCGTATCAGGTGACCTGGAGAGCGCAACAACAATTGCAAGTTTCATGGAGGGACATTGGGGGATGGGCTCCACTGTTAGCTCCCATGCTTCGAATCGACGATTCGAAGTCGGCGCTCCCGGTGGCGGCAAAGGGCCCGGCGATGACGCAAAACCAGTTAAGGGAATGTTGGCCGATCGCATCGAAAGCAATCTTGCAGGATTGCTGACAAAGGCAGAGGAGATCTTGACCGCTAATCGTGCAAAGGTTCTAGCGCTCGCTCATGCACTCGAGACATATAAGACTCTCTCCGGAGAAGATGTCGTCGCAGTCATGGATGGCGGGGTTGGTCCATTAGTCGATGGCCGGCCGTACCAAGATCCACGAAAGATTGCGGAAATCGAGTTGTATCACGAAGCTGCACTACGGGCTCATCAAGGTCATTTGCGGCCTGATGTCGAGATACCAAAGTTTGTGGCTTCAGAGCTCGCATAAACTCTCACTCGAATTTTTACTAGTTGTTCTTTAACTCGTCGAGCTGAGGAGAAATGTTACTAAGTGCGTTGTGAGGGACTCGAACCCCCGACCCGGTGATTAAGAGTCACCTGTCCGCATGGGCTACTATGAGGCAGTTATCAAATAATGAGCGTAAAATAATCACTTTAAGACTTTGTTATACTCCTTAATAGTGTAGAGTAAACAACAATTAGACAACAAAAGGCGGTGCGAGATGGCGAGAAAAGAGGAGACGAAATCTCGCCGTGGTCGAGGTGAAGGTGGCCTCTACCAGAGGGCTGACGGCTATTGGGTTGGAACGATTGACCTCGGTTGGGTTAATGGCAAGCACATCCGAAAGACCAAGACGGCTACGACCAAGACCGAACTCTTAGCCAAGATGAAGGTGCTAAGAAATGAGATTGATAAGGGCGGGGGATTATCTGAGGATTCCACCGTTGAGGCTTGGCTTAATCATTGGCTCAAGTTCATCGTCTCAGAGCGCAATCGGGAGAGCACTCTTGAGGGCTATACATCGAGGGTCAATACTTGGCTAATTCCCTACCTTGGAAAGTATCGGTTATCTAAGTTGAACCAAGACCACATCCGCGCCTTGTATCGGGTAATGAAAGAGCAGGGGTCATCTGATGCCACTCGCCGGCGAACCCACGCCGTTCTACACCGTGCCCTAGAGGTAGCGATCCAAGATGGGCGGATAACTCGTAATCCTGCCGCCATGATGGATCCGCCGCCGACCAAGGTGAACCATCGCTCGCCGCTTTCGATAGAACAGGCAAAGCAGATTTTGAGCCAGTTGGATGGAAACCCTCTAGCTGCCAGGTGGGTAGCCGCTCTCTTACAAGGCATGCGCCAAGGTGAGTGCCTAGCACTTACTTGGGATGATGTAGATTTCAAGAAAGTGGTAGAATAATGATTATTTCTTAAAATCTCTCTTTCAGGAAAATAAAATTAAACGAGCAGTAGTTAAGCCGGCCATTAGCGGTTCCAGTATCGCGGTCTCTTCGGTTACCGAGCCGGGAGAAGCCTTAAAACTGTCTCTTATACACAT
>Ga0118677_10012271_pt1 | contig 12607 bp, 9 predicted proteins | sample AliMusrvi5mmetaG_FD_86154 | JGI IMG/M metagenome (GOLD analysis project Ga0118677, IMG submission 86154)
CATTTGGATTGATCGTACCGTTCAATATTGCAGAATTTGCCAGGATGCCGGATGCAGCTGTGGTTGTTAAAACAGGAACTGCAGAGAACTCATACGCTCCAATGTCCGGTGGGTTTGTACGTGTCACTCCTGCATAGTCGGTCGGGAGTGTTGAAATATAGGTTCCGGCTTTGGGCATGGCTGAAGAAGTTGGCAACAGGTTCGTGGCGGATGTAAATACCGGGTCGATATTTATCGCATGAGCATCCTGCAAAACCGCTGACTGCCAGGCTGCCAGGGTCGTCTCGTCCACACTGTTGTAGTTACCAATCTGAGCCCCGATCCCGTCGCAGAAATAGTCATTGTAATCCAAAGTACTGAAAGCCGATGGGCTGTTTCCGACAGCAATACAATAAGATTTGGACGCAGGGGAACCGGAAACAGGCTGGGATGAATTTTTAAGCAGGTTATTCCGGAAATCAATACCGGTGATCCCATTTCTGATATTGATGCAAGCCGAAACAGCCGCGGTGGATGAACTCAGGTAACTTCCTTCCATCCAGATCGAATTGTGCTGGATCTTGAAATTGCTGCCTGTAGTGATATAGATCCCCCAGGCATTTCCCCCTGTAAATGTGGTATTTGAACCGGCACTTTTAATATTATAGATCAGGTTGTTGGAAATTTCGGTCATCGTGGTGTTGCCGGTAGCCGAATAATTGATACCTACCGCAACGAGAGGATCCAAAGAATAAAGATCATGAATGATATTGTGCTTGATGGTTAAGTTGGTCACGCCGAAGGTGATATTAATTCCGACCGGCTGTCCAAGATAAAATCCGGACATCCCCCCCGGAGGACCGAGGATCTCATTTCCCTGGATAAGCACATTGTTCGAATAGCCCGCCGAAATTCCATAAGCGGTTATGGCCAAACCCGAAACAGACGAGCCAACGATATTATTCGTGACCACGGCGTTGGTGCATATGCCTGAGCTTGTCCCCCCAACCTGTATCCCAAATTTGCCGGCCATCACGGCATTATTTGTGAATAAAAGGTCGTGGAAACCGGCATTGCCTACGATCGTAAAGCAGACAATCCCCTGTTTGTTCCCTATAAAATCGGTAACTGCCTTCACAATGCAGTTCTTGATGGTGATGTTGCCTGCTCCGGCTGTTCCGTTGTTATGCAGGCCGATGGCTGCTGCACCGCCTACACCGGAAAAACTATTGCTGATGGTCATGCTCCGGTCGGTGCCTCCGCTGTTTGAACCGTCAAAGGTCACATACTGGACACCGTTCAGGCTGATCATGCTGTAAAAATAGGGACTGACAGTGCCAATTGCTGTTCCGATCACCGGTGTTATACCGGCAGCGGGACGCATGGTGACAGTATTTACAATGCTGGTACCGGGGATGGGGTTGATCATAAGAGGCCATGTCTCATTCGGGTAGGTATCGTCTGTAAGTTGGAGAACAACCGGGCAATTGACCCCTTCTGTCGAAAGATCCCTGAAAGCTGCGGTAATGGTAGGGTAATACTGGCCAACGCCAACGGTGAGCGTACCACACCTTCCTGCAATGACCTTGTAACCGCTTGCCGGGGATGGCGGTACGGATGCGGTCGGAGGAGAGGCTGAAAATCCGCCGGATCCGATGAGCGGGTAGGTTCCGACAACAGGTACTGTGAACTGGTCCTGTGCCACAACATAGTAATAGACACTGTCTCCCGTACTCACACCACCACCGAACGTAAAAGTATACTGGCTGCTACCTATGGAAACTCCGTCAACATAGCTCCATGTTCCAACGGCAAATTTCTTCCATGCCAATCGCGGCAACCCGATGCCGGAGGTCGGAACCCCATGGGCATCCGTGATCGTGGCAGTAAGAACACGTGCATCTGTCGATGTAGAGTTGGCTAAAGGTGTATAGATGATCGCCGGGGCAAGTTTGTCATCGGGGATCCCGGCAAACTCGTCGGCACCCATATCCGGTGCAACAGCCGGGTAGGAGGGATTGTCGGGATAGCCGGCATTGGGATAACGTGCATCATTGTCAAAATCGTTCACGATGCTGACAGGGGTCGAAACAACCGAACCGGCACTCTCACATTGTGTAGGAACCGATGTGCTTATATGCAGATCGTAAGGCGACACACCTACATTGACAAACGGCGTGATCTCCGATATGGAGTAACATTCCCTCGGCCACTCAAGAACCTTGTAGTCATTCAGGGTCATTGAGGTGGAGAAGTTTGTTCCGTCGGTAATATAGGCGATCAGGTGAGTCGACGAAGGAGTACCTGCATAGTAATTGTTGTTGTTTACAGTGGGGGCAAAATTAGCCGCTCCAGGTGCATACAGGTTGTAATAATTCGATTTCATGGCAATGGCAAGGCCTGCTCCCGTCGGGGTTGTATTGTTAACGACGATGTTGTTACGAACGTCGACTGAGGCCGGTGCTGATCCAAGATACAATCCCACTGTACCAAACCCGGAACCGGCTGATGTTCCATCAAGGTAGATGGTGTTATTATAGATACCAAGAATCGAAAGACCGCTCCCAACACCATAAATTCCATATACCGCATTCGGGGAAGTGGAATTGGGCGCTTTTAACTCTCCAACATAGTTATTATATGTATACATAGGTCCACCGTAACTGGAACCTTGCAGCCAAAGCCCGTAAATAATCGATGCTGCACCGTTTGACTTCAAATTCTGCACCTTGTTGTTGTAAACCGACTGGTTGTTTCCCTCTGAAATATACATTCCGATCACATTGCCATTGGTTTGCAATATATTGGTGATGCTGTTTTTGTAAATATTTTTTACAGAAGAACCATTGTTGAAATAAATGCCATACGAAACACCGACCCCAACCGTATTGTTGGTATCATTGGCAACGACATCGTCATGAATATTTGTCATTACCGGAACTCCGCCGCTCACAAGGTACATCCAGTAGGTTGATCCCGCACCGCCTGTTACAGATTGTTTACGGACATTCCCGGTTACGGTGTTTCCATAATTGTTGGTGGTTGCCGCTGTTGAAGGAGAGCCTCCGGTGTAAATTCCATAGAGGGCCCCGGTAGCGGCAGCGGTTGTTGAGCCATAGGTATTGTTCGTTATCTGGTTGTTGTATTCGTTAATCGAAACAGCAGAGTTATACAGATACATGTAATAACAGGATCCTGAAGTTGCATTCGGGTAGGTGCAATTTGTCACAATGTTGTTGTAAAAATTGAAGGCGTTGTTCGTACATGTTGTATTCTGGTTGTTGTAAAAACCATAAAAGGACCCGGTACCGTTGTACGCAACACTCACGGTGTTGGCATACACACTGGTATTGGCATTGTTTGACGAATTCAGCTGGATACCCGCAAATGTGCCGGAGGTGTTTGATACTGTTCCGTTAATCGTATTATTGGCAATAACAAGACGATCCTGGTAGGAGATTAAAATCCCGTAACTAGCTGTAATGCTTCCTCCGGGACTTGTAATAGTATTTCCGCCATCCTTGCCGATCTCATTCGATTGGTCGTAGTAGGTGTATGGAGCAGTTGCGTCGGCATAACCATTCATGACAATCCCGCTATAACAACCCGAGATGGTGTTGGAATAGAATTTATTGTTGGCATTGGCGCCCGAGGTGGCAGTAACTGTAAGCAGCGCTGTAGGTGCGGTGCCTGGAAGGATGTTTGCCGAATAGATCCCGACGGTATTTGTATTGAGAGACTGCTTGAGGATAATGGCACAGTTTTTAATTGTTACAAACTGCGAACCGTCGGTGGCGGAAGCTTTCAGTACGGCATACCCCCATTCAATCACCCCGGTTGTCTCCTTAACATCAATGCCATCGAAGGTAATATAATCTGTTCCCTTCAATGCTATAATGTAATCGTAAACGTTCCCGGCAACAGTAAAACCCGTTATGACCGGGTTGGCCCCTGCGCCACTGCGCTGGAAAACAATCGGATTGGCCTCTGTTCCGGTTGCAGTGATTAAACCGCTTGTTAAACTTGTAAAAAGCTCAGAATAACCTCCGGCAACATTGAAAGTAACACCGCCCGGACCCACCCCGGCGGAATTAAGGACTGAAATGGCATTGGCAATGGTAGGATAATCACCCGGAATACTTTTTACTCCGCTAATCTGTCCGAAAGTCAATCCACTGATGATCAATAGGAAAATCAGGGTAATGAATTTTTTTTTCATCTTTTGTGGTGGTTTTTGGGTTAATAATCTGTTTATCTGCTTACTGTGTCATCCTCAATGTTCTCCCCTGCATCGGATTCCTTTCCATGTTCAGGCTCCGGCAGGTCGAGCGACTCGCGGAGCTTTTTCAGAAGTTCGTTCTCCTCTTTCTTCCTTTTGATCAGTTCGGAAAGATCGTCTAGCCATGAAGCAGGCTTTTCATTTTCATCCATAGTGCCGAAGCGAAAACCGGTGATTGACATTTTACCGGCAAATCTATTCCCGATTGATGCTATTGTCAAATATAATGGCCTTACAAAAGCTATCGGGGATATTACAAAACATTACAATGCTGATTATATGACAGTTAAATCATGACGAAAAAGTTAACGGAACCGGATTGCGGATAGGGCGGGAAGGCGAACGTGCCCACAAAACGCCAGGATGATTTCAGAAAAATCCCGGATCAGGTCTTGTTTTATATCTGCGAAAGGAAGTTGATCAGGTTTTCATCCCTGGTGACTCCCAGCTTCTGGCGAAGCCTTGAACGGGCCACTGTGATGCTGTTCTGCGATTGATACGTGATGGCAGATATCTCTTTGGTGCTCATGTTTAGGCGCATGAACGCACACAATTTCAACTCATTGGGCGTCAGGTCAGGAAATTGCTCACCCAACTTTTTATAAAAGTCAACATGCACATTCTGGAACCTGACCTCGAATTCCTTCCAGGTATCGGTGTTGGAGGTTTGTTCAAGTTCACTGATGACCGACTGAATGATCTTCGAATTGGGAGATCCTTCGCTCATGTCCAGCTTTTTCAACTTTTCAGCAATGGCCACCACCAGCTCGTTCATTTTTGAAAGATATACCACGTTGGTTGTAAGCTCCTTGTTCTGAAATTCAAGTTTTTCATTCAAACCCTGTTTTTCAATCTCCGATTTTTGCTTTTTCTGCTTTTCCAGCTTGAGCATCAGGAAAAGGATCAGGATCACCGCCAGCAAAACAATCCCGCTTGCTATATAAATAATCAGCAAGGTCCGCTTTGTTGATCCGGCAAGGACCACGTTCATTTCTGCTTCTTTTTGCTTTTTCTCATATTCCTGCCTGATTTCCAGCAATCTAACCGCCTTGATATCCCCCGCTTTTGACAGGCTGTCACCTTCGGCCATATAGATTTTGTAATAAAACAATGCCGAATCAAGCCGAGACTGGCTTTCGTGGATCATGCTCAATTGCCTGGCAGTTATCATGACCTGCCTGACCTGTTTCATCGACCTGGCCACGGAATAACCTTCAAGGTCATAGGCCAGTGCTTTCCGGAGATCCCCCTCTTTATACCATGTGTCACCCAATTTGGCAAGGAGTTCGGAATACTGGATATTTGGAGGTCCGGGATTGACGCTGGCATGCTGTTTCTGAATTTCAAGGCTTTTATCCAGGAGGACAATTGCTCCCTTATAATCCTTCTGATTGCCCTGGATCATCCCCAGGATCATCAGTCCGCGTGACTCCAGCAAATTGTCCTTGGATTTGACTGCAACCTCAATCGCCTGCCGGGTATAATCCTTGGCCAGATCCAGGTTGCCAAGATAGTAATAGCACTCCCCAAGGTTGAGAAGCGGGTAATTTGTATTGACAGAATCTCCTATTTTCCTGAATAGCTGGAGGGCTTTTATAAAGTATCCCAGCGCATTGCTGAAATCATCAGAATCCATGTAGATATTGCCTATATTGTTGAGAACATGAGGCAAAATCCGGTCAAGCGGCACCTTTGACGAAAGGTCGACCACCTCCATATAGTATGTCATGGCTTCGGCAATATTGTCCCTGACCAGGCAAATACTGCCCATCATCGATTTCATGCGGGCATAATTTACCTGTTCGCCCAGGACCTGGTAGTACTTTGCTGCCAGGGTAAAATTCAGGAATGCCTGGTCAAGCTGGTTTTGTTTCAGGGCGAAGAAAGCTGCCTGCGCATAAACATCGGCCAGCGGTTTTTCGGTTTTCAGCTGTATGGCAAGATTCTGGGCCTCTTTCCAGAAAATGGCGGCCGAATCAGGATTGGCATCTTCAAATGCCTTTGAAATTGCAAGGTAGAGGGTGATTTTTTTAGTAATATCGTCAGTCCTGAAAAGTTCCTTGTGGAGACTGTCAATTTTCGACCTTCCTCCAAATGCACTATTCAATGAAAATCCCATCATCCAGACCAGCAGGAAAATAAGGAAAATGAATTTCGTATGACCTCCGGACAAAGGAAACAATATTAAGCACGGTAAAATTAATGCAATTTCCGATTTTTCGTGCTTCCCGTCTCTCTTTTCGTAGTAAAAAACGAAAAGCTACTTCAGTTTGAACACCACACCGACATTTGCAAGGGTAGAGTTGTATCCCACCTCCCCGTTTATTCCGATCGATTTCGTGAAAAAGTACGAAGCACCAAAGAAAATCCCGGCATAAGGATAAACAGGAGTATACCCGTAATTCCCTGGATGATTGTCCCATCCGTGTGCACAAAATCCCATTCCGAGCGGGATTCCCGCATAGGTATCGAGTCCTTCAACATCCCATCCATAGTGGAAGGCTGCGCGGGCTCCAAAAATGAAATTTACCCATGATTCGTGCCATCCCTCTCCATAGTGCTGGCTAAAGAATGAGAAAGTGGCTTCACCCCCCAGGGTGATCACGCCAGGGCCCAGGTCCCACATGCCCGTTTCAAAGGAACCCTTTATGGCTGGTCCGAAGCCGACTCCGTTTCCAAAATATTGGGCACCCGGACCAATACCCGCGGTCACTACCCATGAACCCAATTTCACCGGATCCAGTGGCCCCATAGAATAGGTTGATACGGAATAAAACAACCCGGAAAAGAATATCAATGCTGCAATCAAGGTTAACTTTCTCATAATATCATTTGTTTTTCAGATGGCGTAAACAATCGGTCTGATTGTTCATTCCCATAAGTTAGCTAACGTTCGATTTTATAAAATGATATGTCCCAGGGCGATTTTTGTGTTAAGAGGCAGCCTTGTCCGGATATTCCATGGAACCACTGAGGGACTGAGGAGACTCAGATACACTTAGAAAAAAATGATTTGATTGATAATCTTAGTGGCTCTGAGTGTTCTCAGTGCCTGAGTGGTAACTCTTCCGGTTTCCGGACAAACCAGCCGCAGAGTTGGCCAAAACCCCAGCCTATCAGCCCACCTGCAATCCAGCCTGCCACAATATCCACCGGGTAGTGTACTCCAAGATAAATGCGGGTATAAGACATGAATAAGGCCCAACCTACCATTAACAGCGGGAAACCGGGGAATGGACTGCCTAATAGGATGATGGTGTAAACTGCAATGGCAAAGTTTGAGGAAGCATGGGCGGAATAAAAACCAAACTGCCCTCCAAGGTACCCGTTCACCGTATGCAGCCCTGCAAAACCTGGTTCGTGGGTCGGCCGGGGTCTTGCCACCAGCTCCTTGACAAAATTACAAAGCTGATCGCTCACAAGGATCATCAATACAGCAAAAACCAGGATCCAAAAGGTTTGCCACCTGTATCGCCTGATGACCAGGTACAGCAACATAAGGTAGAGCGGCAGCCAGGTGGTGGAGTTGGTTCCCCAATACATTACCTGATCAAAAAAGGGGGAGTGCAGCCCGTTCAGAAAAAGAAAAAGATGCTGATCGATCGATTTTATTGATTCAAACATACTGCCTGTAAATAAACTCCCTTTGGAGTCACCTGTCGTCACCTGTCACGCGTCATCTGTCACGCGTCACGGTTAAGCTCCTCCCACAACATTTTTTTCAGCTTCTCCAGGCCTGTTTGTTTATGGGATGAAATGAAAACTGTCGGAATACCAGGGAGATCCTTCCTGAGCTCATCCAGGATCTCCTTATCGGCAAGGTCAGACTTTGTAACGGCAAGAATACGTGTTTTGTCAAGCAGTTCAGGATTATATTGCGCCAGCTCGTTCAACAGTATCTCGTATTCTTTACAAATATCCTTTGCATCAACCGGTACCATAAACAGCAGGGTCGAATTGCGTTCGATATGGCGAAGGAACCGCAACCCCAGGCCTTTACCTTCGCTGGCACCCTCAATGATCCCGGGGATATCTGCCATGACAAATGATTTGTTGTCATGATACCGCACAATTCCGAGGTTGGGAACCAGCGTGGTGAACGGGTAATCGGCAATCTGGGGTTTTGCTGCAGAGATGACTGATAAAAGTGTTGATTTACCCGCATTTGGGAAACCAACCAGTCCAACATCTGCCAGAAGTTTCAATTCGAGAACTTTCCAGAACTCCAGACCGGGTTCCCCCGGCTGGGCAAATTTCGGAGCCTGACGGGTCGGGGTTTTAAAGTGATCATTTCCAAGCCCTCCGCGTCCACCGGGGACAATAATATAGGTTTGCCCCTCTTCGGTGATCTCACATTCAAATTCATTGGTTTCTGCATCCCGTGCTACCGTTCCGAGGGGCACATCGATGATCACATCTTTTCCGTTTGCCCCGTGCATCAGTTGTTTTGACCCGGCTCCGCCGTGTTCTGCCTTGAGATGCTTGGTGAACTTAAGATGGAGCAACGTCCAGAACTGGCTGTTTCCTCTAAGGATGACATGCCCTCCCCTGCCACCATCACCTCCATCGGGCCCTCCGTGCGCGTTGGTGCGTGTGCGCATGAAATGCCTTGAACCGGCACCTCCGTTACCGGAAGCACAGTGGATTTTTACATAATCAACGAAATTTGAATCAGACAAAGGGATTTGGATTTACGATTTACGAATTACGATTTAAGATTTTGAATATTCAGGCAATAGTTTTCATCGCATTGATTTTCATGAAATATCTGGAAAATAGAATCACGGGTTGATTACGGTACAAAGCTGACTGAATATATCCTCTACGGTACCTACCCCGTAAACTTCCCGGTATAATTTTTTATCCGTGTAATAATCAATCAATGGTTTGGTGTGATGATGATACTGAACCAGCCGGTTTTTGATCACCTCGGCAGTATCGTCCTTACGACCCTGGTCTTGTGCACGTTTCAGCAACCGGTTTACCAGTTCATCCTCATCCACTTCCAGGGCTACAACGAGTGAAACTTCCTGACCATGTTTTAAAAGCATCTTATCGAGCTCCTGAGCCTGGTTCAATGTGCGGGGAAATCCGTCGAGTACGAAACCCTTGACTGCGGCATGTTTCACAAATACCGACTCCATGATCTCTATCAGCAAATCATCAGAAACCAGGAGGCCTGCATCCATCACCGATTTGACTTTCAAACCCAATGGAGTTCCCTGGCTTACTTCCGCACGAAGAATATCTCCGGTGGAAACATGTTTCCAGCCAAATTTTTCAGCAATTTTAACAGCCTGGGTTCCTTTTCCTGCACCTGGCGGGCCAAACAGAATCAGATTGAACATAAGGATGACGATTTTAAAGTTTGTTATCTAACAGGTTATTCAACAACCTTGTATATATCCGGCAGGTTTCTGCCATAGCCATTATAATCAAGACCATATCCGACAATAAAATCATTGGGGATTTTGAGGCCTACATAGTCGATTGGAAAGTCTTTCTGAAAAGCTTCAGGTTTAAAACAGAAACAGGCAACTTTAACCTCCGCAGGGTTTTTCAGGTTCACGTCACATAAAAGTTTATCCATGGTGATTCCCGTATCTACAATATCCTCAACGATGATGACATGCCTGTTTTCTAAATCTTCGTCGATACCGATGAGTTCCTTTACCTTTGAAGTTGTCATTGTTCCCTGGTAGGAGGCGAATTTAACAAATGAGATTTCGCAGGGAATGGTAATCTTGCGCATCAGGTCGGAAGCAAAAATAAACGCCCCGTTGAGGATTGCAAGCAAAAGCGGGTTCTTTCCCTCAAAATCGCGGTTAATATCATCTGCAACCTTTTGTACAGCCGCATCTATCTCTTCCCTGCTGATAAACTTCTCGAAAACCAGCTCCCTTACCTGTACCTTAGTCATAATCAATGATATGTTTCTTTCCCGCAAAGGTAGTCAAAATATATTTACTTTTGTGGTGTAACCTGTAAAACAGCAATCATGGAAGCCAGAGTGAGCATAATCATGGGCAGTACTTCAGACCTACCGGTCATGGAAGCGGCTGCCATTTTTCTGAACGAAATGCAGATTCCCTTTGAGATGAACGCCCTTTCGGCCCACAGAACACCTGATAAAGTTGAGGAGTTTGCGAAGAACGTACACAAACGCGGGATCCGGGTCATCATTGCCGCCGCAGGGATGGCAGCACACCTTCCCGGTGTCATTGCTGCCATGACCACGCTGCCAGTGATAGGCGTTCCCATCAAAGCTTCCCTGGAAGGGCTGGATGCCCTGCTGGCCATCGTGCAAATGCCCCCGGGCATCCCTGTAGCCACTGTTGGGATCAACGGGGCCCAGAATGCGGCCATCCTTGCTGCTGAAATTCTTGCCCTGAGCGACCCCGGGCTTCATCAAAAGATGATCATCTTCAAAGAAGAGCTGAAAAAGAAAATCGTCAAAGCTAACAAGGAACTGGAGGGGGTAAAATTTCAATACCGGGTAGGATAAAAAGGTAACAGGGATTGACCTTATGTTATCTTTTAGTTTTAAAGTCTAAATAACAGGTTTCTCTCATTAAAAATCCGTTCTCGTCCATGAAGAACCGGGCCGGGAAGATCATGGAATAATGATGATCCGGTAATATTTCCCATGAAATGACCAATTCATTGTTTTTCTCTGGATTCCATTTTACGGAGATGATTTTTGGCCAGCACTTATCGCCGCATTTCCCCTTGTTCATGCCGTAGGGTCGTGTCATCATGGGCCTGTCGAAGGTCAGAATCAACTCCCGGGTGGCAGGATCAACATCCGTGCTGTTTTTGCCAATGGAAAATAAAATCAGTTGCGGTCGTTTTGCTTCAGATGCCTTTTGCTGCTCATCAGGCGATAAGGAGTTTTGCAGTTTGACTATCTCCGGCATGTACTTCTCGAGAGTCGGATAATCTTCGCGTAGTTTTTCATACTTTCCAAATGCGCCTACAAGGGTGTCTATCCATATAAACCCACTGGATTGCTCAGCCCCCAGAAGATTATTAATCTTTACCTGGCTGGCATGATGGTCATGAAAATATTCAATGACCGAGGCACGCACCAGTATTTCATTCAGCATCGTAAGAGAATTTGAATATGCCTGCTTCCTCATATTCTCCTGAACCAGGTTGAAAAACCGGTCTGCTACCGTTTTCATTTTCGGATAATTGCTTATTCCAAGCTGATTACAGAATGAATGGCAGAACTCATGGATAATCGTCTCAGAGATGTCATTTGAATACACCGGCAGGCCCAGGCTATCTGTTTCCCATGACCCGATAATGGAATAAAGATCCTCCCTGCCATTCTTGTAAATGACTTTTGGTCCATAGTTGCATCCGCCATTTGCCAGGCTTATGATGAGATTGTATTCGCCTTCAGGTTTTTTCCCGAAGAAAGATTCAAACCAATTCAAATCAATGGTTTGAACGACAACGGAAAAACGTTTTTCAGCAATGGCATATAGCGGTTTGTGCTCAACATAGAATCTTGAAAAATCACTCTTCCGATAAAAATCATTTAACAGTGAAACGAATTTTTCACTGTTATTCCCCCAGCGGTCATCCAGACTTGTCTTGCTTATATTATTTATCAAACTTAAAGTTCCATCTGACAGTTTAAGATTAACCGCCATAGACATTACCGCATCGAAAGAGACGCTGCTTCTTTTCCTGATTTTCCTGATAAATTTTATCAGATCATCATTCTTATACCCCTTGAAATAATCATCGATGGAATTGGTATAATTTTTAATATCGCTATTCATGTATTCAGGTGATTCTGCCAGCCTGAATACGATGCTCATCAATTCAGTTCTTTCATCAACAACCGGGTTAAGTAAGACGGTTTGTGAAAAAACAGCTGAACCTGCCAGACTGAAAAGGAGTGTCACAAAAAGTTTTTTCATAATATCCGTTTTGGGTTTAAAGTTTCCTGATGATCATCAATCCATCCCTGACCGGCAACATCAGGTTTTCAACATGAGAATCACTGTTGACAAATTTATTGAATTCCACAATTCCACGGGCATCTTTATCCATTTTTCCAGGATCCCCTGTGACCTTTCCGCTCCAAAGCACATTGTCGGCAATGATAAACCCTCCTGTCCGCACATGCGGCAGAACCAGGTGGTAATAATTCAGGTAATTGGGTTTGTCGGCATCGATAAAAACCAGGTCCCACAATTCATCCAGGGTTGGAATGATATCAAGCGCTTCGCCAATATGCAGGAAAATCTTCTCCTGAAGTCCTGCTTCACGAATGAACTTTCGAATCCCATCGTCCAGCTCCGGATTTACTTCAAAGGTATGGAGCCCCCACCC
>Ga0118677_10012277_pt1 | contig 12603 bp, 8 predicted proteins | sample AliMusrvi5mmetaG_FD_86154 | JGI IMG/M metagenome (GOLD analysis project Ga0118677, IMG submission 86154)
CGCCCCTACCGAGCACACTCTCGGCACGCCCGGCGAGCAAGGCATTTTCTATCTGGAACTGCGGCGCATCGCCGATGCCGGCCTGGTCGGTTTCCCCAACGCCGGCAAATCCACCCTGCTGGGCAAACTTTCCGCCGCCAAACCCAAGGTCGCTTCCTACCCGTTCACCACCTTGCAGCCCACCGTCGGTGTCGTCGAGTTTCCCGGCTTCCGCCGTTGCACCGTCGCCGATATTCCCGGCCTCATCGAGGGGGCCCACGAGAACCGTGGCCTCGGCCATGAATTCCTCCGCCACATCACCCGCTGCAATTTGCTGCTCTTCATTATCGACATGGCCGGCGTCGACGGCCGCGATCCGGTCGCCGATTTGAAAGTCCTCCGCCGCGAAATCAAGGAATATGATGAAGACCTCGCCCGCTTCCCTTGGAAAGTGGTCGCCAACAAAATGGACCTCGAGTCCGCCGCCGCCAACCTCGACGCGTTCCGCTTGCGTTTCCCCAAAGTCGATATCATCCCCATCTCCGCCGACCATGAGACCGGCCTCGACGATCTCCGCCAACTCCTCGACAATGAAGTGGGCCATCGCCGGTAAGCGCGGCCGTAGTTGCAGCCGTAGTTGCGGCTTCCAGCCGCAATTCTTCCTCCCCCATGAACCACCGCGACACCTCCAACCTCCCCGCCTGGGCCCGACGCGTCAACCGCGCCTGGCTGGTGCGCGGCGGCCTGGACGCCACCACCGACGCCTGGCTCGACCACCTCGAACAATCCGATCCCGCCCGCTTGCTGGCCTCCTGTGAAAACGCCCGCGCCCTGTGCCGCGGCCCGGATCACACCCATGATCCCAAACCCTGGTTCTACGCCGGCCTCTTCAGCCTCGCCACATCCAAGGAAGCCCGCCGCTTTCTAACAGCACACCGCTTCACCGCCGCCGCCATCCCCGCCCTCGCGCAAGACGAGACCCTCAACCAATGGGCCGCCACTCTCAGCCCCGCCTCACGCGAGCTGCTCGCCCGCCTCCGCGAGGCCGTCGGCGCCCTCGCCAGCCAGCACGGGGAAAGGTAAACACCGCCATACGGAGCGCCGGCTTCAGCCGGCGTGTCTGTTAGACATCCCGCGAGTTCAACCCAAACACACGCCGGCTGAAGCCGGCGCTCCGTGCCCTCACGGCATCGGCGCCCAGCCGCCCGCCTTGGTTTGATCGCGCCCGACGTATTTCTTCCACACCTCCTTCTGATAGAGCATCTGCAAGAACACGCCGCCGATCACCGGCCGGGCGGTGAAGCCCTTCTTGCGCGGGGCCTTGGTCTGGTACCAATCGGTTAGAGGAGAGCGGTCCGGGGTTTCCTGGATGAATCGCAGCACCGGGGCGACCAGCGCGTCGAAGTCGCCGCGGTCCTGGGTGAGGGTGGCGGTCCACAGCAACCAATCGAGTTTGGTATAATCCTTGCGGTTGTCGAGCGGCAGGCCGAACGGGTTCTGCGTCTTGCGATAGAACGCCAGTTCCTTGCTGCGCACCGCATCCGGAAACAAGCCGAGCCCGAGGATGCGATCCCACACGAGATTGTATTTCTGACTCCAGGTGCCGGGCCGATCAAACGCCAAACGGAAATGGTCGCCGTCGTCGGCCTCTTTCACCCAGCGCTCGGCAAAGCCTTTGGCCAGCTTGGCGTATTCGTCCGCCTTTGCTTGCTCGCCGCGCAATTGGCATAACTTCGCGTATGCTCCCAGCGCGCAGATCGCCTTGGCGGATAGATTGACGTTGTGGGCGAGGTGCCCGGCGAAGTCGTCGGTGCACAATTGGTTTTCCGGATCAAAGCCCTTGGTCTTGAGGTACTCGGCCCACTGGGTCAGTTGCGGCCAATACAGCCCGGCAAACTCGGCGTTTCCTTCCATCTGTGCGATCGCCCCGAACAACAACAACAGGTTGCCGCTTTCCTCAACCGGCATCTGGTTGTCCTCGGTGCGCTCGCCGCCGCCATAGCGCTGGCCGTTGGCGTGCGGATAGGTTCCCAGGTCATGCGGCGCAAACGGAAAATGCCAGCGCGCCGACGCCGCATAGTTCATGAACGGCACCACAAACGATTTCGCCAGAGTCGGCCCGAAAAACAGAAACTGCGGCGACATCGGATAGAACACGTCGGACGTGGAAATGCAGCCGTTGCTATGGTTCTCCTTGCAGAACTGCAGCGGCTGGCCCTTGGCGTCGGCCACGAATTTCCCCGCCGCGAAACACTGGCGGTAGGCCAGCGAGCCAATCCGCGCGTATGCCTCGCCTCCCGCCTTGCGCATGTCGGCTAACAGTTCCGTGTCGAAGGCCGCGCAGCGTTTGGTCAATGATTCATAGTCCTTGGCCGAGGCTTTCAACAAATCCGCCGCCTCCCACCCGTTGCGCCGCCAATACGGCCGCAGGTTGCTCTTCATGTATTGGATCGAAAACAGATCATCGTATGCCAGCATCAGCCAGCGCGACACCGCCGCCGTGCCAACCTGCCCGTAATCAAATGACATCCGCAACGATGCCTCGCCCCCCGGCCCGGCCACACCGGGTTGTGGTCCGGCCACGGCCTCGCGCACATCCGCTGTGGGTGCCGCCAGATAGAGATATCCCCAGTCGATGCGCACGTCGTCGCCCGCCTTGCCTAACACCTCCTGCGCCACCGACCCGACCCGCAGCACGCTCAGCCCCGCCACATCACTAACAACCTCGGGCTTCACCGCTTGGTCCGGCGTGTTGACGGCGAGGTCGCCGCTGGCCGAGAAGTCCAGCGTCAGCGCATGTTTGCCCCCGTCGCTTGCCACGGCCTCGCAGGTGACGTATGTGACCGGTCGCGACAGCACATCGAGGTCGTCGGGCAATGCCGGGGTCATGAAGGTCAGGCGCAGCGCCACTCCGCCGCCGGCGAAGCTGTAAATCGTGCGGGTCGGCAGCACTTCAAGGCCGGTTTGCGGCAAGGGAGTGGGGCCATTTGCCGGCTTGCCCATCACCTGATAGGCCTTGCCGTCAATCTTGACGCCGCACTCGAGCCGCTGGGGCTTGCCGGTCCAGTGGGTGGTCGGGCCATCGGTTAGTTTATCCTGCGGCGACCAAATGCTGAAGTACGGGTCACACGCCACCAACGGCACTGACGGCGGGCGCAGCGGTGGACGCTCTTCGGCGTTCACCATGCCGGCTGAGCCAAGCATCACGGGAAACAGCAGGGGCAGGAAGGACATGGATTCTCTCATGGTTGAAGCAGCCATACCGCCGCAGCGAACGAATCCTTTCAAGTGGCGCGGGAGGACAGGCATCCTGCCTGTCATGGAAGACGGGCTTCCAGCCTGTCGCTTCATTGACGGAGTGGCAGAATGCGCTGCCTGCCATCACACGCCGCAAGCCTGTTTCCTATCAAAGAGCGCTAAACAGACAGTCGTTGGCGTCCTGCCCGCCCCGCGTGGCTGCCGCGTCTCGCGGCAGGCCGTGATGGCGGCGTCTCGCAGCAAGTCATCCCCGAGCGTGACATCCGAACAAGGATTCCGCGCTTGACATCGTATAGCCCATCGGCTACACGTGGCCCATGCAAACCACACTTCAGAAATGGGGCAATAGCCAGGGGGTTCGGCTTCCCAAGGCCATCATTGATTCGCTCGGCATTGCGGTGGGCGCCCAACTGACCGTTGAGGTCTCAAGAGAGAATTGCCAAATCACGATTGCGCCAACCACTGACCTCCGTGCGGTTCGAGGACGCCATCGAATCGAAGACCTGATTGCAGATAGTTCTCCGAAGGCATTTGAAGGTGCCTATGATTGGGGCACGCCACAAGGGAAGGAAGTCTGGTGATGGCAGCCTCTATTCCGCAGCAAGGTGACTTCGTGGCAATCACGTTTGATCCCCAGGCCGGCCATGAGCAAAAGGGACGGCGGCCCGCCCTTGTCGTCAGCGTTGCCGCTTTCAATCGGGCCACCGGCCTAGCGGTCTGCTGTCCAATGACCAGCACCGATCGCAAGACGCCATTCCATGTCGCCGTTCCGGCCAGCGCTGGGCTAACGGGCTTTGTGATGTGTGAGCAGATGAAGTCGGTCGATTTTCGAGCACGAGCGCTCAGACGCATCGGCCGGGCTCCGCAGGCAATCCTCGATGAGGTGCTCGCAGTCATCGATGCCTGCCTCTATCCCCGGCCCTAAGCATCCGCAACACCCCTCAAGAATCCGCTGCAGTGAACCCCGATTGGTTAGAATTGATCTGTGCGGGTGGTGCGCTTGCCGCCTTCCTTCCTAGCTATTCTCTAGCCAAAAGCCAGCCGACGAAAACCAGATTGCTCCTGGCCCTCGCCGCAATGATTCTGGCAATTCCAGGCGCAAGTTTTGCGGTCTATTATGCCCACGTCCTGCCCGAGCCAAGCTGGTATTGGGCCATTTCATCGCCATCCTCTCCCGCGACGGCAACCGTTTCCACATCGGCGACCCGCTCGTTGGTCCCGAGACATTGACCCGCGAGCAACTCATCGAGCGCTACACCTTCACCGGCTTCTATATGCCAATCGCCACTGGCAAAGGCACCAGCCCTTCCCCCGCCAACTCCACTCACAAATGATCACGCGCTGCTTCTTGCCAGCGCGAGTCTTTTCGCCCTTGGGTCATTGCCGCAGAAACTCGTCAAGAGTCATGCCAATGTCCTTAATGATCTGTCGCAGGAGGACTGGTGACACGTCTCTGCCAGGGTGATTCGGAACGGTGGTTGCGCGACCGTCAGGGTGGCGGTATTGCATGTGTGATCCGCGTTGGCGAACGAGCATAAAACCGACTCCCTCCAAAATGCGGCAAATCTCACGCGGTTTGAGGACGGGGAGCTTGGGCATATCCTACGCGGCTACTGTGATGCTCTGAGTGCCAACGAACTCGGCGTTTAGATCCGGTTCGCCATCCTCGAGGAGCATTTCAATGACCTCATGCAAGTTGCGCTGCAGCTCGTCGAGGGTCTCCCCCTGAGAGTGTGCGCCAGCAAAACCTGGCACGTAGCCCACATAAAGCCCGGTCTCAGCGCATCGCTCCACGACTGCGGTATAGGTTCTCATGGCTTCGAGGATCGAACCGCAAGCGCTCGATGTCAATGGGTTTCTTCCGGCGCATGGGGTCCGTCGCGCTGTTCGATCATGATATTGCGAGAGAGGGCCCGAATGCTTGAAACACAGGACTGGTGCCCCAAACCCGCAAGTCCATGTGAAGAGCAGGGGCAGCCCCATGACGGCATCCGCACTTAGGGTAAACAGAAACCCTATCGGCTAGCACATGTTAGGCATTTCTGACCTTTTCCAAAGCGGTTCCCCTGATTTTGTCGATTCGGCTGGCCGAGCCTGCCTGAATCGACTCAATCCAATCATGCGAAAAGCCATCCCATCATTCGCTTGCTGCCTGCCCCCGGCCATTGAGTTGCCGCAAGTGCGATTGTATCGTCGCTCAAGCAGGGTGACAATTCTAACATCAATCCTCCCGCAGCTTCCCGTCGCGATTCTAGCACTTTCGTGGCTGGGTGGTTCTTGTGCCATGGCGGCACCGGATGAGAACCAGGCTGCAGAACCGAATCTGGCACCCGCGGCAATCAGTGTCGGCGTGGTTGCGGAGCTCTGGCCCTTGGCAATGCCGGCGGCGACCTCAGTGCAGCGCGCGTTTGAGATCTGGCGCAGCCAAACCTCGCCCGCGGGCGGCACCACCCTGCCCCTGGATAAACTGGAAATCCCGGAGCGTGGAACCGCGTCGATGGTTAGGGTGCGCGGCGTTTTGCTGGCACCGCAGACCGGCGGCTACACGATCCAGGTGATCGGCGTGGATCCCGCCGAGTTTTTCCTCGCCGATGGTGCGGACGGCGCGCCTGCCGAGTGGCGGCTGGTGCAACGCAACGGCAATCCGAACACCGGCGCGGGCCGCGTCAAACTGGAACAGGGCGTGGCAAGGCGCTTTGAATACTGGACCATGGGGCGCGGCAAAACCTCGGTGCAGTGGGAATTGGCAAACCGCGCGTCCGCGCACGCTGCGAAAAACCTGCTCGTCGCGAAACAGCCGATCCCCGCCTCCAGCATGGCGGCCCCGGCGGCAAAACCAGGTGAACGGCACGCGAACGGATTGTTAGACAGTTGGAAAAAGCAAGCCGGTCTCAATGTCGATTCGGGCGAGGGTCCCAACTCACCCTGGGGCGACCCGGATGGCGATGGCGTGCCCAATTGGCTTGAGCAACTCTCCGGCGGCCATCCCCTCAAGCCGGATGCGGAAGGGCGGGACGGCCTAATTCGCTGGGATCTATGGCGCAATATCCCCGGCAAGTATGTCTTCGACCTAACGAGAACGGCAGGCTTCCCGCAGCATCCGGATGAGGTCCGTTATCTGCGCCGGCTCGAAATCCCCGTGGGCAATGGCAACGAGTACGGGTCGCGCTTGCGCGGTTTGATCAAGGCACCCGCCACTGGGGAATTCACCTTCATGCTCGCCGCCAACGACACCGCCGAGCTTTACCTCGGGGACACTGAATCGTGGCAAAGCAAAAAGATGATCGCCCGCGCCGAACAGCAGGGCGCGCAAGCCAGGTGGACGCGGGCGGCCGACCAGGGCGGCAAGCCGCTGTTCCCGGAGCAGATGGCCAAGATCTCCCTCAAGAAGGGCCAAAGATATTATATCGAAATCCTCCACAAACAACAGGAGAAAGAGGATTTTTGCACAGTTGCATGGATCCCACCTGGAGCGGCTGCCCCCGAGGTAATCGGTGCTGAGTCGCTGGTCTCGTGGCAACGCGACAAGGACGATCCGTCGGATTCAGGCCTGCCCGAATCGTGGCGTCAGTCCGCCGGCCTCATGGCGGATGGCGTGGACCCGGCCGACCGCACGGCCTACGCCGATCCGGATTTCGACGGCATTTCGAATTACGACGAATGGAAGGCCGGCACCAATCCGCTCAAGGCCGATGCTGCCGAGACGAAGCACATGCTCACCTGCGAGACCTGGACGGAAATGACGGGCGACCAAATCAGCCTCTTGACACGCAGCCCGCGCTTCCCCGGACAGCCGACCCTCAGCACACTTGTCGATAACACCGATTTCAGCGATGAAGGTGACAATTATGGCTGCCGTCTGCGGGGCTATCTGACAGCTCCCGAAGACGGGCCATACGTGTTCAACATCGCCGGAAACCACTCCTGCAGCCTCTATCTGGGTGTTTCGGACGACAAGTTCACCAAGCGTTTGATCGCCCAGACCACCAGGGGCACGGGTTGGCGCGATTTCCGCGCGAGCCCTTCCAGCGAAGCCGTCGTGCTGACCAAGGGTCAAAGATATTACATCGAGGTTTTGTTCAAGCGGGGCGCACGGCAGGAACCCGCCGGTGCCAAGCGGGATCATGCGAGCATCGCCTGGAAACGGCCCGGCAGAATCCAGACTGCCATCGACGCTGCCTATTTCAGCCCGTATAAGTTAGACCCCAGCGACGGGGACGATGACGATCTGTTAGATGAGTGGGAATCGGCCCACGGTCTGAACCCGCAGGACCCCATGGGCAACAATGGCGCCTGGGCGGACCCAGACGGTGACTGGCTCGATAACTTCCAAGAGCAACAGCTCGGTCTGGATCCGAATGTTGCGGATGTTCATGGCACCCCTGGGCTCGCCCTGTGGGAATGCTGGGAGAATATCAAAGGAAACATGGCTGCCTTCAAGGCCAATTCGGCATATCCGCTCCATCCGTCACAGCGGAAATGGATCACCAGTCTCGAAGGCCCGCAGGGCTTCGCGGATTTCCACGGTTCGCGGCTGAGGGCGTATCTGGTCCCGCCATCCTCCGGCGACTATACCTTCGCCATCGCCGGGGACGATGAGTGCGAACTGTTCCTGAGCACCTCTGACTTGAAATACTACAAGCAGCGGATCGCCTTCGTCACGCGCGCCAGCGACTTCCGCGAATGGGACAACGAGCCCAGCCAGGTTTCCCGCTCCGTCCGCTTGCAGGCAGGCAAGCGTTACTATATCGAGGCGCTGCACCACCAGGCGACCAAGGCGGATCATGTTTCAGTAGCATGGAGAGGACCCGGAGCAAAGGATTTTGAAATCATCAATGGCGCGGCGCTCGCGGCCTTCGCCGGCGATCCTGCCGATTCGGACGACGACGATTTGCCGGATACCTTCGAAGCCGCCTACAACCTTGACGCCACCAACTACGATGGCGATAAGGACCCGGACGGCGACGGCCTCACCAATCGCGAAGAATTCATTTTAGGCACGGACCCGACCCGCGCCGACACCGACGGCGACGGCATGAGTGACAAGGATGAGCGGGACTACTACCACAGCAATCCGCTGGTCAAGAACCTGTTGGAAACCGGGCCGCCTGTCACGGTCGCTCTAACCACGTTCACCCAAACCAGCGTGCCATGGGAAACCCGTGCCGACGGCTCCATCCTCGCCTACGAGCGCCGCGGCTGGACGGATTACCCGTTCACCGTCGCACCCGGCGAAGAGGGCCTTTATGAAGTCCGAATCACCGGCGGTGCCGAGGGTGGGGCGGTGCGCAGTGTGGAGAACCTGCCGCTGTCGCTGTGCCTCAACGGCGAACTGCTCGGCAACCAGACACTGCGCTGCCTACTCGGCCAAAACACCACGATCCGGCAAATGACCCCGTGGCTCAGTGCCGCCACCTACACGGTGCGCATCGACAATCACAATGTCCGCGCCGATTGCAATCTGCGCCTCAATGCCGTCACCCTGCAACGGCTCGGCGGCACCGATGCCACATCTAGTGACATCCCGGATTGGGTCGCCCAAAAACTCGCCGACGAGAACCACATCACCCGCATCCCCTCGGCCAGCCGCACCTCCCCAGTCTGCATCGAAGGCGTCACCAACAGCCTTCAGTCCATGCAAATCCTCGCGGCCGTCCCACAGGGGGGCACGGGCGGCCCGCCCGTGAGTCAATCCCAGCAAATCCTGGAAAGCACCAACAGCGGTTTCTACAGCAACGTCCCCCTCGACCCGTCCGCCGCCACCGCATTGACCGTCACCTTTGAAAACGGCTTCCGCCAAGAGTCCCCGAGCATCCTCTGGACAACCACCAACATCCTCGCGGAGGACGCCCTAACCATCCGTCAGGGCGATTCCCTCAAGCTCAGCGCCCACGCCATCGACGGATCCCCCTCCGGCACCTTCACCCTCTCTCGAGGAGCCGAGGGCGTCTCGCCCACGGTCATTGCCACCAACCAGCCTTCAGAAATTCCCGTGGTGCTCGCCTTCACCACTCCCGGCACCCACACCCTCACTGCAATCTGGAGCCCAGCCGACGGCACAGCCTCCCGCAGCCACACACTAATCGTCACCGTGAAAGCCGCCGATTTCGGCCCCACCTTCGACATCCAAACCTACAATCCCCGCACCTGGAGTGTCCCCGGCGTGAACGGCATGGCCATCGAAACCAACAACGACATCGCCTGGAACGAAATCACCGTTGCCGGTGCCGCCGCCCGCTCGTTTGTCGTGGACCTCCAAGAGACTGGCGCCAGCTATGTCGTCGCCCGCCTTCCCGAAACCGGCGACATCATCGCCCGCGGCATCATCAAGGCGTTCGATATCGGCCGGGCCGCCGAAACCGCCGACTCCAGGCAAATCCTCACCCGCCCAGACGGATCGAGACATTTCCGCTTCACCATCACGGCCGAAAATCTCCCTGCCAACATTGAAATCCGCATCGCAACCTATTTCCAAGGCGCGATTTTTGACGACGGCAGCCGCAACTTCGTGCTGCACGCCTCCGACTTCAATGCGAATGGCATCGCTGAGATTTTCATCGAGTGGGGCGACTCCAGCTCCCAACCTAGGCTCTGCCACTACGTGCGAACGTTTATCACCAATTGATCTAAAAGCCCGTCATCAGCCGCTCTTCCAACCCTGCCATCCACTTGCCATGAATCTCCTCCATGTTTATTCTCTTGTCGTAGCCATGACCGCATTGTTGCCAATCTGCCAATCCCTTGCCGATGAACAATTGAACCAAAACACGGGTGGGCTCGATAACACATATCCCACACTCTTCGAGGTGGATCTGGACGTGGACTCGGACAACAGCAATGGGTTTGCGTTCGAAGGATTCACCCAGGCCGAGGACGAAACCGAAACAGAAAGCCCAGGCAAATACGTTGTCTCAACCGGCCAGACGAATTCCGATGGCGATTCAGTTCCCGATTTCGCCGATGGTTTCAATCTGGAGTGCTCCGGACAAGTCAATGAGCTTGCACACGTGTCTGCAGACCTGAAATTTGTGCCAGTGCAGGTGGTCCTTACCAAAGGCTTCGAACCTGACAACACAAAGGTTGTATTTCATTACGCGGATGTCTCCAGGCCTGAGATATCGCCTAATGGCATCGCTGTTACCGGAACCGGGACGGCCGCCGATCCCTATATTTTCAAGCTCAACAAAGGTGGAATGCGACTCTGGAAGAAGAAGGCGTCGGAACGGACGTCCGGCCGCGAGGTGTGCAACCAAGACACGCAGCAAACAGCGCCGTGGGGGGATTTCATCCCTCCGGAAGCAAGAATCTCCTGGAACGATATCGCCATGGAAACTGGTTCGTCCATTGCACAACTATACTTGGAATATGTTGACACCAGCCCGCCGCAAGCTTCCGGAATGAATCAAATATCCGTCACCGCGTATCAGGACAACGTACAATCCATGGATGTTGCGAGGGTCAGACTCGTCCACGTGGAAATTGGAGTGGACAATAACCGCGATGGTGCAATTGACCTTTCCGCCCTGGCTGACAAGACGACCGCTGAAACTCCGTATCGGTTTTGGCTTAATAATGACCACGATAATTACGGCAACGACACCTACAATGCCAGCGATGATCATCCATGGACGACCAAGACACCAGACAACACGGTCAATAGCATCAGCTCCGAGCGAAACATAGAGGACTTCACAAGACTGCATATTCGCGTAAAGGACAATATATGGGGACTCATGGAGGGCGATCTCAAACTCGCGCTGAGGTGGAAGCCAAGCCGATCAACTGAAGACCCGGGCGTTCGATTTTTCAAACATGCGGAAGGTGGGGGAGGCATTGGTTACCTGAAAGATGAAACCATTGCGTACATGTGCACTCGGGATGGAACCTATTACGGCCACGCCAAGGGTACCGACTCGTGTGAGCTCCCAGTTGCCTTTTGGGACAGCGCCGACACGTCGTCATGCATGGACTGGCTGCTTTTCGATGGCCTTTCCGCGGGGAAAGGAGAGTTGACCGCAGTTGTATCGCGAGGAGGCGCGATTTTGGGTGAGTCAGGCCCCATATTTCTGAATCTCCTCGACGTCCGCAAGATGTATGAACGGTGGAAGATAACGGACGACGCAACTATTCCAGACCCGGACAATCTGACTACAGCACCGGTGAGCGGTGTCACTTCGGTCAAAGACAACAATGGCAATCCCTTTGAGAGCGCTTGGGATGAGGACGTTGTACATCCGAATTATGTCGTCTATGTTCACGGTTGGCGCAAAAGCTATTATAAAGCCAGATCCGACGAAATCACAGTTTTTAAGCGATTATGGCAAAAAGGCTTCAAGGGGCGCTACATCGGCTTCGTTTGGCCAACCTACGACGTGGAAGTATTCAAGTCGGACGGGAGCCTCAACTCCTATCAAAGTGCGAAACAATCCAAATACAACCACAGCGAGTATCGTGCATGGAAATGCGGGACCGCGTTTAAAACCTTAGTCGATGGCCTTCCTGAGGGCTATACACGTAATATTGTTGCACACAGTATGGGAAATGTAGTTGTCGGATCCGCTTTGGAACAAGGCATGTACATTGATAATCATGTGCTTTTAAATGCTGCGATTCCCGCGCAGTGTTACGACATGAACTCACTTCGCAGAACCATTCTTATTAGCGATCTCTGTGATGACGCTCAACAGTCAATCCGGCAATTATCATACCGGGGCGATGTCGCCTCAATTGGGCATGCAAGATTAGAAGACGTCTCGGGCTTTCTCTCAAACTTCTATCTTCCCAGTGATGCAGCACTCGACGCCTTTCATTGGGAACTTAACCAGTCGGTTCTAAAGCCTGTTTCAGGATACTTCTATTATCCGGCAGTTGATGTGAGATTCCTTCAAAATGGAAGCTCTCGCATCGTAAGTGATCCTCATGAAAGCATGGCAATGGTTAATCAATCTATAAGTCAGGCGACCGGCCGCAGCGCCATAACCGGCAAAATTCAAGCCAATCTTTGTCTGAATGATCCTGGGATGGCTTTTGACAGTGAGCACGAGGCTGAGTTCAAGTGGCGGCTTTCAAAAACCTGGGCGTTCTATGGCCATCTTCTGAGCGCACTTGAATTAGAAGGATATGTCATTCCATGAAGAAGCTATATTCTGTTCTTCTTTTGGTCATGGTTGTCGGTTGCCTGACAACATTGGTTATCATGAAATACATGCGGCGGGCCTCAGGTGCTGACCGCCATACGGAGAAGCAGGCAGTTACAGCGTAAGGGTCTTAAATTTCACCCCTCGGTGCGGGCGGCTCTGGGGGGCTTGGATCGACCTCAGTTCAGGCGACAGCCTCGGCTTCCGCCTGGGCGGCGGCGGCCAGGGC
>Ga0118677_10012278_pt1 | contig 12603 bp, 6 predicted proteins | sample AliMusrvi5mmetaG_FD_86154 | JGI IMG/M metagenome (GOLD analysis project Ga0118677, IMG submission 86154)
GAATAACAGCAATAATAAAAAACTTCATATTATATCAATAAGTAAATGATATTCAGGTTAAGGAATATGCATTTTGCGATAACTATTCTTATATTCTATGAGCTATAACCTTATTAATCAAGGGGCTCTCTTTAGTCCTTCCCATTTCACCACCCAGGAGCCATCGTCCGGAAAGCCCGGACTTGGTTTGTCGGGAGCGCCATCCCAGCCGGCAGCCATCAGCGCCACAGCGTAAAGCAATCCGCCATTTGCCGGAAAATAGGGAAATGGACCGCCTGTGGCGAGGCCACATTTGTTGAACTGGAAACCGCGAGATGGATGAAGCAGCATATCTACCGCCAGTTTGGGCTCGCCGACTTTGGCTGCACACATCGCCATCATGGGAAAGTCCCAGCCCCAGGTTCGATCCCATTTCCAGGCTTGTACCACTTTCAACACAGTTCGTTTTGCGAAAGCAGGATCCACACCATCTCCTGGAAGCATACCCAACGTGCCAATTAATGACGGGTGCTCCCAATTGTGTTTTTCATAAGTATCCGGCTGGCTCTCTTCCATCACATAAACATCGCCATTGGTCGGTAATGGTGATAAACCATTTAAAACTTTGTCCCACTTTTCATCGCGTGAGAGTTTTAGCCGTTCGCGCCAAAGCTGAGCAGTACGTAAGCCAAAACGCCAATAGGATAATTCGAATGCCGGATTCAAAACTGTGACTGGTTCGGTGTTTTCGGGCACGGTTCTTAGTGGTGGCGCCAGTTCAAAACGTTTTTTTGTCTCGTTCCAAACCGGGAAGTCGGCCATAAATTCGGCTGTGCTAAAAACGAGTTCCCGCCATTTGTCCAACGTTTTTTTGGTGGGATGGGCGCGGTAATCAAGCTCAGCATAAAAGATCGGGTGAGGCTGTTGCCAGATCAGCAACGGATTGATATTGTTGGAAGATTCACGGGCTTCGGGGCCGATCATTTTGGGCCAGCGGATCCCTTTGTATCCCTGTTTTTCGGCAATAGCATGTGCCTGTGGCATAATGGACTTTAGGAATCCAAGGCTGCGATCCCATAAGGGCCATCGATCCCACAAGGCGTAATGGGCAGCGTGCCACCAGTACATTTCCAGGTGAAATTTTCCGGACCAGCCGGAGCTGTTCACCAGACCGCTTTCCTGCGGGGGCAACGAGCCTGCCTCATTGACCGCCATCAAATATTGTGACAACACAATGCGCCTTTCAAGTTCAAACCAACGTGAATCCTTGCTCCCTGAGAGGTCGATCGCACCACCTTGTTGCCAGAATTGACTCCAATAACCGGCACTCGCCTTTTTGATGTTGGTAAAGGTTGGCAACTTTTTTGTATTAAGATGTTGTGCGAATTCGCAGGTGAATTCGAGGTTTTTCGAATTTGAATTCAAAACGTGCCGGTGACGATATCCGGGTTCCGGTTCCTGAAGTGAGACGCCTGAAGACCAGTTGAGACTAACCGAATAAGTGGTGGCATCTAATGTCCGGGCAAAATCTGCATGATTGGCTCCACGAAGTGTCATCAATGTTTGGTGTGCTTCCGGGTTGTTCCAGATGGCATTTCCCGGAGAATCACTCCCATCAGCATATGGAAAATCCAGGGCGACCTTAAGTCGTCCGGTGGTCATCAGGCTCGATTCGATTTTGATCGATACAGCATCGGTTTTTGGATTACAAAGTGTCATCACATCAACCTGCTGGCCATCCAATTTAAAGTGGCTGGTAATTACTCCGGACCACAAATCGAGTTGCTGATGGATGTCGGTCAAATCTTCCAAACCGGCAGGCTTCCCGTCCGATTTGGTCAGTAGCATCATCAGCCTGCCAAGTGGAAGCCGGTGGGGATTAAGGTAGAGCCATTTTTCAAGTACTTTTTGAGTGGCTGAACCGGTCATGTAGGGGACTTTTCGTCCGGCATGATCCCATACCTGCCAGCGATAGTCTTCAATTTTCTCTCCCGGAGGCAAAGGTGACGAATGCCAACCCCATTGGGAAAGGGTGTTACCATAGAAAGTCTGTAATCCGGTAACATCCACACTGAATGCAAATTCACCGTTTCCCACCTGCAATGCACACCGCTTATCCGGCTTTTCGAGGATAATATTATGGCGTGTTACCAAAGCATGACGATCTATCCCCACTGCATTGCTTCGTTCTAACGAAAACAGAAGAAATATTGCCAAAATTGCACTGATTCCAGATATTTTCATATTCCAGATAAATTGATTATTTTCTAACTACAATTATTTTATTTCCCTGTGATTCACAGGGGAGACGTCCCCGGAAGAGGTGGCTGGGTATTGGCAGCCCATTTCTCATTCGGTTGTGGTCCCAATTCAAGTTCGAGTGTGCCGCCGCGAACAACTTCCCGCTGCGGAATCCACCAGTTATTCAGAGGCTGACCGTTTAGTTTTGCCGACTGGATATAGCGGTTTGTCTTTGAGGCGTTTTTTGCTGTAATGGTAAAGGTCTTACCTCCGTAATGCTCTTTCGAGAGGTGAAGCACAATTTTTGGGTAGAGCGGACTGCCGATTTCGTAAATCGGGTCCACACGGCAACCACCATCGGTCTGGAACAGTCCCATCGATGACATGACAAACCATGCGCTCATCTGACCCTGGTCTTCATCGCCCAGATAGGCATCAGCGGGGTTGTGACCGTAATAAGAGTTGAGGATTGCACTTGTCCACTTCTGGCTCATCCAGGGTTTTCCGGCCCAGTTGAATAGCCACCCCACATGCATAGCAGGTTGATTTCCGTGATTCAGCGGGTACATCCAGAACCGATCGCCTGCCGCGTTGAAACGGGTTGGGGCTGACTTTTCGAAGGCATCATTCAGCCGTTCCACGAAGCGGTCCTGCCCCATTGCCTTAACCAGACCGGGCACATCCTGCGGTACAAACCAGGTATATTGCCAGGCATTTCCTTCCACAAAGTTATGCCTGTCAAACGGATCAAAAGGGGTAACCCAATCGCCGTTTGCTTTTCGCGGTTGTGCAAAACCGGTTTTTTCATTGAACTGGTTACGCCAGTTTTGTGAGCGCTTCATAAAGGTCTCTGATAAATCTTTGCGTCCCAGCGCCTGTGCCATCTGTGCCACACACCAGTCATCATAGGCATATTCATAAGTATTCGAGCACCATGGACCTTTCCAGTCTCCGGGTTGTTTTCCATCTGTAGCTACATAGCCATGTTTCAGGTAGTTGCCGAGATTTTCGTTGCCTGCCCATCCGCCACCCGGTTGCTTCTTAGGCATGGTTGTCTGCATCTTAACGATGGCTTTAAGGATCTTCTCCTTGTCGAGCCCTTTGATTCCATGCTGGTATGCAGCCACCAACAAGGCAATTTCATGTTCGGCGACCATAATGCTGATATATTCCAATCCGGCAGGTCCTTTTGCCAGCCATCCGTTAGCATCATACATTGCCAGCTGCGATTTTACCCAACGGGCCGACCACTCGGGAGTTAGAAGGTTCATCACCTGGTTCAGGTTCCAGAATGTCGTCCAGAATGCGTCACATCCGAGCATCACTGCATCAGGATCTTTAAGCTTTTGTTTATGCTCCTCCGGGTCGGTCCATTCGCCGTTGACATCACTGAACGTATTCCGTCCTGCAAGGGAGCGATACATGTTTGAATAGAATCGTGACTTTTCGCGTGCGTCGGGTGATCCAATTTCAACACGGCTCAGCAGTGTGTTCCAGGTGTTGCGTGAATTCTGAACCACGGCGTCGAAATTCCAGCCGAAAGGTTTTGCCAATTCCTGCTGTAAGTTTAGCCGCGCATTATCGATGCTCACCAGCGAGATTCCGGTTCGTACCTGTATCTGATCACCGGCAGACGTTTTGAATCCGACGAAGGCGCCGCAATCATCGGTGAGGGCAAGTTCCTGCACATTGGAAATAATCTTTTCACCCTGCCAGCCACTCAGCGAATCGAAAGGCTTACTGAACTGCATGACAAAGTGGAGGTCAAAACGCTGGTTGCCATCTCCGTAGATGTCTGGAAAATGGGTTTGAATCGTCCCTTCGAGTTCTGCAGGGGCTGTTTGTCTCACCTTGGCGCCCAACACATGCATCGTATATTCATTGGGAAGCAGGAAATCGAGCATTATCCGTGCCTGGTCGCTTGCCGGAAAGGTATAGCGTTGCAGCGATGCGCGTGTCGTAGCGGTCAATTCGGCTTTGATGCCACTTGTTTTCAGGAATACTTCGTAAAAACCAATTCCACCGTGCTCGGCTGATTTATCGATCCGCGAACTGTAACCGGTCCCGTCGAGGCCGGGTTTGGTATGCAGTGATCCGACAGTTGGCATCATCCCCAGTCCACCCATCGTCCACTCATGAAGGTGACTGAAGCAATCGATGTATTCATGCGTGTATTCGTATCCGCCAACCCATCCCTGATTTTGATTGTCAGGGGAAATTTTCACCATCCCGAACGGCATCCAGGGTCCCGGAGCAATCATCCAGCGTGAATGGGCAGTGCCATTGAATACGTTAACATAGTCTGCTGGGGTGACTTTTGGATTTTCAGTCAGGTTTAAGGTTGTCTGTTCGAGAAGCCTCCCCTGGGCGCTAAGATGGACCGTTGTATTCTTGTTTTTGCCTGTGTTAGGTGCAGGTATTTCAAGCACCTGCAATCCGGGTTCCAGCGCCCATTCATGTGCCGGACTATTTCCAATCTGAACAGTGAGCGCTCCGGGTTTTTCATGCTGGTAGACTTCGACCTTTACTGTAGCCTTCTCCTTACCACTGTTATTCATAGCATAAGGCGCTGTTGTCACTGAACGGATCAACGTGTGGTTCCCCGTTTCAAGTTTTGCTCCGGAGGGGGTCTCAAGTTTTAAGGCGTCGAAAAGCATCCAACTACCGCTTGTGGAGCGCAATGCAATTTCGTTGTAACCTACCTTTAACTGCGAGGCCGGGAATTCAATATTCGCATGGAATGATTTCGACTTCGAATAATCACCGGCAAGACTGGCCTCACCACCACCTTTAGGAATTGCAACTTCATAGATCGCACCGTTGACGGTAATTCGTAACACAGGTGGATGATCTGATGCAGCATCGCACAGGTCAACAACCAGTGCACACTGCCCCTGTACCGGAACCGTTTCGAGCATAAATCCGATGGGCAGGGTGTTCATCTGATCCCAGCTGCCGTCGGGATTTCCTCCGGCCCAGGAATCGAGTTGTCCTGGTAAAATACAGGGCCAGTCGTTGTTCACATCCGACAGTCCGATATAGAATGCGTGGTCGGGGCTGCCAAACTTTTGAAGAAAACTGGTGTAACCATTCTTCGACAAGGAGAATTCGGCTGCACTGTGATCGACTTTCCCGATCTGCCACAAAGGCTGGGCCTGCACAACAGTATTAGACATTAACATTGCCGGCAAAACGACAAACGTTAGAATCCGATTAAAAATTGACTTCATTATGATTGTATTTGATATTTATTTATGTTGCTTTTTTAATTTTTTTTGAAGTTGTCGAATAAGAACTTCCCGATCACCATCCGTATTAGGGTGAATGCCGTCGGGTACGTAACTCCGCCAGGTGGCGTGATCGGGCTGACTGTTGTAAAGGGCAATCCAATTGGGATAGTTGTCGATGAATAAGACTTCACGATTTTTCCTCACAACTTCTTTATAGCCTTCGTAATATTGCCTGAGATTCGGCCTGCTGTCGGCATGTACATTGATGCAGTTGTTCATGGTCTGCACCACAATGTCGACTTTTTTCCCTTTACCCTGATTTTGCCTTCCGGCCCATTCGTTGATCTGATTGATCATCGTTTGCAGGTTCTCCTTTGACTCCTGCTCAGAAATGTGATAGGGTGTGAAGGCATCATTTATGGCAAACTCGACAAAGATGGCATCCGGATTTTCATTCGCAAGTACATCGCTCAGCTGGAGTAGTCCATAACGTCCGGGGTGGTAACCCGGGTCGGACTTACCAGTCTTCGAGGCAGATCCGCCCACTGCGTGATTCGAACAGGTCACTTTGCCCTTGTAAGGTAGTTCGTTGAGCCAATCACAGGTGTGTTCAAACCATCCTTTATTCCCAGATCCCTTGTCAGTTAAGCTGGTTCCTATGGCTGCAAGTTTTAGGTTTTCACCATGTTTCAGTCGGGGGATGATGGCACTTTGTCCGGTTGATATGCTAAGGATCAGTGTTGATGCCAGAACAAGGTTCCGAAGGGAAAAAAAACAGGTCATTAAATTTATTTTTATCATTGTCATTTTGTTTAAAATTATTTGTCTGGAGAAATTGATACCTGAATTGGAACGGTGATTTCCGCTCTTACCCAAACCACGAGGGTATTTCCATTCATGCCATATTCAATCCCTTGCTTGATCTCTTCGATTTTCTGAGTCGCACCTTTGATTTTAATCTTAGCTTTAGTGCCTTTCCAATTGTGAATTGTAAAGGCTGGATTATGGAGTGGATTTTCGTTGCTTGCCTGTACTTCAAAAACTGCTTTTGGCGATGTTGCAGTATTATTATTTGTAAAAGCATATGCCTTTTCAGACTTGTCAAATCCATCAAAAGTGAAACCCATCGAGGCTTCAATATTGACCTTTGCCGGATATAACCATGATTTTGCAATGGTTCCCAGTTGCCCCGCTTTTTGATCGGTCATCCCATGCAGCATTATATAAGTTTTGGAGTTTTCAGTTGATGAAACCGGATTCCAGTCTTTCCAGAAAGTGAGTGAAGTATGTGAGGGATTCCTATTGTCTTTGGCATCTCTGCCCCATGATTTATCCTGACTCACCGGCCAGTGATCCCACCACCGGAATATGGAATTCGGGTGGTGACTGTCAAATATCCCGATGTGCAGACCCTTATCTGGGGGGATTACGATAAAGGGTTTTAACTTTGACTTTAAATTAACGACCTGAATGCAATATTTGTCCGGCAAGCCGGTGAGAATCATTTTTTTTGAGGCTTCAGGCCAGTAATAATCTGTAGTTTCCCCTTTTATATTGCTGATCGAAACAGCCGTACTGTCAATATCATCCTCGGGACTTCTGCCCGGCTGGTGGACGATGATGCTCTCCTGCCAGTCTGCAAATGCATTAACTTCTGTAGAATAGAGGGTGGCTTCACGGACAGAAGTGGCATCGGGATAGATCACATAATATTCATCCACCCAGTCGAACCATCCGTTTTCAGGATCAACATAGGGATGATGGTACTGAACATCAACGGGGGCATACCGCCAGTGAATGATTTTACGGGCTTCGTTATCTTGTATGATCCGAACCTGAGAGTAGCGGCATTGCTTGTCACTCATAGGTTCGACGCACCCTTTGGTCTCCTTTATACCCCCCGAAATTCGTTCAACAAATTGATTGTTATACCATATCCCATTCTCTGTAACCCAGTTGGGGATATAGCTTGCCCCGCGCCAGAATACGAATCCGGTATTTAGGTCAGGGAAAGAAACTACAACGTCGGCAAATTCACCTACTCTCCATGGCTTTTCCCATTCTTTGGTGTAATTCAACCGGGTATAGTAAGCATGAAATTCCCCCTTCCCATTGGGGATGGCCGGAAGTGATCGGGTACTTTCCCGTGCTATTAAACTTCCGAATGAGAAGGAAAAAATGAGAGTAACTATCAATAATTTAATTGTCATAACTTTAATAATGAGCGATTTATTATTTTCACAGGCTATTAATGATGTCTGCTGTACGACTCTTTGGCGTTACCTTAAGGGAGATCACTTTCCCATTGCGTAGTTCTCCTTCCACAGTGGTGTTGTAAAGTGCATGAAGTTTAAAGTTCACATCCCACGTTTTGGGCCAGGCCGGGAAAAGGTAGATCTTCTTACCCTCCACCTGCAAAAGCATGGCCTGCAGGGTTGTCATCGAAACTCCGCCGTGGCTGATGTCCGGTGTCCAGACCTGGTTAGGCCCCCAGAAGGCAGGGAAGCGACTTCGGGAATCGACCGATGCGAAATTGGAAACCACCATTCGGGCAGCCTGATCTGCTTTACCTACATAGGCAGCCTGGATCGAATTCAACCGCCAGCCACCGATCTTCCCGTCAAAGGGATATTTGGTTTGTATCTGTTCAGGAACATATTTTTCAACACTTCGACGACCGATTTCAAACCCGGGTGTTCCAACAGCATAAAGCCTGTAGGGAAAGACTCCATAGAGTTCAGGTTGCTCGTCACCCTGCCGGTCGCGGATCACCTCTGCGGCTACAAGAACTTTTTTGTCCCCCTCACCGCTCATTGGTACTTCCGGAAGATTGGTAAGCGTTTTTGCCCACACCTTTCGCTGAGCAGGAGTTGTGACATCATCAGATAAGGCAAGTAAGCGGGGAATAACATACCTTAACCCCGCTATTTCAGGCATCGGGTTAATCACTTTGTGGCACGATTCCAGCGCGCATGCCGGATCAATCCGTATTTTCCCCTTCTCATCACGTTGATAGTGCTGGTCATAGAAGGTAACCACGCCGTCTGCGATCGGCATCAGCGTATCCTGAAGGAATGATTTCCGACGGGTTGCCTCATAGTAGTCGAGCATCATCGAGGAGAGTTCAATCCCCCCCTGCCAAAGCCATCGGATATAAATGTTTTTTTGTTGTCCCAACGGAAGATTGCCGCGGTTCCATCCGTAATCATCATTCGAAAAGGTTCCCCAGGTATTTACAGTTGCAGGAATAAACAGACCTTCATGATGGTAATAAAGCTTTGTTCGCTCTTTGGCCATAGGGACCATGGCATGGTACATCGAGAAAAGCGGTTTTAGCAGGTCGAAGTCACCGCTTCGAAGCATTGGTCCGCAGGTGGTAGTCGCCGCATCGAGGAACCAATAGAGCGGACCATGGGGCCTGAAGTCGGCATCCTGTAAACTTTGTGGATTTCTGGTGTTGACCGTGAAGATTGATCCGTCGTTTTTGATCGGATAAGCACCCCGGCCACCGGCTGCAGTGATAAACCGCTGCAGTGCATAACCGTGTGTAACCACATGACCGGCAGGCTCTATACTTACAGTTGGCAAAATATGGGTTGCGCCGTGCAAGCCTTTCTTTCCAATCAGCTGGAGATCCTCACGTTCACTGAGACGTGCGGCTAACTCTGCTGGTGTGGCCAGTTTTTTATCTTCGGGTGTCTGCACATAGATCCAGCTGCGGTTCCAGAAATTTCCCCACCAGTTGCAGTGTTCTGTCCATGCCTTGCTCAGACTTCTGCCATTTTCAGCGGTGATAATGCCGTTGAGCTTTTCTTTCCACTGTTCAATGGTGGCGGTTTGGTCCGAAAGTATATAAATGGCTACATATAGACGACGTGTCGGAGCATTGGTTTTTAAAGATTGTGTGGCGTCGTTTGCCGCTGTCTGAACCAGCCCTGTCCCGCTGATACATCCGCCAAAGGTGCGGTTCAGCAGCGGATCATGGATAAGATTCATTGCGCTCTCAAGGCCCTGAACCTTCATTGAGAGCGGAACTGTTGTCTTTTCGTTACGGTGATACCAGACGATTTTGTTCTCTTTTTGAGGAATAACAACATCAGCTTTTTCGATGACAGGGATTCCACCATCCATGACACCCAATGCGCCGTCGCTCTCCTGCATCACCCGGTCGGCAGTGCGCCATATTTTTAAACTGACCTCACCCTCCATATTTTTTTGAGATTCACCCTGGATGTGAATGATGGGACGATTGGCGTCGACCCATAGCCTCAATTTTGTCACCGACCCATTGGTGCCGCTTTGGATGGCGATCTGTCCGTTTTGCAGCTGCAACTCCTGCCGAAAGGGTCGGGCAGTCAGTGAAGGGTGGAGCCGGATACGAACCTGACCAAGTTTGAGCAACCGTCCTGCATCACTCCATGAGTCGGTCTTGGAGATAAAGAACAGCAGGTCGCCGTTTTCCTCTACCCAGACGTTCATGCCAATATCGCCGTTACCAAGGGGCATTGAACCCGATGAGTTCTTGCTGGGGCTGTCCCACACCACATTGCATTTTTCAAGATCTTTGCTTTGGCCGGCAGCAATGCTGTTCAATATAAAAAGCAGAATATTGAATAGTAGGGTAATCAGGAATATCGTTCGCATATTAGTTCTCTGTTTTTTTTACTTTTAATTTCGGATACTTCAGTTCCTGTGAATCCGGCGCCCCAAAGTGCAGACGGACGACACTGCAAGGCGGAATATTACATGATATCATTTGGCCATCAGTCACTTTTGGCTTTGCATCGTGTTGTGCAAATCCTCCTTCGGAAATGGTGGTAAGCGGTACAAGGAGCTTTGCCGAGGCTTTTGCAATTCCCTTAAAGTTGGCCAATGAAAATTCGATTGTCTGATCGCTGGTCATGTTCCGGTTTACTACTGTGACATAAATATTTTTCCCGTCAGGGGTGATTGAAGCGCACAGATCGAGGTCAGCGTCTGCAGCCAGGACAGGGATATTCAGCAGTTTGTTTCCCTGGTGGGGAGCATAAAGGGCGAAGACCTCTCCCGAAGGATCGAGTTCCGATCCCACTGGCGTCACTTTGATCGCTCCCTCGTTGACGGGCATAAAATAGTAAGCCCTTGCAACCTGTAGGTGAGCAGCCTCTCTGCAAAGCAGATTAAGCACTCCGGCGGTGTAGAGTCCCATGCTCACACTCCCGGACATTCCCCATCTGGTATTCCATTCATCAAAGGCGATACTGAAATTCTGGTTTGCCGAAATATCTCTCCGAAGTGTTGTACGAGCATTTTCGAGTAATGGACGCAGCTTTTCAGTTGGCGCTTTGGAAATACCTGAAAGATCCCCCTTGTAGTGGTCAAGTAAATAGTCGTGTACCGAGAACTGGTTAAGCAGATCGCCAGCCTCATCAATGATAGTCTTATTCCAGTTTCCCTTCCCAAAATGGGTACAGCCCACCAACCCTATGGTCGGATCCACCTTCTTCATGGCCTGAGCAAAAAGTTTAGTCTGATTAGCACAGAAATCTGCATCCTTGAGTCCGCCCCTTCCGAAAGAGTAGAGCTCGTTTCCCACAAACCAGCACTTTACCTGGTAGGGCGCCGACTCTCCGCGTTGCGATCGTACTTTTCCCCATTTGGTTTCGGGGGTGCCGTTGCAGTATTCCACCCATGCTGCGGCATCATCGGGCGTATTGTCGCTTAGCCGCATGGTAATAGCCGGTTCGCACCCTACTTCGCGACACAATGCGATGAATTCATCGATGCCAATCTCTTGTGAATCAAAGTTGTCGGTGGCCGGTAAAAGGAACGATAAATCGGTCGGGCCGACTGGGGGACGCTGGTCCACAGGTAAAAGGCCGTCCTGCCAATGGTAGAACTCTGCATAACAGCCACCCGGCCAGCGCAGACTGCCTGGCTTAAGCTGCTTCAGCAAATCCACCACATCGCGACGCATGCCATGAAAATTATTAGCCGGCATTAGCGAAACGGCGCCAATCCGGATATTTCCGCCCGCCTGGCTAGCCAGCTCGATTTGCCCGTTACTCAAAGTTAAATTGGCTAAAAACTCGCCGCTCAGCAGTTGCCAGTCGCCAGGTTTGGATATCAGTTTCTTTTCGAAAATAATTGGTCTCTTTCCAGTACCCTTGATACGTAAAAGAATACTTTGACTGGTTTCTGACTTTGTCCGGATACGGAAACTATACTTTCTCCCTTTTTCGAATGCCAGCCACTCGTTTTGCTGCGTTACCCCTCCTCCGTTTTCAAGGCAGACCGAGTATTTCCCGGCATAAGTGATTTGTCCATCCGTCTTCACTTGCCCTTCTTCATTTAAAATGGTCCATTGTTTTGGCAATCCATTTTCAACTGCGGCAAACTTCCGGTTGGCGATCATCTCGGCACTAATTCCCTGCCAGATCGCCCTGCGCGTATGTTCCAGGTTATGGCCAAAAAGGAGTGGAGAAATCACTTCACCCTGATCTGAAGCATCAATTTTTATACGAATGATACCGTTTTGAATAATTCCTGAAATCGGTTTGAGATTGCCGGCATAAACCTGCAGCACCATAAGGATTGATGCAAGTAATTTAAGAGACCGGGATCGAAGAAATTTCATAATTCATTTTATTTCAATTACCACTCATGATTTATCAGTTACCACTTATAACATTTTGCGTGTAGACGATTTAGCCCTGTGTTGCGCCTGCGGTTGGGCTATATTGCTTACACACTGTCATGCAACGTTAATTTATATAGCCATATCCTTGTTGATTAACCTTAATTTTTGATCCGTCTTGATTGACTATTTTTTTTCCTAGTAAATCATGTTTTTCTAAAATATTACCAACAAATTCAAAAGCATTTGTTTTTTTAGTTTTTCTTGAAGAAAAGGTAGTGCCCGCATCCAGTTCCTGACCAGCCCCTGCAGTAAATGCAGCGCATCCATTGAGTATTCCTGTTCCAATTCCAACTCCATTAATATTTGTGAGTGAATAGCCGTTACCTGTAGAATCGGAAAAAGCACTAGTGTCCATTGACCAATAGGCCACTGCTCCTGCGGGAAACACTGACACAATCGATGTAGGCAGACTCTGTGCTGGCCGGCTATTCCCGCTTCTATTACTGGCCGTTACTAACACATCAATATACCTGT
>Ga0118677_10012279_pt1 | contig 12603 bp, 13 predicted proteins | sample AliMusrvi5mmetaG_FD_86154 | JGI IMG/M metagenome (GOLD analysis project Ga0118677, IMG submission 86154)
ATCTTGTGCATTGCACTGTTTCCTCCGTCGCCGGCTTCCTCGCGAATGGCGCTGCCGGTGAGGGCGAGGAACGCGTCTTCGAGGTTGGCGGTATTGGTCTGCGCCTTGCGACTTTCGGAGGTGCCAGTGGCGACGATTTTGCCGTGGTCGATGACGGCAATGCTTGTGGCGGCGTGCTCGGCTTCTTCAAAAGCGATTCGCTTATAGGCTTCAGCGACTTCCGGATACCCTTCGCGGTCTGCCTGGCGGCTCATCGCGAGATACATGCCCACTTCGCAGCACTCACCGTTGAAATTGTCACGGAGGCCCTGAACCACTTCGGCGTCCAAGCCCTTGGCCACGCCGATCCTGTGCTCATCGGCAAATGAGGCGTTGGAGGCGGCTGTCTTCACCACGAACTTGTCACGCGGTGCCTTGCACTGGGGGCATTGGGCCGGGGCTTCCTCGCCGATAAAAATGTAACCGCAGGACGAACAGACAAAAGTTTTCATGAGCACTCCTTGTAATAGATACGGGATTGTAATCGGTACAATAGCAAAGTATTTTTTTTTGTGCAAGCACCTGACGCCGCTGGCATCTGGTCTTCGATTGACAGTCGCTGTGGCTATCCGTAAAGTCTAGCTTGAATGATCACCATAGCTCACCCAGATCGCTGGAAGATATTGCCCGTGATCTTGCTTGCGCCGCTAATGGGCAGCCTTGACGGCAGCATTGTCAATGTGGCCCTGCCCACGATCGCCACTCGCCTCGGTGTCGGCCTGGACGGCATCCAGTGGGTGGTCTCAAGCTACCTCATCGTGATCTCCGCCCTCGTCCTCATCTTCGGCAAGATCGCCGACAAGTTGGGGAAGGTGCGGATCTTCAAGTATGGATTCCTCGTGTTCGGTGTAGGCTCCCTGCTCTGCGCGCTGTCGTGGAGCCTGCCGATCCTGATCGTTGCCCGCGCGGTGCAGGCCATCGGCGCCGCGATGTTCATGTCTGCCAACCAGGGTATCATCGCCACCGTCTTTCCGCCGGAGGAACGCGGCCGGGCACTGGGTCTGCTTGGCACGACAGTGGCGGTGGGCACGATGGTCGGCCCGCCACTCGGCGGCATCATGGTGGACTTCTTCAACTGGCAGTCGCTCTTCCTCATCAATATTCCGATATCGCTTTTCGCCTTCATCGCGGGAATGAAACTCCTCCCTCGGGATGACAAGGCCGGATCGCTGGCGAAATTTGACCTCGTTGGCTCTGGCCTCTTCATCGGTTTCATCCTTGGTCTCTTCTATTTCATGCTGAGCGGAATCAAGCGGGGATGGGGCGCACCCATTGAGATTGCTTGCCTGGCTACCGCATCAGTCTGCGGCTTCCTCTTCGTCCTGCGCGAGAGGCGCGTCGCCGATCCGATGATAGACCTGTCGATCTTTCGCAACGGCTTCTTTTCCATAAGTGTCGTCTGCGTCCTCCTGGTGTTCGTCATCACCTTCTGTGTCACGATCGTGCAGCCGTTCTTCCTGCAGAACGCCCTTGGGTTATCGCCTTCGGCGGCCGGTTTACTCCTCTTGGCCGCTCCGCTCGCAAGTGGCCTGATCGCCCCTTTCAGCGGCCATCTTTCGGACAAGATCGGTGCCAAGGCCCTGACCGTCACCGGGTTGGCGGTGATCCTGGCCGCCCTCGTCCTCATGAGCTTCCTTGACCTCGGATCGAGCCTTGCCCATGTCGCCGTCTGCCTTGCGCTCTTCGGCCTTGGTAGCGGCATCTTCGGTTCGCCCAACACAAAACTGATAATGGGACACGCCCCACGTGACAAGTTGGGCATCGCGGGCAGCATCAACGCCCTCGCGCGCAACATGGGCATGGTCATGGGCATCGCGTTCGCCGTCGCGTTGCTCAACGGCAGTATGAGCGCGCGGCTGGGACGAAAGGTGAGCGGCTTCGTTCCGGAAAACCCGGAAGCCTTCATCTATGGCATGCGGACGGTTTTCCTCGCAGCGGCGGCGCTCTGTGTGGTCGCGATCGTGGTAACCCTCGCCCGGGCCTTGTGGCGCGATCCCGGTTACGGGCCGGACAGGGGTTAAGGTGGACCTAGGTCAGATCGCGATAGTGTGTGGAGCCGCTCTGGTTACGGGCTTTTCCAAGTCCGGTGTGCCCGGCGTCGGAATGCTCATCCCCACCTTGGCCGCGATGGCCATGCCGGCTCGGGCGTCCACTGGTTTCATCCTGCCCGTGCTGATCGAAGGGGACAGCATCTCCGTCATCTACTGGAGGAGAAAGGCGGGATGGGCCCGGCTCGTGCGGATTCTGCCCTGGACTGCGCTCGGCGTGCTGGCCGGATATTTCCTCATGGGGTTGATAAGCGACACCATCTTCAAGCCACTGCTCGGCGCGATGATCATCGCGATAGTCCTCCTTGACCTGGCGCGGCGCGCGGCCAAGATTGAACTCCGCGCGGAAAGCCATGTGCTCGCGGCGGTCATAGGAATCCTCGCCGGCGCCTTCACGATGATTGCGAACGCGGCCGGCCCCGTGATGACGATCTATTTGCTTTCGATGGGGCTGTCCAAAGAGGATTTCATCGGAACCGGAGCGTGGTTCTACTTCATCATCAACCTGTTCAAGCTGCCCTTCAGCATCGCCCTCGGCCTCGTGACCTGGGCTTCGCTCACGATAAACCTGGCGCTTTTACCCCTGGTGTTGGCTGGCAGTTTTGTCGGCATATATACGATGAAGAAGCTGCCCCAGAAGGTGTTCAACACCATCGCCGAAGTCCTGGCGGTACTGGGCGGGATCCGGCTTTTCTTCTGAAAACAGTCTTTGGGAGCGATCCAATGGCCGAAGGATTTTTGTTGCAGGACGTGCAGGACGGGATTCGAGCCGTGGAGGCGTCGTGTGGGAAAGCAGTCATCGCCAGCCATGGTGCCAGGATATGGAACGAATCCTGCCTGATCAGGCGAGAAGGTGAAGAACTCGTCTGCGTGAGTTTGGACAGGCAGACGACCGAAAACATTTCGGTCAATCCACGGGTCGCGGTCATCCTCGAGTCCGAAGGTGGCGAGCGTGTCGTCCACAACGGAATCGCAGCCTTTGGGGAAGGTTCCGACCTGCACGTCAGTTCCTACCGCATCTCGGCGATGCTGAAGGACGGCCAGACAGGGGTCGTGGCCAATCATGTACTCGAACGACGAAAGCTGGTCTGGCAGGTGGCTGGGCCGGCGAAACCGGCTGGCCCCGAACGGATGGGATTCTTTAAGCGTTTCAAGTTCGTTTTCGGGCTGAGCAGGGCTGTCGCCCTGCCGCTTTCCTTCATCCCCATCCTCGTCGGTTCGGTCCTGGCGCTTCCGACGGGTGGTTTCGGCGCGGGCACTTTTTTCCTGGTGCTTTTTGGCGGTCTCGCAGCCCACCTCGGAACCAACCTCGTGAGCGACTACTACGATTTCCGCAAAGGCATCGACACGAGCGATGCCCTGTCCTCCCACCCGGGCGCCCTCGTCGACGAGCAACTTCCGGCCGATGGCATCCTGCTCGGCGGTTTGGCCTGCTTCGCCTTCACCGCTTTCGCGGGCGGGTTGCTCACAGCCCGTGCCGGCTGGCCCCTGGTCGTGGTCGGCATCCTGGGAATCCTGGGCGGATGGTCCTACACCGGCGGCAAGCTGGCCTACAAATACCGGGCGCTGGGCGAACTCCTCATCGGCCTTCTCATGGGACCAGTGCTCGTCCTTGCACCATTTTACGTGCTCGCGGGAGGGCTGGGCCTCATGCCCCTCCTCCTCTCCCTGGCACTGGGCCTCCTCGTGGCCTCGGTCACCCTTTCCAACAACATGCGGGACATGAGCGACGACAGGAAGGCGCGCATCCGTACGCTGCCCATGTCGCTGGGCGTCGCAAGGTCTAAGTCCCTCTATTTCGCCATGCTCGGGTTGCCCTATGTCATCGTCGTGGTGACAGCCATCACGACCAAGGGCGCGTGGCCTCTTCTATTGGTGGTTTTCAGCCTGAGGAACGCATGGCAGGCCTTCATCGCGATGCTGCGGACCGGCGACGAGGACGACATCCGCGCCAAGGCCGCCGAACGCCGCTACCCGCTGAAGTCGATCCAGCTCCACCTGGTCTTCGGACTCCTGCTCATCGCGGGGATAGCCATCATGGAGTCGGGGCTTGTGCCGTGGATCTTCCCGTAGCTGAGCTGAAGACGCGCATCGCCTGCAGGATCGCGCCTGGCTTCAGCGCCAGGACACAGGCCAGTTCGGCGATGAAACCGTAGCCACACTCGGCGCAGACACCCTCGTCCTCACGGCCCCAGCAACATTCGAAGGCACGGTCCCGCTCCACGAGGGTGACGAGCCCGAGCGGCCGTTTGTAGTTGCCCGTCGCCAGCGCACGCAGCCCCGAGTGTGAATTGAGGATCGGCAGGCCTTCACGTTTCAGGGCATGAACCAGCGTGATGATTTCGGCACGCTCGGGGCGGGGCAGGGCGAGGGAAGCGACGGCCGGGTAGGGCGTGTGGAAGTTTATCGAGATGCCGACAAAGCCGGGGCTGGCCGCGACGGTGCGGACGACGGTTTCGACCTCAGCCTTGTTGAAATTGTTTATGGTCATATTGGCCATGATCCTGGGGTGACTGGATCGCGCCACGTTGGCCATGACCTGCGCGTACACGCCCGGCCCGCGTATCGCGTCGTGGGTGGCCTGCATCCCGTCGACACTCACCCACATGAGGTCCGCCTCGGACTCCAGCGGGTAGGTGCCGTTGCTGGGGATCGCCACGCGGAAGTAGCCTATGGACCTGGCAAGGCGGATGACATCATTGATGCCGCGCTCGCCGTCACGCCAGGAAAGGGGCTCGCCGCCCTGAAGGTAGAGTATCCGGCATCCCTTGCCGTAAAGCGTGCGCAGCCAGTGTTCAACGCGGGCGAAGGGGTAGTGCCCCAGGCCGGCGTTGGCGACTACGCAGTGGCTGCACTGGAGATTGCAGACGTCGGTGATGGCGACGCCCGCGACAAGGGGCATCGTCCGGCCAAGGATGGCCGAAATTCCGGCCCTCGCGTAGCCGAGGAACTCTAGTCCAGACATTCTGCCCTGTCCACAACCTGCACCTTTTTCACCAAGGGCACCTTTTTTTTGAGGGCCCGCTCCACTTCCAAGCCAAGAAGCAACTTGGATCCGGTGCACCCGCCCTTGCAATGCCCGCAGAGGCTGATCCTGACGGTGTTGTCGGCGGTTATTTCGACCAGTTCGAGATCATGGCCATCCACCTGGAATGAGGGCCGGATACGCTCAATCACGCGCTTGACCATTTCTTCGATCATCATGGCTCCTGCCATGGATTATACTGATCCTTGACACGATGCGAAAGTTCTCCCATATTCCATTTCCAATGTCGCATCCCCCCAATATGGCGGGGTCAGGATGGTGTCGAGGATGAAGACCAGAGGTGGATACACTGTAAATCTGGAAGGCAAGCCAGCGAAGGAGATCCTGAACCTCCGCGAGCCGACGGCACTTCACCTTCCGCTGCGGACAACCCGGTTCAACTTCTCGGAACTCCATGTACGGGACGCCGAAAGTGTCCTGCAGGGAATGATTCTTGCCTCGGACCCCGGCAACCACGGGATTCCCCTTCTCGCGCCGCGTTCCGGAACCGTCAGCCTTGCCAACAATCCGGGGCATGTGACGATCGAAGGGCTAAAACCGGACGCCCCGAAGCAGGGTTTCAACTATCCCGAGGCCTACAACGATGTTGAGGGCCTGGATCCGAGGGACAGGACCATACGGAAGCTCATCCGCAAGGGCGCCTGGCAGTTCTTCTCGGACGCCTTCACCGGACAGGTGCCGGATCCCGCCGCCATCCCCCAGGCGGTGATCATCTCTACGGTGAACCTGGAGCCCTTTTCTGTCCGCGGGGACGTCCAGCTCGAATCGAGGCTCCACAACTTCCTCCGGGGCCTCGAGCAACTCCAGCCGCTCCTCGAATACCAGCCCATTCACCTTGTTTTCCCGATCTTCCGCTCGACCCTCGGCGTCAAGATCCGGGCCATCGCCCGGGGGATCGCCTGGATACGCCTGCACGAGATACCGCTTCTTTACCCGCACGACCATCCCCGCATCCTGGCGCGTCGGCTGGGCCTCAAGAGCGCTGACGGCATTGTATGGTCGCTGCGCACCGAAGGCGTCCTGGCCGTGGACAGCGCCATCACCTATGACCAGGCGGTGACCAAGCGCGTCATGGCGATAGGCGGCCCGGCTGCAGGTAACCGGACGCATTTTTCGGCCATCCCCGGCTATCCCCTGGACTCCCTGCGCGAACAGCTCGGCGTGCAGGAGCCTTCGCGGCTCATCAACGGCGGCGTGTTCACGGGAACCACCCTCGGCCCGGAAACCCTCGGCCTCGATTCCGAGATGCAAAACCTGACCGCCCTGCCCGCCACCGTGAAACGGGAACTTTTGGCCTTCATGCGGCCGGCCTTCGGCAAGCGATCCTACAGCCGGACCTTCGGGAGCGTGATCAGGGGGCCATTCCAGGAACGGCTGTCGATCGCCTTGCGCGGCGAGCACCGCCCCTGCATCGCCTGTGGCTTTTGCGCCGAGGTCTGCCCGGTCTGGCTGCTGCCTTCGGTGATCCACCGGCAGATCTTCGCGGACGACCTGGACGCCGCCGAGAAATCGAGGCCCGACCTCTGCGTTGGCTGTGGCCTGTGCTCCTTCGTCTGCACCTCCAAGATCGACCTCCGTCAGGAGATACTCGACCTCAATGAAACCCTGCGCCGCGAATCGGCGACCCAGGAAGAAGGAGCTCTCACATGAAAGGACTCCTGCACCTGCTCGAAAAATGGAAGGGAGCCTTCGAGGACGGCAAGCCGCTGGCGAGGATGCGCCCCCTCTTCGACGCCCTGGACAACTTCATGTACTCAAACGCCGGGCAGACGAAGGTCGCCCCCCACATCCGCGACCCGATCGACCTCAAGCGCTTCATGATCGTGGTGGTGATCGCCCTCCTGCCGTCGGTGATCGCGGGTTGGTACTATTTCGGACAGCGAATCCTGGTCCTGATACTTCTTTCCTATATAGTGGGCGGCGTCATCGAGGTGCTTTTCGCCATCGTGAGGAAGGAGGAAGTCAACGAGGGCTTTCTCGTCACGGGCATGATCTATCCGCTCATCCTGCCGCCCGCGGTGCCCTACTGGATGGCGGCCCTCGGCATGGCGCTCGGCGTCATCTTCGCCAAGGAGCTCTTCGGCGGCACGGGCCGGAACCTGATCAATCCCGCGCTGGCGGGACGGGCATTCATCGCGATCGGCTATCCGGTGGCGCTGTCCACGGGCTGGATACAGCCAGCGTCCGGCGGCCCGGGGCGTTTCCTGCAGTTCGTGGATGCCTCGACCGTCGACGCCATCACCAGCGCGACGCCCTTGATGCAGGGCAAGCACGGCAACCTCGAAAGCGTGATGAACCTGCTGGTCGGCTTCCATTCCGGATCGGTCGGTGAGACCTGCGCGGCGCTGATAATAATCGGCGGCATTTTCCTTCTCTTCACCAAGGTCGCCAATTGGCGGACGGTCGTGGGCATGCTGGGGGCGGTCTTCGTCTTCCAGTCCATCCTGCACCTCGTGGACGCGGCGGCATATGCCCCGGCGATCTGGCACCTCGGCGCGGGCGGGCTACTCTTCGGCGCCTTCTTCATGGCGACGGATCCAGTCACCAGCCCGACCACCAACGGCGGAAAGATGGTCTACGGAATCCTGATAGGGATCGTCACGGTCCTGATAAGGAATTTCTCGGGCTATGTCGAAGGCGTGATGTTCGCGATCCTCTTTGGGAACGTCATCGCGCCCCTGCTCGACCAAATAGCCTTTGGCATGCGCACGAGAAGGTTGAGCCGTGAAGCATAAGAACCTGTACACGATGGTCTATGCCGCCTTCCTGGGCTTGGTCTGCGCCCTGATACCGACGGCGGTGGGCACTTACACAAAGCCGCTGCGCGAGGCCAACGCGAAGGTGGACGAGATCAAGAACACGCTTCGGGTGCTCGGCATCGTCTTCGACGAAGCAGCGCCTTCCAAGGATCTCGTGACCTTCTTCCAGGACAAGGTTGTCCGTGAGGCCCAGGGAAACCAGGCCCTGTATTACGCGAAGCCCGCGGCTGGCGCGGTTCCCGATCCGGTCGCGCTTCCCTTCGAGGGCCGCGGTGTCTGGGGACCGATAAAGGGCTACCTCGCCCTGGCCTCCGACATGAGGACAATTAAGGCGATCACCTTCTACTACCACGAGGAGACGCCAGGCCTGGGCGGTGAGATATCCACGCCGGGATTCATGGGCAGGTTTCCGGGGAAGAAGATCGTCGGAACGGATGGCGCGCCCGCCTTCCACATCCGCCGAATGAGCGCGTCGGGGCAAAACGAGATCGACGGCATCAGCGGCGCGACCCTCACGGGGGGCAAGGTGGAGACCATCATGAACAACCTCGCGGAGCGCATCGTCAAGGAGAACATCCATGCCGGACAATGAGGGTAAAAAGGCTTTCAAGGAAGGCCTGCTGACCAACAACCCGATCTTCGCGCAGGTGCTGGGCATCTGTTCCGCCCTCGCCGTCACGAGCAAGATCGAGACCTCCCTGGTCATGGGCGTCGGCTATGTCTTTGTGCTGGCCCTTTCGGCCTGGGTTGTCTCACTCCTGCGGGACACGATCCCGCACCGCATCCGCATCATCTTCCAGGTCCTGGTGGTATGCGTATTCGTCATCGTCCTGGACCAGCTGCTCAAGGCATTCTATTGGCAGGCGTCGCGGCAACTCGGGCCCTACGTCGGCCTCATCATCACCAACACCCTGACGCTTGGCCGCACCGAGGGCTACTCGATACGGCACAAACCCATGGTGGCCCTGCTCGACGGCATCGGGAACGGCCTCGGTTACGCCACCGTGCTCGCCCTCCTGGGTGCCATCCGAGAGATCCTCGGCTCGGGCAAGATCTTCGGGAACCTGATCCTGCCGGCCTCCATCTACACGCCCAACCAGCTCATGATCCTGGCGCCCGGAGCCTTCTTCGCCCTCGGCCTCCTGATAGCCTTGCTCAACTTCGTCATGTCGCGACCGGCAAAGAGGAAATAGCCATGCAGCAGACACCGGCCCTCCTGATATTCTTCGCGGCCCTGTTCACGAACAACATCCTCCTGTCCAACTTCCTGGGCATGTGCCACTGGCTCGCCTGCACGAGGTCCATGCTCTCGGCCTTCGGACTCGGCGTGGCGATCACCGTGGTCACCGGGATCACGACGATCCTCAACTACGTGATGTACCACTTTGTCCTGATCCCGCTCCACCTCGAGTACCTGACCTTCCTCATCTTCATCGCCGTCATCGCAGCCTTCGTCCAGCTCGCAGAGATGGTCATCGAGCGCTTTAGCTCCAAGTTGTATTACTCGCTCGGCGTCTTCCTTCCCCTCATGGTCGTCAACTGCACCATCATGGGCGCGGCGCTGTTCATGGTGACGCGGAACTACACTTTCGGGCAGACCGTGGGTTGGGGCTTCGGCGCCGGCGGTGGCTGGATGCTCTCGGCCGTCCTCCTCGCGGCGATGCGCAAGAAAGCCGGTTACAGCAATCCGCCCGTCATCTTCAAGGGTGCGGGCCTCGTCATGATCATCGCCGGTTTCATGGCCCTCACCTTCATGGGTTTCAACGGCATGGTCGCGATCGAATAAAGCGGCAGGAGAGAAGCAGCATGGATTTCATCAACGCGTCCGCCGTCTTTGTGGGGCTGATGGTTTTCTTCACCGCCGTGCTCCTCATAGCGGAGCGTTATCTTCTGCACTACGGCGACGTGAAGATAGACATCAACGCGGGGCAGAGGATCATCGAGACCAGCGGTGGCAGCACCCTCCTCAACACCCTCCTGGAGCAGTCGATCTTCATTCCCTCCGCCTGTGGTGGCCATGGCACCTGCGGCTTCTGCAAGACCTCGGTCGTGTCGGGCGGCGGGCCGATCCTGCCCACGGAGGTGACCTTCCTGTCCCGCAGCGAGCAGCGCGCGGGCCTGCGCCTGGCCTGCCAGGTCAAGATCCGCAACGACATGCACATCCGCATCCCCGAGGAACTCTTCAATGTCAAACTTTTCAAGGCTTCGGTCCTATCGTCCAAGAACGTGACCCACGACATCAAGGAAATCCGTTTTTCACTCGAGGATCCGGAGGAGATTTCCCAACGGCCGGGCCAGTACGTGCAAGTACAGATCCCGACGCCGGAAGGGCCCGTCTACCGCGCTTATTCGATCAGCTCGCCGGCCTCGGCCAAGGGAATCGTCGAGCTCAACGTCCGCCTCCTGCCGGGTGGCCTCGGTTCGGGCTACCTGCATGCGCTGGAACTCAACGCCCCGGTGACCTTCACGGGGCCATACGGTGAGTTCCACCTGGACGAGGATCCCAGCACCGAAATCATATGCGTTGGCGGGGGCGCGGGCATGGCGCCGATGAAGAACATCATCTATTCGATCTACGAGCGCTGGCCAAACCGCTCCTGCTGGCTGTTTTTTGGCTGTCGTGGCACAAAGGATGTGTTCTACCTCGAGGAATACCGGCAGCTCGCCAAGAAATTCCCGTCCTTCAAGATCAAGTACGCGCTTTCGGACCCGGTGCAACCGGGTGAGGAATGGACGGACGAGAAGGGATTCATCCATCTCGCCGTGGACAAGTACCTGGAGCAGGGCATCACGCGCAAGGCCTTTCTCTGCGGGCCGCCGCCGATGATCGACGCCGTCACCCGCATCCTCCTGGACAAGGGGCTGAAGGCCGGCGACATCTTCTACGACAAATTCTAGCTGCGCAACTTGCTTGCCAGTTATTTCGCCGTGTGCTGTCTGATCAGCTCGATGAGCTTCTGCGTTCGGACCGGCTTGTTCAGGAACTCGTCCGCCATGATCGTCTCCTTCGTGAAATCGAAGGCGTACTCGCGGTTTATGGCGCTTAGGACAATGATCGGCAGCTTGGGTTTTCGGGCCTTGATCTCAGCGGCGGCCTCGAACCCGCGTGTGCGGCTCTCGGGGAACATTACATCGAGCAGGACGATGTCCGGTTCCAGGCTGTCCACCAGCTCAAGGCCCCGCTCGACGGAGTCCGCCGAATGGATCTCGAAACCCTCGTGTGCGAGTATCGCCCCCGTGGTTTCCAGGATGTCGTGGTCGTCGTCAATGATCAGTATCTTGCAGCTCATCGGCTTCCCCCTCTGGCAGGTAAATGGTGAATGTGCTTCCCTTGTTGACCTCTGAGGTGACGAGGATTCGCCCACCGAGGACATCGACTGTCTTCTTGATTATCGAGAGGCCCAGGCCGGTGCCGTCGCGCTCGACCTCCCTGGCCCGGCGGGTCCGGTAGAACTCCTCGAAGATGTGACCCAGCTCCTCTGAGGACATTCCGATTCCGCGGTCCACCACGGCGAGGCATATCTCACGACCCTCGCGGACGGCGACGATCGACACCAGCGAATCGGCGGGGGAGTATCTCACGGCGTTCGAGAGTAGGTTGGTCAGTATGATGTTGAGGAGGTCGCGGTTGGCCTTTACGGCCAGGCTGTGGGCGCACTTCACCTCGAAGCGGATTCCTTTGGCCTCTGCGGGACCGGCCTGGGCATCGCAGTTGGCATCGATGGCTTCCCTGAGGGTGATCATCGACAATCCGAAGCGGAGCTTGTCGTCGGTCTGCATGTAGGCGTAGTCGATCATCTCGTCGATCATGGTGAGCAGGCTCTCCGTCCGCCGCGTTGCCCTGGCCAGGACTTCGGTGGTCTTGGGCTCGACGGGGCCCGTGATGCCCCTGGCGATCATCTCGTGGTAGCCCACCACGGCGGCGAGGGGGCCGCGCAGCTCATGGGTGACCTGGAGGATGAAGTTGGACTTGACCTTGTCGAGGCTCTTGTACTTCTCGAGCTCGATCTCCACTTTTAGGGCCTTGTCGTCGAGGCGCTTCTTGATGCTCGTCCCCATGTAGCCCGAGATGGCGAGGGTGGCGCAGAAACCGGCGATCCGTGGAATGATCTGGGCGTTGTAGCCTGGCTCCAGTGTCGTGTAGAGGGGGAAGTGCGGGACAACGCGCAGGTACTCCAAGGCAGAAAGGCCGGTGAGCAGCGAGACTATCGAGACGACGAACAGAAAGACGAGCCTTGGGGGCAACAGGTAGGCGGTGAGCAGGATGTGGAAGACGAAGAAATACAGGAAGGGATTCTCGAGGAATCCCGATAAGTACAGCAAAAGTGTGAGCAGGATGTAGTCCGCGAAGACTTGGAAGCGAAAAAACGCGACAAGCCCGGATCTGGTGAGGGTGCCTGACTTCACCAGGGTGAACCAGCGCTGGTAGACGCCATTGAGGGCAAGAAGGCCACCGACCGAGGCAAAGAGGGCGATGTAGGGAAGCGGGATCTGATACCACAGGCGAGCCGCCACTAGAACGATGATGACCCCCGTTGCCGCGATCCATCGGAGCTGAATCAACCACCGGGCAACCTTGTTCAGGTTCGAAAGCTCAGAGGCTTCGAGATGGGCCGGGTACACCATGTCCGCGTCCTCCCTTCAACTCAGAACAGGAAACGATACCCCAGACCCAGGGAAAGAGAACTCAGGGAATTGGACGTGCCGCTGC
>Ga0118677_10012281_pt1 | contig 12602 bp, 12 predicted proteins | sample AliMusrvi5mmetaG_FD_86154 | JGI IMG/M metagenome (GOLD analysis project Ga0118677, IMG submission 86154)
AATGTGGCCCGAGATGACAATGCCGGTTACTACTGGGCAAGGATCAGGAACCAGGGTGGCCGTTTGATCTTCGTTTGGCTGCCGAGTTTTGAGAAATCCCTGATTTCACGCAGCATGGCGTCATTAGCGGACAGGTCCTGGGCGTATTCCTCCGGATATCCACCTCCAAAATAAATCGCGTCGAATGACTGCAGGTCCAGACGGTCATTTATAGGGGAAAACCTTATAATTTCGAAACCATGCCGCTCTAACATTTCCAGATTGTCTTGATAGTAAAAATGAAATGCCGCATCGTACGCCAGGCCTATCCGGATGGCTCGACCGGGGGTCTTTGAAATTCTCGGGGCAATTGCAGGAACCGGGATGGGCTCTGCCGATCCTGCGATTCTCAGAATCTCGTCAAGCCTAAAATAAGTTTCGGCTGTCTTTCCGAGGGCATCAAGAATCTCAGCCTTCATCCATTCTTTATCCGCCGTAACGAGACCAAGATGTCTTCGAGGAATAGCGGGCATGGATTCGCGTGGGATAGCTCCGACCAGATCGGGTAAATTTGAAAACCGGAGCGATTCAGACAATGATTGCGCATGTCGTTTAGAACCGCAGAAATTGGCTATGAACCCCTTCACAGGCATTAAAGGCTCAAAATCAGTCATCCCTTTTACCAGGGCTGCAAAAGTCCGCCCTACCCCATGAGCGTTCATAATTATTACAGATGGAATTTCAAGCCATTTGGCTATCTCCGCGCTACTTCCGCCTAAGCTTGTGGCGCTTGCCCCATCAAAAAATCCCATTACACCTTCAATAACGCAAAGATCAGAGCCCTTCGAGCTTGACGCGAACAGTTCGATAACATGGTCCCTGCCCATCATCCAGCCGTCAAGATTATAGCAAGGTTTGCCGGATACGAGTGTCAGATATGTGGGATCGAGATAATCCGGGCCAACCTTATAGGTTTGGACTCTAAGCCCCCTATTGATGAGCGCCACCACAAGCGCCAGTGTAACGGACGTCTTTCCTACTCCACTGGACGCCCCGGCGATCATGATCCTCGGAGTCTTAGCGCCCAGGTTTTTGCGGGCTAATTCCGTCATCCAGAATTTGATCCCCTTTGCCTTGTCCACAGGCGATTTCTACAGCCAGGGAAATATAATCCTCATAGCATATAAAGCCAGCGCAAAAGCCATCAATGAAATAAGAGCGGTAACTCTCATGAGTTTCACGCTCTCACTGATATGCTCGCTCGATGGTTGCGCAGTCGCCCTACCAATGAAGGGTTTGTAATGGACTACGCCCTGATAGCGACTTGGGCCACCGAGCGTCAAACCCAGGGCGCCGGAGAATGCCGCCTCACTATGTCCGGAATTGGGACTCGCGTGTTGGAGTCTATCAGCCCGCATTACACTAAACGATTCCTTAGATCTCATTCCCAGTATCAAGGCTGCGCATGGAACCAGGACGGCGGTTAACCTGCTGGGTAGAAAGGCTGCGATATCATCGAGCTTTGCCGACGCCCAGCCAAACATCAAATAACATTCATTCCTGTAACCGAAGGTTGAATCCAACGTGCTGATTGCTTTGTAAACCATGACCCCTACGGGCCCTGTCAGAACTCCGTAAAAGAGCGGGGCTGTGACTCCATCTACGAGGTTCTCGGCCACACTCTCCACTGTGGCCCTTATAATAGCCGGTTCATCCAGTTCTTCCGTATCCCTCCCGCAAATCATTCCAACCCTTTTCCTCGCCAGGACCAGGTTCCCCTGGTCAAGGGCCAGTTTGACCTCGTGGGCGTGTTTCGCGAGATCATGAGCCGCTATTCCCGTATATATTATTACTATAGAAAGAATCGCTCCCACCCACGGATTTACCTTGAGCCCGATCTGAGCGACGCAGTATGTCAGTACGCCGGTCACCGCTATCACTGTGAGCGCTGTCAGCAATCCCGCAACTCGGGCATTTGCAAAAGATCTTCGAGTGATAGGCTCAAGCCTCATAGCCAGCCACCCCATAAGGCGGACCGGATGGGGCCACGATCTGGGGTCGCCTATAAAAGCGTCCAGGACCAGGGCCGCCATGACCTGCCATTCTATTGAGATCACAGTCCCATCAACCGATAAATGTCATTCATACGAACGCTCTTTCGCACAATGCCGGCCAAACGATCCAGGCTTGGCTCTATGTTATATGATGATGGAATGTCGTCCACAGGCGATAGGCCTTTGCGTTTTCGGATTCTGTTGATAAACCATCGTCTGAATGTATCGGCGTCAAATACACCATGAATGTATGTTCCCCATGTAAGGCCGTTGGGGGACATATAACCGAGAGACGAACCGTCTTCACCCGAGAAAGCTTCTATGGCCCCATTTGGAATCGTTTGTCCATGGTGAATCTCATAGCCAAAAACTAATTTCCCCGAATCTGTGTGTGTGGCTTTGACACGACTGAGGGTTTTTTCCAGTTCCATCTCTGTGGTCAATCTCAGAAAACCAAGTCCCTTGATGTTTTTCAGGTCAGATTCAAGTCCGTGTAAATCCTGTATCGATTCCCCAATCATCTGGAATCCGCCGCAAATGCCCACAATCTCTGTCACGCCTGCGCGAAAAAGGTCCTGGATGGCTTGGCTGATTCCCCGGGAATTGAGATAGTTCAGATCCTTGATTACATTCTTGCTGCCAGGTATGATGATGACGTCGGGTTCAAGTATCTCATCGGCCTGCCTTACAATTCTCAGTTGCACGTCAGCTTCGATCCTGAACGCGTCCAAATCCGTGAAATTGGATATATGCGGTAAATCAATAACCGCAATATCAACAACCCGATCTGAGGAATCATAATGCAGAGAGCGTTCAGACTTGAAGGACACAGAGTCCTCTTCGGGGAGTCCTAGCCTTTGAATGTAAGGAACAACTCCAAGGACGTCCCTACCTGTCGCCCGTTCCGTAAAAGCAATCGCCGAGCCAAGCAACTCCTCCCGTCCTCTGAAACGATTTACTATAAATCCTTTTACCTGTCTTTTCTCCCAGTTTGCCAGCAAATCCATGGTCCCTATAAACGATGCGAAAACCCCACCTCGATCGATATCGCCCACCACGATCACTGGAGACCGGGCATGTCGGGCTACGGCCATGTTCACGATATCGTGGGACTTCAAGTTGATCTCTGCGGGACTACCCGCTCCTTCTATTACGACAACGTCGAATTCCTGAGCAAGCGAATCAAACGCACGGACCGCATGTTCAAATGCGACTGGCTTGAATGCGATGTATTGCTCGACGTTCATGTTGGAGACCGGCTTCCCCATTACTATGACCTGGCTGCCCGTGTCGCTGTTTGGCTTCAATAGAATAGGATTCATCCGGGCGTCGGGTTCAAGCCGGCAAGCCTGGGCTTGAAGGGCCTGGGCTCTACCAATTTCCTCATTTCTAAGCGTCACAAAGGAATTGAGAGACATGTTTTGTGATTTGAATGGCGCTACACTGTGCCCATCCTGGAGGAAAATTCTGCAAAACGCTGCGGTGAGCACACTTTTGCCCGCATTAGAGCTTGTTCCCTGAAACATGATAGATCGGGCTGTCCCAAGTCTCTGCCTTTTCTTGGTCCCTGTGAAAATTGAATTCAACGTCTCAAAAAGAATTTCATTTTCTTCTTCCGTCCGGACAGCGACTCGAAAATACTGCGGCCCCAGTCCTCTAAAATTTTCGCAAGGCCGAATGGCCACACCTTTGGCCAGTGTCTGCTCTGACAGCGACTGGCAGTCAAGGCCCGGTCGATCAATCCTGACCAGTAGAAAATTGGCTTGGGATGGAAAGACCCTCAGACCATTTATGGAATTTAGAGCTGACTCCAATTTGATGCGCTGGGCTCTGACATATTCCCGGCTTTTTTCAACAAAATCGCTATCCTCCACCGCCTCTTTTCCGACTCGTTGAGCTAGAGCGTTGACAGACCAGGGCACCTGCAACTTTCGTATCTGGGTTGCCCACTCGGGCTTGGCTATGGCTATACCCAATCGCTGTTTCATACCCTGCGAAAAAGTTTTGACGGTATCTTTTGCTCTATGAGCCAAACCCACTTTGTCTAACTGATCCATCAATTTAGCATCAGGTAAGGAAACGCCGCTGAGACGGGCAAATAATGATAGGTTTTCGAATGCGGACAAATACTTATATACATCCGGCTTCTCAATCACAGCCCCAATTTGCCTGAGTATCTCAATCCTGTTTTTATTCAGGGGCATTCCAAAAATCTCAATTTCACCCGCTGTTGGTGCAATCAAAGTTACCAGCATACGGATGGTTGTACTCTTACCTGCGCCATTCTGACCAAGGAATCCATACACATCTCCTTCATTCACAGAAAATGAAAGATCGTTTACGGCTGTATTATGCTTAAACGATTTGGTAAGTCCGCTTACTTTAACAATGGTTCCCATCTTATTCAATAATAACAAAGATATGCTAAAACTGTTCGGAGAGGGAAGGCGGGAAAGTTGCGAGTTACGGGTTAAGAGTTACATGTTTACGACCTTTATAAAACACCCTATACCCAATGACCCGATAATCCTACCCCTCTTTCCCCGCCTGTAAATACTGTTGTAATGCTTTTACGTATTCTTCAAAGGCTTCAATTCCTTTGGGCGTGATTTTGCAGGTGGTTTGGGGGTAATTGTCTTTGAATTGTTTGATCACATCGATATAACCGGCTTCTTTGAGTTTTTGAACCTGTACACTTAGGTTACCTGCCGTGGAATTTGTTTTTTCACGGATATAGGTAAAGTCGGCTTCTTTTACAGCAATGAGCAAGCTCATCACTGCGAGACGTAGTTGTGAATGTAATATTGGGTCCAGCTCTTTAAACATTTTCCTTCCTGTCTTTTAAATAACATTTACGCAAGATCAACCCGGGTATTAACCAATTGGTAATTCCCGCTATCCCATTTAATAACAAATCATATTTAGAGGGCGTATAACAGGAGATCAGAAAATATATATAACATAGTATACCGCCTATGATCATAGGGCGGAATTTGGTAGCGATTCCTGTGGCCAGGGTGGGCATTCCATATAACAGTAAAAAAAGAGAAGAGGCGCTCAGGATATAAGGCACAAAATGTTTACTCTCTCCTGTTTTAGTGTTTTTAATCAGTAATTCAAATCCATCGGAAGCAAAAAATTTATCGGAAATTCCTGGTATCACATTATTATAAAAAGACAATGCAAAAATACTGATTCCAAATACCAGCCAGATGGCATTTACGGATGATTCTTCATACTTAACCACTTTTCTTTGTCTCGCCTGTCTGATAGAAATAACAATTTGTGGAATAATGGCAATCAGTGTAATCAGCCAGATATCAAAGCCAATCGAAAAATTCCATTGTATTTCTGAAAAGCTTACCAGACCAGCTATGCCTACCACCGTTCCCCATAAAATAGCACTGGTTCCACTTTCGTGAAAACCATTCTTGGCTTTATGGATCATTTTGGTGATCAGTTCTAAACTTTCCTGCTCTGTAAGTGGTTTTTGATCTTCCATAAACTAATTTTCTTTTTGTCTGTATTTGTTACGCAATAAATATCCGGGGATAATATAGCTGGTTAATATGGCGACTCCGCCAAGCAATAACTGGTTATCGTAATCAAATCTCACTGAAATGACTGCAAAGATAAAATTAAGTATCCCGCCAATAACCAATGGCCTGAATCGAATGAGTTTACCCGTAACAAATGTGCCGATCGCATAAAGGAGAATATAATAAGTAAATGCAGTCTGCCAGGCACTACTGAATATATTGATCAAAACCAGCGTAACAAAAGATAAAGCCAGACTTATCCATAAATAATCCAGGGCTTCTTCTACAAAAGTTTTGACTCTTTGCTTTTTAGACTGTCGTGCTCCATAGATCGCGCTAATGATACCACCGATAGGCATTAACCACCAGATGATATAATGATTGGGATAATGTACCATCACTTTCAATACATACTCAATGATACAGGAAGCAAACACCAGCCATCCCCAAAACAGGAGGTAAAAACTATCTGCCGCAACGGATGTTTTCGTTTTTGTGATCATGGTCCGGATCAGATGCAGACTTTCTTCCGGGGTAAAATCGTTGGTATTTTCCATAGCGGTAGTTTTTGTCCAGTTAATCTGTTTGCTTTTTTTTATGAGTAGTATATTTTCTAACAAAGTAAGTGATCAATACACTACCTAACAGGGTTGGTGCCAGCCAGAGTACCCAGTTGGGTTGAAATTTTACATTTACGACCAGGAAAGCAGTATACGATGCAATCATCGCGCCCATCATCCGAATAATATGGTTACGCATCCAGGAAGCTTTAACAGACTCTTTTCCAGATAGTAGGATAAAATCCTTTCTCGCAAAATTGATACTAATTAATCCAAATACAATTGGTACAATGCCAAAACTGCTACCCTCTCGCATAGTAAGTGCCCCCATAATTAGTAAGAACAGGCCAAACAATAACCCGAATACAGGAATGGCATAATCCAAAAGGGTAAACGAATGGATGGGCTGTTTCAATTTTCTTTTAACATATACAATCCTATACCCACTACTAATCATATAAAGCGTAAACCCACCTACAGCAAACAGGAATAAATTATGATGCTCCGGTAAGTTACTTAATACTAATGCATCTAATGAAGCGATCAGCATACCCCAGAAAAAAATAACTCCGCTAATTTTATGAAGCTTACTCCCTTTTTTTGCTGAAGCAGCAATGGTACCACTGATGAGACCGGCAGTGCCACCGGCAATATGTAAAATCAGTAAGCTTTTAAAAAGAGAAAGCATGTGGTAATGTTAATAATTAAAGGTAGCAGTGGTTGGTTAACCACTGCTGTATTAGATGCACATATTACTGACAGGCAGCCAATAGTTTTTCTGCCTGGTCCTTACCCCAATTCGGGTGTAAAGGCGATGCCGGTTTAAATGTTTTGAATAATTCCAGAGATTTTTCGAATAATTTTTTTGCAACAGCTTTCCCACCCCCAAATGCTTCTGGTGTATTCATTAGTGTTTGTCCATCCAGTAAATAAATTCTTGGATTATTAGGATCGGCTTTTTGGGCTTCTTCCAAAGCATTTTTTGCTTCTGCACCATAGGTTTGGTAACGAGTCATGGGATCTACCATCATTTCAAGAATGGAAGCCATTTGCTTAAGACAATACAATTCAGAGTTATGCTCAATTGCTTCGGCCTTAGCAATCAGGTCTTTACTTTTTTCACCTACTTTATCTTTATCCGCTTTGGGGTTCATCCAACCGGCATAGATATTTGATTGGGCAGCATAATAGTAAGGCAGCCATTTATCCTTTTCTGCATCGCCAATTCTTTCAAAGAAGGCAGAAGCGGCGCTCATATCTTCTGCTGTATTGGCTGCTTTCATTTGTTCCAGTCCTTTGGCCATGGCAGATTCATATTTTGATTGGGCAACTGCCATTCCGACAAAGAACATACTTACGATGATGAGTAATTGTTTCATACAATTGGTTTTGGTTTAAGTGATTATTTGAATTGGTTATTTTTTAATTTTTGATATTCCTGTTCTACAGAATTGATCTGGTTTCCATGAAATGCATGAAAATACTGGAATGCAATACCTACGCCCCAGCCCATCATTGTCCAAACAGGCCAGAAATAGGAATCGACACCCGTGGTAAAAAACCAGATACCAATCAGCATGGCATTTACGATCAGGTAACTGGCCAGACTCCAGCGAAATGCCACTCTTGCTTTAGCCATTTTCCAAAGTTGTTCGTCTTTTTGTTGTTCAGTTGTCATGATAGTATATTTTATATTTTTTAAAATAGGTTATAAATTATTATTGATGGCATCCTGCCTTCTGTCAACCCCCCAGCTTAAAAACACGCCGATAAAAAAGAACCTGGGTGCTCCAGGTGTTATGGCTTCTTTATTTAATCCATCATGTGAATAATTGTATCCATAGATCAGGTTACTGTTTAACACATTCGTTGCTGAAGCAACAAATACGGCATACGCTTTTCCCATACTGGTTAAATAATTCATACTAAAACCAAGACTATTATAATCGATCGTTTTACCCTGATCGGCAATGGTATAGGTATTTCCATTCTGCATTAGGTTATAATATGGCCTGCCGGTCGCATAAGAATACGTGAAATTGAATCCGGTATTAATGGAACTAAAGAATCTCTTAAGTACCAGTGATGCAGTATGATTGGCTGCAAAATTGGGTTGTAAACTTTTGGGATAGTTCAGGTAATTACATTTGGTATTATCTCTCCAGAATAATTCAACACCTTGTGCATACCCGTTTCCATTATTGTTATATGCGGGGAAGGTTTTTACGAGCTCATTATATTTTTTATAGTAAGCTTCTACCCGAAAAGTTTGCAATGTGGTATTCTTAATATAGTTGATGATATAATGGGTGGCTCGCTGATAGCCAAACTGTGTGGTAGCATATAAATAAGTATTCTCAGGTTTCTGATAAAACTCCCCATAGGCTATACTCATCTGGGCGCCCTTTCCTGTTTTATAGGCCATGGAAAGTCTTGGTGCCAGATTGGCTTTATTGAGCAGGGAAGATTGTTCAAATCTTGCGCCAATCTTAGCTGCCAGGTCATTGGTGATATATAAATCCGCTTCACTAAACAAGGCTTTAAAATGATCAGGCAGTAATGCCGTATAGTTATTGTAATCAGATTTGTTATAGCTATACTGGTATTCTCCTCCAAAACGAATCACACTGATTCCACTTAGCCTTTTATCAAATACCGCTTTTATCTGAGCCAGATCTCCTCTGGTAGTAAGATTAAAATTAGTGGTATCTATCCAGTTAAATCCGGTTACTACAGGTAAGTTAGACTGGTTCTGTATTTGTTGTGAAATGATATTGTGATCTGTACTATAGCCACCACCCAAATTCATTTTCCAACCATTGCCCAGGTTTTCTCTCCAGCTGATATTATTGTACCAGTTGGTATTCTGTAATGCAAATGCATTTTTGAGATTAGGATTATCAATATTGGGTCTGCGCAGGCCGAGTTGATTGGCAGCAAATGTGGTATAGTATTTTATCATGCCCCCTTTTTTTGTTTTGATACGAAAGTTGGCATCCGCAGCATGAAAGAAGGGGATCTGGAAATAATCTGGGTTTTGCTTTACCAACGAAAAATAAGCCCGTAGATCTGTATAGTTATAGGTAATTCCCCACGATGATTTTTTGTCTTTGGCAACTTCCTGTAATCCTCCTCCCAAAAAGATGGGAGAAATAGAAGCATTTGCTTCAGAACGATCAGGTATATCGATGCTTTCCAGGATCAAAGCAGATGATAATGCTTGTCCGTACAAAGCCGAATATCCTCCTGTACTGAAAACCGTTCCTTTAAATAAAAACGGGGAAAAACGTCCACGCTGTGCCAGATCAGGTACGCTGGTGAAATAGGGATTGTTTACTAAAGTACCATCTATATATTGCTTTGTTTCAGATCCATCTCCGCCTCTTACAAAAAGTCCTTCCTTATCGCCTACCTGCTGTGCACCTGGCAATGTTTTGATCACTGCCGTAATATCTGCATTTGCACCACCTGTAGTAACCACATCCAAAGAACTTAATACTGTTGCCGCCCTTTTTTTATCGCCGGCTTCAAAACTACCCGCTGTAACCACCACCGCTTTTAATTCGCTGATTTCTTCTTTTAAGCTGAAAGCGATCTCAATTGGTTCGGTGCCGATAGTAATCTTCTGTTCAATAGATTTATAGCCAATATTGGTTACGATCAGAATTTGTTCTCCTTTTTCAAAAGTCTTAAAAGAAAAATGACTGGTAGAATCACTTACTCCCCCATCATAAGAGCCTTTTACCTGGATACTGGCTCCTGCAATAATATGTCCGTGATTATCTTTTACAGTTCCGTTAATTTTTACCTGGGCATTTACCCAGCCTGCTGTCAGCATTATCAGGAGCAGGATTAGAAATTTTCTCATCAGTTATTAATTTGATGAAACAAACATAGAGTAGTTTATTTTATAAACCAAACTATTTTGTAAATATTTTTTCTAGACAGCATTTTGCTTAAACCTCAACTAAGTCAGAAAATGGTTGTTATACATGTAACCTATTGATAATCATGGATAAAAAATCAGTTTTTCTTACAGCAACCTGGGAATACCTGGCTATGCTGAATTATCCGGTACCCGAAGAAATTCTTCTTCCCTATTTGCCTGGAGGCACCCAAATAGATACCTGGAATGGCCAGGCGATGGTTAGTGTAGTGGGGTTTTTATTCAATAACACAAAGGTATTTGGATTAAACTGGCCATTCCATACCCATTTCGAAGAAGTCAACCTTAGGTTTTACATCAAACATTTCGATGGAGAAAAATGGAAAAGAGGGGTTGCTTTTATAAGCGAGATTGTTCCCAAACCAGCCATTGCTATGATTGCGAACAAATTATATAATGAACATTATAGCTACCAACCCATGAAACATGCAGTTTCGATACAGGATGATCAGCTAAGGGTTCAATATGATTGGAAATATAAAAAGCAATGGCAATCTTTATCAGTTACTACTACAAAGAATTCTTCCCCATCCTAAGCGGAACAGAGGAAGAATTTATTTTTGAACACTATTGGGGATATAATCAGTTAAATAAGCATACTACCATAGAATATGGTGTTGAACATCCCAGATGGGAAGTATATCCGGTTACAGATTACCAGTTAACCTGTGATATTAAAAATCAGTATGGTCATTCATTTACCCCTTATTTGGGTGGTTTGGCACAAACTGCTTTTTTGGCAAAAGGTTCTTCTGTTATTATCAGAAAACCCCGCTTTATTCATTTCTGATTGGGTGCTAATAAAAAAGACCCGGAGTAGTATCTCCAGGTCTTTCTATATGATCCATTCAGTTCTTATTTATACTGTGCGGTTAGTCCTTTTGCCATTTCTACCATTTTGGCAATACTCTCATCATTCAATTGCCCTTTCTTGAATTCTGCAAGTACATCAGGTAATTTGTTTTCCATTTCCATCAGAAAATGTGCTTCAAATTCTTTTACTTTTCTAACAGCTACCTCTTTCAATAAACCCTGGGTTCCCAGGTAAATAATTGCAACTTGTTTTTCAACCGACATAGGTGAATACTGCAATTGTTTCAGGATCTCCACGTTTCTGGCACCTTTATCAATTACGTTTTTAGTAGCCGCATCCAGGTCACCTCCAAATTTAGAGAAAGCTTCCAGCTCACGGTATAATGCCTGGTCCAGTTTCAGGGTACCAGCCACTTTTTTCATTGATTTGATTTGCGCATTACCACCCACACGACTAACAGAGATACCTACGTTAATAGCCGGACGAATACCTGCGTTAAACAGGTTACCTTCCAGGAATATCTGTCCGTCGGTAATTGAGATCACGTTGGTTGGAATATAAGCAGATACATCACCCGCCTGTGTTTCAATAATAGGCAAAGCGGTTAATGATCCACCACCTTTTACCAGGTGTTTGATAGAAGCTGGTAAGTCATTCATATTCTTAGCCACATCATCATTCGCAATTACTTTCGCAGCTCTTTCCAGCAAACGGCTATGCAGATAGAATACATCACCTGGATATGCTTCACGTCCGGGTGGCCTTCTCAGCAACAAAGAAACTTCACGATAAGCTACCGCTTGTTTTGACAGATCATCATAAATGATCAAAGCGGGTCTGCCTGTATCACGGAAGAACTCTCCGATGGCAGCGCCGGAAAACGGTGCATAGAATTGTAATGGAGCCGGATCAGAAGCAGAAGCACAAACAATCGTTGTGTATGCCATAGCACCATTATCACTCAATGTTTTCATCACACCGGCAACAGTTGATGCTTTTTGTCCAACCGCAACATATATACAATACACAGGTTTACCTGCATCATAAAATTCTTTCTGGTTAATAATGGTATCTACACAGATAGCTGTTTTACCAGTCTGTCTGTCACCAATTACCAATTCACGCTGACCACGACCAATCGGGATCATCGCATCGATTGCTTTGATACCTGTTTGCAGTGGTTCTTTTACCGGTTCACGATAAATAACACCAGGTGCTTTACGCTCCAGTGGCATTTCATATAATTCTCCGGTTAAAGGACCTTTTCCATCAATAGGATCTCCGAGCGCATTGATTACGCGACCTACCACACCTTCACCTACTTTAATAGAAGCAATTTGTCCGGTTCTTTTTACTTTGGCTCCTTCTTTGATATCGCCGCTTTCACCCATCATTACCACACCCACATTATCTTCTTCCAGGTTAAGCGCAATGGCTTTTACACCACTTTCGAACTCAACAAGTTCACCACTTCTTACGCCGTTCAAACCATACACACGGGCAATACCATCGCCCACCTGCAATACGGTTCCCACTTCTTCCAGGTCGGCCAATGCATTAAAATTGCCCAGCTGCTGCCTTAGTATTGCTGATATTTCATCGGGTTTAATGTCCACCATGATCTATATACTTTTAAAATTTATTTGTAAATATTTTTATTCTAAGCTTGCTCCTGCACAAACAGGTTTTTCATGAATTGCTTCTTAATAT
>Ga0118677_10012282_pt1 | contig 12602 bp, 11 predicted proteins | sample AliMusrvi5mmetaG_FD_86154 | JGI IMG/M metagenome (GOLD analysis project Ga0118677, IMG submission 86154)
CCGGAAGCCGGTCACCTTCTGGATTTTGTCGGCCGCCTGGAAGATCAGTTCCTCCCGGTGGGCCAGCACCAACGCACGCTTGGGGAAACACGAGCGGATCAGCGACGCGAACAGTACCGTTTTCCCGGTGCCGGTCGGCATCACGACCAAGGTCGACTTCACGGTCTGCCATTCCCGTTTCACGGCGCTGAGCGCCTCCCGTTGATAAGGCCGCATCTTCATGTCGCGGCCCCCCTTGTCGGATGGCATGTCTGCCGTAGGCATTGCGAAGGCGGAAATTTCACGCCTCACGCTCCTGCGTGATGATCCTGGCCACGGCCTCTTTGTGTTCCTTCGGCACCGCCGTGTCCCAGCGGAACTTGCTCAGCAACCCGCGCTGACCGCACACCCGACACCCATGACCCTGGCAGAACGCGCATACGGCATACGGTTTCGCCACTTGCACGGCGTCATACGCCTGATCCAGGTGCGCGAGGGCGGAGGAGTAGGGAACATCGGAGAACAGCAGGTCGCGCCCGTCCTGCGCCTGGCGCAACGCCACGCGCACCCGCGACAGCGCCGTCAGCATGTCTTGAACTTCCTGGCGGCGGTTCCACAAGGCCACCCGCTCTTCGGGAATCCGCCGGCCCATATCGTCACAGATGCCGCGTGGCTTGCGACGTGCAGCGCCATCCTCGCCCGATGTGGCCGCGACTGGCCCGACATGCTCGCCTCCGCCCGTAGCCGCGCCGGTTACGGCGTGGCTGCTTTCGTCCGGTCCAGCGGCGACCCCCGCTCGTTCCTCCCGCTGTGGCGGTGACCCAGTGTCTTGCGCGGGAAGCGGTTTTGCGCGCGGCGGCGGCACAGGGTACCGCTTTCCGTCCGCTCCACTCCGCATTCCAGGTTGTAGGATTCCTACAACCTGACGCCGTGCGCCGAAGACCAAGTCCCGTCCCACGCCGCAGTGATTCGCGATCACCTGATCGCTCATTTCCGGGTGCAGTTTCAGCGCCATTTCCACGGCCTTTCGCTTGTCCGCGTTCGTCCGCCTCAATCCATGCGCCTGATTCGCCGCACACGCCGACCAGGCCGCGTCCTCCCGCGTGCCCTGCTTCACGTCCGCCGGGATATTCTTCTTCCCGTTTCGCTGGGCTGCCAGCAACCGGTGGAACCCGTCCGCCAGCCAGTATTCCGTCCCGTCGAAGAAGACCACGATGGGCGGCCAACTGCTGGCGGTCGGCGATTTCATCGCTTCCGCGTATTCCGCCACTGTTTCCTCATTGATTCGTTCCCGACACTGCGTCCGCCCGTCGATCCGGATCGACTCCACCAGTAACTGTCTCGCCATACATCACCCCGCTTTCGCGTCCCCGTGGCCTTGCGCCACGGGACGCCCAAATCCTCCGGCATCAGAACGGCAAATCCGTCTGCACCTCCGCCAACACCTTCCCCCAATCCTCCGGCCCGAAGTCCGCCTGATCCTTCCCGGGCGCCACCCGCTCCAGAATGTCGAACCACCGTTCGCTCACCTTCTCGCGCAGTTCATCGGGGAACTTCTTGCACAGGGCATCCCAGCACTCCTCCAAACTCGACACCCCGCCCTGGGTGTCGAGTTTGCCCGCCATAGCTCCCTGTGCGACGGCGGGCTGCGTCTTCTTGGCCGACGGCGGCGCTTTCGCGGGAACGGCCGTTGCTGAGCCCGCCGGATGGGCCTGCCCACCGGGCGCCGCATTTCCGCTTCTGACTTCTGGCTTCTGACTTCTGACTCCCTGGCTCGGCGTTCCGCCGGCCAGCGCCCGGAACCGCGCGCCGTACTTGCTCACCAGCGTGGCCCGACTTTCCTTGTCCGGCATCGGCGCCCCGGCGCTGCCGCCGCCGGGCGGGTCCATATACTTCGTCCGCGTCCACCACTTCGTGGTGTCCTGCTTGTCCTGCTCATTCTCGACCGTGACATCGACTTCCACGTCCTGGACGCAGAACCCCTGTTCCAGAGTTTCGATGTTCCCGTCCCACTTCGGGAAACACGTCCGCAGCCGTTTGATCGCCTTGTCGCTGATCGTCCCATCGTTCAGTTCCAGCCACTCCCGGTGAACGAGTTCCTTGCCCTCGCACTCCAACCGGAACGCGGCCGTCAACCGCTCGTTCTCACCCCGCAAATAGATGCTGATGTCCTTCACCACCGCCCGATAAGTCCCATTCTCCAGAAGCATGTCTTCCTCCAATCTCTCAATGTGGGGTCGGCGTCCCCGCCGACCTTCTTCCCTTCGCGCTCTTCGTGTCCTTCCTGTTCAAACTCCCCGCATTTCCCTCGACCGTTAACCCCGCAGCGTGCTTCGCTCTGCTGCGGGGCGCCTCAGCGGATGACCGCTCCCCAAACCTCCGCCCCGTCCTGGCCGGTCCCGACGCCCATGGCCTCACCGCACGTGCGGCTCTTCGCCATGCAATGCGGCAGTTCCGCCGGATACAACGTCCGCGTGCCGATGCCGCGGCCCTTGCCGTCCTTCGTCACGTCCACGTCGTAACCCAGGAACAACACATGGTCGGCCCATTCGCGTACGCGCAGGCGGATCGAGGCCTTGCCCGAGGCCGGCGACTGCAACCGCGGTTCATACCTGAGCCAGTCCTCGCCGGCCGGGTTCGGCACGGTCGACGTGCAGTCATGGCAGATCAGCACCACATTGCGGCCGGACCGGCAGTGCCGGTCCAGGGCCGCCAGCATCGGCAGGAATGTGTCGAACACATACCCGTACCCCTTGCCGAACCCATACCCCTCAATGCTGTTCACCCGCCGGCCGTCGACGAGGACCGTCTCCAGGGTGTGCGCCACGGCGAGTTCCTCCGCCTTGGTGCCGCTGTCGATGCAGAGCGTCTTGATCTCGTCCCAACCGTCCGACTGCAAAACGCCCATCAATTCCGCCCAGGTCTCCACCGGCACGTTACGGATGTTCGCCATCAGTCCGGCCGCCTCGAGATTCGGCCGCAACCGCGGCAACGAATCGTCCAGGTCAATGAACGCCACCGGGCCCGGCGCCTGCGCCGCCAGTGTTGTCTTGCCGATCCCGCCCGGTCCATACAACACGCACCGGTGCCCCGTGTTCTGATGCACCGGCCCGAATGTCACTCGCCGCGGCGCGGCTGTGGCCGCTACCGCGGGCGGGGCGAGCGGCCCGCTCCGCCGCACCGGCCCCGCCGACTGCGCTTGCGGTGAGCCCGTCGAAGCCGCCGGCGGCCGACCGGCTGAATACCCCGTCTTCGTCTCTGTCATTTTCTCTCGCTCCTTTCTTGGTAGGGCGACGGCGTCCCCGCCGCGCCGCATTTTCCTTCGTGTCCTTCGTGACCTTCCTGTGAAAATCCCCGCATTTCCCTTCCACCATCAACCATCGACCATCAACAATTCCCCCCCAGCTCCTCATGCACCTTCCCGACCCGGAACCCCGCCGGCACATGCTCCGCATCCGCGTGCACGCCCTGCAGACAGAACCCCGCGAACTCGCACCCCTGACAACTCATCCCGTTCACGTTGCGCGGCCACGCCTGCTCGCGCAGGCTCGTCCGCCGTTCCGCCTGCCGTAACGCCAGGATCAGTTTCGACAACTCGTACCGCTGGACCTTGAACTCCTCCAGGTCCTGATCCAGCACCGGCACTTCGCGCCGCGCGTAGTAGAAATCCGGCCGTTCCTGGGTATCGGCCGCCAGACGATCGCCAAACGCCGCCGCCGTTTCGTTCTGCTTCTGACGGATCGCCGGTTTCTTGGTCACGTCATAGAGGATCACGTGTACGTCCCACCCGAGCGCCCGGGCCGCCACCAGGTACTGCATCACCTGTTGATTCAGCCGCAGGCGCAGCCAGTAATCAGACCCGGCCTCCACGCTATCGCTCGTGGTCTTGTGCTCCACCAACGCCAGGCGTCCGTCCACCAGCACGCCAAGCCCGTCGATCTTCCCGGCGCTGTCGAACGTGCGGGATCCCTCGATCGGGTGGCGGAATTCCACTTCCGCGTGCAGTTCCTTCACGCAGTCCGCCTCATAACGCCGGTAATACCCGGCCAACAGACCCGACAGTGTCGCCACCTGGATCTCCTCGAACGCGCGATCTTTCAGCGCCCCTTCCAGCGCCGCCTCAAACGGCAACCCCTGCCAGCGCCCTTCCATGGCCGCATGCCAGGCCGACCCGAACCGCAACGCCTGCGCCTCGTGTTCCGTCTTCAACCCCACCTCGTACCGCCAGAAATGTCGCCGTGGACACGCCAGCAACGTCCCCATCCGACTCGCCGTCAGTAATTCCTTCATAACGCTTTCCCCTCACCCCGCCACACCCATGCCACGCCGTAGGCCGCTGTCCTCAGCGGCGGAGGCGGGTCACACCGCAACGCGGTACCGCCCCATGAACGCATCCAGATCGGAGATCCGGAACACCACCTTCTTGCCCACCTTGTGGAAAGGCAGGTCGCCCCGCTCCCGCGCATAATCCAGCGACCGCTGACTCAAGGCGCAGTACCCCGACGCAGCCCGCTTCCCCAAGAATCCCGTCTTCACCTGCTCTCGCCCGGCAATCGCCGTCATCCTCATGCCCTCCTCCCTCCACTAGGTTTCGGTCCGTTCCGTCCGGTGACTCGGTTTACCGTGCACGGCTTCACGCGAGCGCTTTCTCGCGCCCGTGAGGGAAAGCATTTCATGGAAAGCCGCGATGCGCATGGAAGCGCGCGTGGATTCCTCGTGGAAGGAAACGTGGATTCGCGCCGGTCACGCCCCGATTACACCCGGTTTGTGGAAGCAAACGTGGATTGCGCGTGGATTGCGCGTGGAAAGTTGTGGAATGGCACACCTATTGCTAAGCCGCTCATTACCCGTGAAAAGTAAAAAGGGCCGCCAGGCTTTCGCCCGGCGGCCCTCGTCATCAAGGCCTACGCTTCAGGTCTCCGTTGCCTTCAGTCTCTTCCGTTTCGTCCGTTCAGTCCGTATTGTCCCGCGGCCCCCGACCGGCTCGCTTCCGGAACTCGCCGGAAGCGTCACGCCCTCATCCGATACCACCCCGCTGCCTTGTCCAGCGCCTCGAACAGGAGATCGAACTCCCGTTCCTTCCCCCGAAACAGATCCTCACGGATCCGATCCGACATCCATCGCCGCTGCGCCACGTCCTCGGAAAACTGTGCGTTGAAAGCGTCCCGCATCTCTTCCGCAAGGAAGTCCTTCTTTCCGCTCTCTACGAGTCGCGTGTGAATCAACCGGAGCACAGCCCGCGCCTTCGGCTTCCTCGCCAGGTTGATCGCCTTCGACTGCCCCGGCACCATGATCATTCGATAGTCGCCCACCACCTTCCAGTCGGCCCCACTCCCGTCTGCCTTCTGACCTGTGACATTCGAGATTCCGCGCTCCCTATGCGACCGCACCGAAATCTTTCTCACCGACCGCCGTGCCCGGAGCGCCTCCCTGGCTTCATCCCGTACCGGCGCCAACTCGTGGCCGACCTCATGTGGGCAAGTCTGACTCGGCACGCGCACCGACACCGGCCGTTCCGCTCCCTCTGCCCAGGACTCCAACGGGCGCAGGCAAATCACCTCCGTCATGTCTGTGGCGAGGCTGATGATATTGAGCGTGTTGATGCACTCAGCCTCGGAGAACGTGACCACCCGCCGAATCGACTCCCGGCTCGCCTCCACCTGCTGGGGGTCAAGCAGCGGATCGAACTCGGCCTGCTCGCACTCCGGCAACTGGACGAAATTTCGCCTCTTAAGGTACACCCGCAGGTAATGCAAGAGGTGTGCGCGGTAGATGCCGCCCACCTGCACCCGGTGCCGACAGAACGACGCAAAGAGTTCCTTCCGGTCCAGTACATCGCCGGTCAGTGCCAGCATCGCCGCCCGGGCGCGGAAGTACATGGTCACGTGAAGATACTCGAAGCAGGGTTCGGGCTTTTCAAGCAACCCGACCAGCCGGCTTGTCAGATACCAGGGGAAGACATCCCAACTATGCTCAACGTGCGTCAGAGGCCGCAGGATCTCCGGCACACGTGATTCATCAAGGTGGGTGGGATAGGGAATGCTCCAGTCCGCGCTCATAATCTCAACACTCACAGCAAGACGCTCTCCTTTCCGTTTGTTCGCTCGACAAAAGCGTGACCACGAACAAGCCCCCTTGCTCGTGGTCAAAGTAGCCGTTGACTAAGTACGGTTAAGAGAATAGCAGCGGCGCGGTGACTGTAAAGCATATGCAGATGGCGAAAAAATAAACACAAAATACCCTCTTCTGGTAGGTGTTCATTATCGGAAAGTTGTGCTGTCTTGGGCGCATGACTGCGCGTCCAGAGATCGACCCAACCGGCCCCCTCGGTGTTGCTATCCGCAAACGCCGTCGTGCCAAAGGTCTGACGCAACAACAGTTCGCCGAACTCGCCGACTGCAACGTCAACTACGTTGGATATGTTGAGTGCGGCAAGCGCAGCGTCTCGGTACGCATGCTCGGCCGTTTCCTCAAGGCCCTGAATACCACCCTCCAAAGCCTGTCCCGCACAGCCCGCGTCTGACGACTCCCCGCTCCCTGCCGCGCGGCAGGTGCGCCAAATCCACGACGCCCATCACCGAAAGGTAGGGCGACGCCCTCCGGGCGCGCCGTCTTCTCTCCCCTTGGCACCCCTCGCATCTTCGGGGTTCACCCTCCGCCACCCTGTTCCCCCCGTTCCGTCCGTTCTGTCCGTTCCCCGTTTACTGTTCACTCCTTCTCTGGCAATCCCCGCCCATACCTCCTATACTCCCGCCGTTGTCCCCAGGGAGCGAACCCGTGAACGTGGCCGAGTTCATAACCAAGTGGAAGAAGACGGACCTGAAAGAGCGGTCCGCCGCCCAGGAGCACTTCATTGACCTCTGTCGCCTGGTCGGCCACCCCACGCCGGCCGAAGCCGATCCCACTGGCGCGACCTTCTGCTTCGAGAAGGGCGCCGCCAAACACGGCGGTGGGGATGGCTTTGCCGATGTCTGGAAGAAGGATTTCTTCGGTCTCGAATACAAGGGCAAGCACAAGAACCTCGAAGCCGCCTACGATCAGTTGCTCCTGTACCGCGACGCCCTGGAAAGCCCGCCACTCCTCGTCGTGTGCGATATGGATCGCATCATCGTCCATACCAACTTCACGAAGACCGCCTCCGCGACCCATGAGATCGCGCTCGACCAACTCGGCGAGCCGCGCAGTCTGGAAATCCTGCGCGCCGTGTTCTTCGACCCCGAGAAACTCCGCCCCGGCAAGACCAGCGAGGCGATCACCCAGGAGGCGGCCCAGCAGTTCGCCGGCATCGCGGAGTCCATGCGCAAGCGCGGCGTGGATTCCGCCCATGTGGCCCACTTCCTTGACCGGGTAGTGTTCTGCCTCTTCGCCGAAGATATCGGCCTTCTGCCGAACCAGATTTTCACGCGTATCGTCGACAAAGCCGCCGGCGAGCCGGCCAGGTTCTGCCGGTTCATCGGCCAGTTGTTTGACGCCATGGCCAAGGGCGGCGAGTTCGGCCTTGAGAGCATCCGGCACTTCAACGGCAACCTGTTCGACGCCACGTCCTGCCCGGAACTGACCGCCGACGACGTGAATCGCATCGCCGACACGTCCCGGCTGGACTGGAGTGCCGTCGACCCCTCCATTTTCGGCACGCTGTTTGAGCGCGGCCTTGACCCGGCCAAACGCTCCGAACTCGGCGCGCACTTCACCGGCAGGGAGGACATCGAAACCCTGGTCGAAGCGGTCGTGATGCAACCGCTTCTGCGCGAGTGGGCCGAAACCAAGGCCACCATCGAGTCCCTCCTTACTATAGGAAAGAAATCGCCCACCCCGGCCGCCAAGGCGCCCCCGACCGCAGGGCGGAAGCCGTCCTACAAAAAGTCGGCCGGCGAGTCCGCCTCGATCCTGCACCAGTTCCTAGACCGCCTCCAGACCGTCAAGGTCCTCGACCCCGCTTGCGGTTCCGGCAACTTCCTCTACGTCACGCTCCTCAAACTCAAGGATCTTGAAAAGGAAGTCATCCTCTACGCCATGGAAAAGGATCTCGGCGGTTTCCTGCCCATGGTCGGCCCCTGGCAACTCTACGGCATCGAGATCAACCCCTACGCCTACGACCTGGCCCAGATGACCGTCTGGATCGGCTGGCTGCAGTGGATCCGGTTCAACGGCTTCGGCCAACCCCAAGACCCCATCCTCCGCCCCATGGCCGGCAACTTCCGCTGCATGGATGCCATCCTCACAATTCCCGCCCCGACCGCCAGCGAAGCAAGCACCCCCGAGCCTCACACCACCACCGCCGCGAGCGCGAGCGAAGCAAGTGCTCGCGAACCTCACGCCACCGAACCGGCCTGCCGTGAGCCTGCCAGCACTGAGCCAAGTCGAAGTGTCGAACCGGCCTGCCGTGAGCCTGTCGAACCGGACTGGCCCAAGGTCGACTTCGTTGTCGGCAATCCGCCATTCCTCGGCGGCAATCGCATCCGCCAGGAACTCGGCGACTCCTACGTCGACACCCTCTTCCGGCAATACGCCGGCCGGGTCCCGGCCTTTGCCGATCTCTGCTGCTACTGGTTTGAAAAGGCCCGCGCCCACATCGAGCGAGGCGGCTGCAAACGCGCCGGCCTACTCGCCACCCAGGGCATTCGCGGCGGCGCGAACCGCGAAGTGTTGAAGCGCATCAAGGGCACCGGCGACATCTTCTGGGCAATCTCGGACCGGGATTGGATTCTGGATGGCGCAACGGTCCACGTCAGCCTTGTCGCTTTCGATGGCGGCGTGGAAGAAACCCGCCTGCTCGACGAACAACCCGTGCCCCGGATCAATCCCGATCTGACCGCGGCGGCCGACATCACGACGGCCGCGGTATTGAAGGAGAACGCCGGGATTTGCTTCATGGGCGCTTCACCGAAAGCCCCGTTCGACATCGACGAACCCACGGCCCGGCGCATGCTTGCCGCGACCGGGAATCCCAATGGCCGCCCGAACGCCGATGTGGTTCGCCCCGTTGTCAGCGGCATTGACCTTGTCGGGACAAACCGTCGCAAGTGGACGATCGATTTCGCCCTCATGCCGCTGGAGGCGGCCGCGCAGTACGAAACCCCGTTTGAGTACGTGAAGGAGATCGTTTACCCGATTCGGTCGAAGAACCGGCGCGCCAGTTACGCCGCCAAGTGGTGGGAATATGCCGAGGCCCGCCCCGGTATGCGAAAGGCACTGCGGGACAAGAACCGCTACCTTGCCACCCCCGAAGTCTCCAAACACCGACTTTTCGTGTGGGTGCCGCCGGACGTCCTATGCAATCAGCAGGTGCTCGTGTTCGCGCGTGCCGACGATTACTTCCTCGGCGTTCTCCAGTCCCGGCCGCACGTTCTCTGGGCACTGCACCAGGGAACGCAACTCCGCGAGCAGGAAAGCGGCCTGCGCTACACGCCGACAACCTGTTTTGAGACCTTCCCCATGCCGTGGCCGCCGGCGCAGGAGCCGGCCACCGACCCGCGTTACGCGGCGATTGCCACCGCCGCCCACGAACTGGTCGAGAAGCGTGACGCCTGGCTTGCCGGGACGGATCCCGGCGACAAGAAGCCGCGCTCATTGACCCGCCTCTACAACGACCGCCCGACCTGGCTGGAGTTGGCCCACCGAACCCTCGACACCGCAGTCTGCGCCGCCTACGGGTGGAACCCGGCTGTTTCCGATGATCAGATGCTCCAGTGTCTTCTGGAATTGAACCAGCTACGGACTGCCCTATAAGAGAAAGGAGACCGCCGTGCCGTCGCCATCCTTACAAACCGTCAAACGCCTCTTTGCCCTCTCGCGCAACCGTTGCGCCCATCACGACTGCGACACCGCCATCATCCATCCGTCTGGTGCGCAGACCGGGGATGTGTGCCACATCCGAGCCGCAAGTGCAGGAGGTCCGCGCTACGACCGCAACCAGACGCAGGAACAGCGGCACGGCTTCGACAACCTTCTTCTCCTGTGCAAAGTGCACCATCAGATTGTCGACCACGACCCCTCGACGTATACCGCTGATCTCCTCGCAGACATCAAGACCATGCATGAGAAGCAGGGCGAAATCGAACTGCCACCCGAGGCCGCCCGGATGGCCGAGCAACTCTATGCCTCTCTCAATATATCCGTCAAAGCTGCCCGCGATTCTCAGGTTATGGTCGGAAGCCCCGGAAGTATCCAGGCCAAGACGATCAAAGCCGAAGGCCCATTCGTGTTCACTGAGAAGCACACCACCCGTAACGTCATCCAACCTGGCCCAGAACACGTAACCGACGAACAGGCGGCACAGATCAAGGCAATGGTGGATGATCTTGCCGAAATCGATGTCAAGGCAGGCCGCCCGGACTCGCATGGTGGATGGTACAAACGCCTCTACCGGAAGTTCCCATGCCGCAATTCGTATCACCTGATTCGGCGCGAAGACTTCCCTGCTGTTATGCAGTACTTACGCGTCGAGGCCGCGAAAGCGCGACCGCGCCTTCGGCGCACCGACAACGCGGAATGGCGAAACCGTTTGTACCGATCAATCTGGGCAAAGGCCCGTGAACTCGGTTTGTCGCGGGACCAGGTTCACGACTTGGCAACGAGGAGACTCGATCTCATTCGGCCTTTGCGTTCGCTGACAGAACTCGGCGAGCAGAATCTTGAACGATTCTACCGCATGATCCTCGCCGAATAGCAACAGACGGCGTGCCGGCGCCATGCTCAACCCCGACACGTTCAAATCCATCGGCGAAGTCATCCGCGGCATACGCCTGCAGTTCCTCGCACCGCCACCCCCGCCTCCGATACGCCCAATCCGTCCGCCTCGTCCGATCCACCCGCGCCCATCCACCACCCACAATCCTCCCGTTTCCCCCCAGGCGCCGCGAAGCGATAGCGCAGCAAGCCCGACCGCCCACGGCTCATCAACCGCAGCCCACAACCAATCCGCCTCGCGCTCCCGCCCCGCTCGTTCTGGCTCGGCGCCACCGTGAAAACGGCAGTCCGCCTGGCAGGCGCGGCGACCAGTTTGCCCCTGCGCCCGCGACGGCAGTTTCGCACGGCTGAAAAAAGACTTGAAATCCTGGCGCATGAGGTCCTTACTCCCGACTGATATGGCCGAGCTACGCGAAGGCCCCAGATGATGAGGAGACAGGAAGACTAAGAAGACGCTGTAAACACCATAGAATTTGCGTTATCGCAAGATTCGGTCCTACGGAAAACCGCGAATTTAAAGGAAGGAACGAACTGGCGGGGGCGCGCCCATTGGCGCGGCCCTGTTCATGTTCCTTCCTGGGGCTTCGCGGTCCCTCCGTAGGTCGTGGGCAGGTGTCCGCGCCTCTTTGTTTTGGTGAAAGTGGATGAACTAGGTGACAAGAAAAACTCCAGTCCTTGCAACCGTTCTCGCCGTTTTGGCGGTCGTGCTAGGCATCGTCGCCTTTGTCGCGAAGCCTCCAAAGCCTGTCTTGCCCCCCGTGAAGCCGCGGGCGTCAGCGACGGCACCGCTTAAGCAATCGCCAAGCAACGCATCTCAGAACAATGTCGCGCTTGCAACGAACACTCCGACAACGGTAACGCTGCGGTTGAATCGTGCAAGGGAACTGATTCGTGCCCTCCGGGAAGCAGCATCGAAGACCACAGATGTGCAGGTGTTCTGCGCCGCAAACGGCAGTGCACTTGAAGAACTTCGGTCACTGGGTGCAGATGCAGTCACGGCGTGCCTGGCCGAAATCGCCGACCGGACCGCCCCGGCGCCACTCAGAATTCTTCTCATCGAAATCGCTTCAACGCTGAACGGCCGTAGCGACCCGCGTTTGGGGCAAACGCTCATGTCGCTCATTAATGACCCCACCGAGGTCAAATCGGTCAGGATGCAGGCTCTTCAATGGATTCCTGAGACCGCAGATACGACTGCGGGGATCACTCTTCTGGAGATGCTGTTGAAAGAGAGAGACGTCGATTGTGAATTTGGGATAACGCGTGCAATGCAAGGGTTTAAGGTGCCCGGCAGCGTCGCGATATTAAAGCATGAACTAGGGAATGAAAAGGGACAACTCATTCGGATTGCAGCATCACATGCGATAGCAGCGCAGGGGGGGCAGGAAGCTCTTGGCCTATTGCAGGCCTCGCTTCTGGAGAAAGTAACCGGAGGGTATCGGACGGACCACCAAGAGGAAGATGGTGTCACATTGCACACGGTGCTTGCCTTGGGAGAGATTCCGGATGTCGGTTCTATCCCGATTCTGCAACGCGTTCTGAAGGATTCAGGCAACTCGGTCTCAGTGCGTAACAAGGCCGCCGAGACAATCGGAACTATCGGCGGGTCAAGCGCAACCCAAGTCCTACGAGACGTGTTAATGACGGAGTCGAATGAATCCGTGTTGGTGTATATAGGACGTGGACTCGAACACTGCGGAAGTGCGAGCGATGCACCTCCATGCGTTCAAAGGGCGACTACAGTTTTGGACAACTACACCCAGAGCGAATTGAACCGTGTGGCGGGTGAACTGCAACGAAAGGGAACAAAATGAGGTTCTTTCTTCACGAGTGTGGGTGAGTGACTTTGGGCACCTGGGATAGCGGTGGCAGAGCGCCGGTGGCATCAAGGATCTTGAGAACGAAATACTGGAAGTCAACGAAGCCGTAGGCTC
>Ga0118677_10012283_pt1 | contig 12601 bp, 10 predicted proteins | sample AliMusrvi5mmetaG_FD_86154 | JGI IMG/M metagenome (GOLD analysis project Ga0118677, IMG submission 86154)
CCATTCCATCATCGGCGACCGCGGCAAGGGCGACACCCCCAACAGCAGTGACGGCGTCGTCCCGTACTGGTCGTCGCATATCATCCCGGTCAAATCCGAGAAAATCGTCCCTTCCAACCACAGTGTGCCGCGCTGCCCCGAGGCCAGCGATGAACTCAAGCGCATCCTCCAGCAGCACCTCAAAGCCTCACGACCGCAAGACCCACGACCCAAGACAGGAGAATGAGCATAGCGCTACTTACGTGCTCTTGTCTTGCGTCTTGCCGTCTTGCGTCTTCTTCTGTTGTGTCTTGCGTCTTCCCGTCCTGCGTCTTCCAGCCATGTCCCCCGAACACCAACTCGCCCAACTCACCGCCGGCACCGCCAAGGTGCTGTCCGCCAAGGAATTGCTAGAAAAGCTCCGGCTTGGCCGCCCGCTGCGCATCAAGCTCGGGGTGGACCCGACCGCACCGGACATTCACCTCGGCCACACCGTGGCGCTGGAGAAATTGCGCCAGTTCCAGCTGTTGGGCCATCAGGCGGTATTGCTCATCGGCGACTTCACCGCCACGGTGGGTGATCCGTCGGGGCGCAGCACCACCCGCCCGCCGCTCACCCGCGCCGAGGTGCTGGCCAACGCCGCGACTTACACCGATCAGGCGTTCAAGATTTTGGACAAGGCAAAAACTGAGATCGTCTACAACGGCGATTGGTTCCGCAAGATGAGCTACGAGGAAATCCTCCGGCTCAACGCCCGGGTCACCCTCCAGCAAATGCTCCAGCGCGAGGATTTCCGCAACCGCCTCGACGCCGGCCAGGAAATCCGTCTCCACGAACTCCAGTGCCCGGTCATGCAGGGCTGGGATTCAGTGGAAATCCGCGCCGACGTCGAACTCGGCGGCACCGATCAACTTTTCAATATCCTCGTCGGCCGCGACCTCCAAAAGGAGGAGGGCCAACCCCAACAAATCGTGATGGTCCTGCCGCTGCTGGAAGGGCTCGACGGGGTGCGCAAAATGTCCAAATCCTATGGCAACTACGTCGGCGTCAGCGATCCGCCGCAGGAAATGTTCGGCAAGCTCATGAGCGTTTCCGACGAGCTGATGGACCGGTATTATGTGTTGTTGTTGGGTGAGGCCCGCGATCCCGCAGGCCACCCGATGGAGGCCAAAAAGGCGCTCGCCGAAAAACTCACCAGCCGCTACCACGGCGCGGCCGCCGGCAGCGCCGCACGCGCCGAGTGGGACACGCGATTTTCCAAAAAGGACCTGGCGGCGGCCGACTTGCCGCACCTCCCGCTGGCCGGCCTGCCGGCCGACCTCAACGTGCTGAGCCTCTGCGCCCACGCGTTCATGGCCGCGTTCGGGATCGAAAAATCCAACGGCGAGCTGCGCAAACAATTCATCACCAGCGGCTCGGTCCAACTCAACGGCGACAAACTCCTCGACCCCGCCAGCCCGGTCGCCCCCGGCTCCGGCGATGTGCTCAAACTCTCCAAAAAACACGCCGTGCGCTTCGTCTGAGCCAACCGGCCGGCACCGCCCCGGCGGGAAGTTCGCTTTTGCGCGTGACTTCGTCGGGCTTACGGGTTCTCTTCGGCCCGGCGCTCCGCCGCGCCGGCCATGGCCCTCAAACCGCTCAAAGACGGCATCCGCTCACACGTGCGCATCGACTTCTACGGCAACGTCCACAAGCGCTTTCGCGGGACGGGGGCCGCTGCACGCTACGCCACCGAGGTGGCCGTGCTCAAAGTGCTCGAGGAGCGCGGCTGCCCGTATGTCCCAAAGTTGTTGGAAGAGCACCCGGACGAATTCTATTTCGTCTCGTCCAATTGCGGTCAGCCCGCCAGCCAGATCTCCAAGGACAAGGCCGAGCGCATTTTCGCCAAACTCGAACACGACTACGGCGTGCGCCACCTGGATGCCGAAGCGCGCAACATCACCTATTCCGACAAGCTCGGCTGCTTTTGCGTGATCGATTTTGAACTCGCCGAAATCCTCCCGCCGCCGCCCGGGCTGAGGATCGGCCAACCCGCCGGCCCCCTTCCCTAACACCGCCGCCGTGCCCGCCACCGCGATCCTCCATTGGGCCGCCCGCTCCCACAGCGGGTCGCGCAAGCCCCGCAACGACGATGCCTTCATCGCCTTCGCCTCCGGTGTGCTAGGTGCCGAGACGTTGCCGCCACACGGGATCCACTCGCTGGCCAGCCAGGACCTCGTGTTCGCCGTGTCGGATGGGATGGGCGGCGGCAATGCGGGTGATCTGGCCTCGGCGCTGATTCTGCGCAAAATGTGCGAAATCATCCCGGAAACCTTCAAAGCCGCCGCCGCGGGTTTGTTTCCGGATTGTCTCAGCCACCTGGACGCGGCCCTGCGCTCAGTCCATGAGCACATCAACGCCGCCGCCGCCGGGCACCACGAATGCCAGGGGATGGCAGCCACCCTGGCCCTGGCCTGGTTCACTCCGGAAAACCTCTACCTCGCCAACGCCGGAGATTCGCGCATCTACCTGTCGCGCCACGGCCAACTCACCCTGCTCACCCGCGACCACACCTCCGCGTTTGGCCAATGGCAGCGCGGCGAGATTTCCGAGATCGAGTTTCGCAACCACCCGCGCCGCTCCGCCCTCTACGAAGTGGTCGGTGGCGGCCACCCCGGCGTGTGCCCGTGCCTGGCTGCCATCCCTTACCACCCCGGCGACCGCTTCCTCATTTGCTCCGATGGACTCATCGACGGCCTGTGGGAGCGCCACATCGCCGACGCGCTGGCCAAGTGCCCGGAAATTCCTCAATCCACCGTCGATGCGCTCCTCGCCCGCTCCATCGATAATTGTGGGGTTGACGACACCACCCTCATTGTCGTCACAGTCACCGGCGCCGACCTGGCTGCCGGTGCTGATCGGCAAGCCGCTCGGATGATTCCGGCCGCCGCCGCCACGCAAAATTCACCGCTTCCCACTCCGCGGGCTTGACAATCGCCGGATTGTCGATACCAACCTCCGCGCCTTCTCATCCGTAGCGGCGGACAACTCCGAAACTTGAGAAAAAGCAAAAAAATCCATCTTCTGGCACGGCTTCCGCTTCCAATCAGCCACGGGCGGTTTCTCTGAAACGCAGCCCCCAGGCCCATTCTCACACCCACACCATAACACCAACCCCACCACCAACACCCCATGGCACGATACAAACTGGAATACATCTGGCTCGACGGCTACACCCCGGTTCCGAACCTGCGCAGCAAGACTCTGGTCAAAGACTTTGATAGCTTCCCGGCGCTCGAAGCCCTGCCGCAGTGGGGCTTTGACGGCAGCTCCACCCAGCAGGCCGAAGGCCGCAGCTCCGACTGCATGCTCAAGCCGGTGGCAGTGTTTCCCGACAGCACCCGCCGCAATGGCGCGCTGGTCATGGCTGAGGTCATGATGCCCGACGGCACCACCCCGCATCCCTCCAACCACCGCGCCACCGTGCTGGATGATTCAGGTGCGTGGTTCGGCTTCGAGCAGGAGTATTTCCTGTTCCAGGATGGCCGCCCGCTGGGCTTCCCGTCCGATGGTTTCCCGCCGCCGCAAGGTGCCTACTACTGCGGCGTCGGCTACAAATCGGTCGGCGACGTCGCCCGCCAGATTGTCGAAGAGCACCTCGACCTGTGTATCGACGCCGGCATCAACCACGAAGGCATCAACTCGGAAGTCGCCAAAGGCCAGTGGGAATTCCAGATCTTCGGCAAAGGCTCCAAGACCGCCGCCGACCAGGTCTGGACCGCCCGCTATATCCTCAACCGGTTGTGTGAAAAATACGGCGTGGAAGTCGAATACCACTGCAAGCCGATCCGTGGCGACTGGAACGGCTCGGGTATGCACGCGAACTTCTCCACCACCTACATGCGCGAGGTCGGCGGCAAAGCCTACTTTGAAGCCCTCATGGCCGCCTTCGCGGAGTATCGCGAGGAGCACATCGCCGTCTATGGGCCGGACAACCACCTGCGCCTAACCGGACTGCACGAAACCCAGTCCATCGACAAGTTCAGCTATGGCCTTGCCGACCGTGGTTCGTCGGTGCGCATCCCGCACAGTTTCATGAATAGCAACTACAAGGGCTATCTCGAGGACCGCCGGCCCAATTCGCAGGGTGACCCCTATCAGATTGCCTCGCGCATTCTCAAGACCATCGCCACCGTGCCCACGCCCTGAACGGCGGGTCTCTGACACGCATTGTCTCTTCACCAGCCGCCTCCCGCCACCGCGGGAGGCGGCTGTTTTGCGTGCCGCGGATCCATCACCGAACGACACTTGCCAGGTGTCGTGGAATGGGCACGCGCAAGCGCGGATGGCGATTCGCTGACGCACGGAGCGCCGGCTTCAGCCGGCGTGTGCCGGGCGCGAGGCTTGTGTTAGGCAGCGCGGCACTCGCGGCACGACGCCGCGATCACGCCCGACGACCTGCGGCTGGAAGCCGCAGCTACCGCCGCACTCCCAAGCTCCGGATGAACGTTTCAAAAAAAACCGCGCCATGCTGGAGCGCGGCGATGTCGATGAATTCATCCACGGTGTGCGCCTGATCGATGGAGCCGGGCCCGAGGCAAATGCTCGGCACCCCTCCATCCGATAGGTGCGCCGCGTCCGAAAACCACGGCGCCCCCGCCAGCCGCGTGGCCGGATCCACCGCCAACAAGGCCAGCACCAGCGGGTGGGTCGCCGCGGTCTCCATCGGCGGATTCTCGTGGGACCTGACAATTTCAACCGGCAGCGCGTGATCTTCTAACGTCTCCCGCAACAGCCGCAAGCCGCCGCCGCCAGCCGCCAGGTCCGGGGTGATGCGCATGTCAAGCTCGGCCTCCGCCAGATCCGGCACGATGTTAGGCCGCGACCCGCCGCGGATCACCCCCACGTTAAGGGTGGAGCGGCCAAGCACCGGATGGCTGAACCCGGCCAGCGCATGGCCCAAATGATGGTCGAGGGTGTCCAGCGCGCGGGTGAGTTTGAGGATGGCATTCTCACCACGCTCCGGTTGGGAACTGTGCGCCGCCTTGCCGCTGGTCCGCAACGTCGCCCACAATGACCCTTTGGTCACATGCACCACTTGCATCGAAGTCGGTTCACCCACCACCGCAAAGGTATATTCCGCTGCGTGGCGCTGCGCAAAATCCTTCGACCCCCACTGGCCGGATTCCTCGCCCATGAACGCGACGAAATCCACCGCCACCGGCAGCTTGGTTAGAATGCCCCGGCATTCCCGCAACGCCCACAACATGGCTGCCATCGGGCCCTTGGTATCCGACGTGCCGCGCCCCCACACCCGGCCGTCGCGCAGCTCTCCGCCAAACGGCTCAATGGTCATGCCGCCCACGCCCACGGTATCGAGATGCGGTCCTAACAAAATACGCGGACGCCCGTCTACCGGTGCAAAGCGGGCAATGAGGTTGGGCCGGCGGGCCTGCACTTCCTCCATCTCCACCTCCGCACCGAGCGCCTCAAGCCAGCCCACCAGAAAATTCGCGATTTCCTCCTCCCCGCACTCGGCGGTGCCTGGCATATTGTCCGGATTGACCGAAGGAATCCTCACCAGATGTTGCAACAATGAAATGACATCAGCAGGCATGGCCGCAGCCTACCCCAATCCGCCGCCACGGGCAAGCTCAAAGAAGACGCAAGACGGCAAGACACAAGACGCAAGAGAAGAGGCAGAAGAAGATGAAGTGAATCACGCTCTCCGCTCTTGTCTTGCATCTTGCGTCTTGCTTGCCAAGCCGGAGATCCCGGCCTATAGGTTGAACCCGATGGCATTCCAACTGGTCAGCGACTACCAACCTGAGGGCGATCAGGCACAGGCCATTGAGAAGCTCGCCAAGTCGATTGCAGCGGGCAACCGGCATCAGACCCTGCTGGGCGTGACCGGCTCGGGCAAGACATTTACGATGGCCAATTTGATCGCCCGTCATGGCCGCCCGGCGCTGGTGATGAGCCACAACAAGACGCTGGCGGCCCAGCTCTACTCGGAGTTCAAGAATTTCTTCCCGCACAATGCGGTGGAGTATTTCGTGTCGTACTTTGATTACTATCAGCCGGAAGCCTATATCGCGCGCAGCGACACCTACATCGAGAAGGACTCGTCGATCAACGATGAGATCGAGCGCCTGCGGCTCGGCGCGATGGGTTCGGTGCTCACCCGCGAGGACGCCATCGTGGTGGCCTCGGTGTCGTGCATCTACGGCCTGGGCTCGCCGGAAGACTATGAGAACATGATGGTGCCTATCCGGCTGGGCCAGCACCTCAGCCGCGAGGATTTCCTCAATTCGTTGGTGGTCATGCTGTTTGAGCGCAACGACATCGCCTTTGGCCGCGGCAAATTCCGGGTGCGCGGCGATGTGGTGGAAGTCCATCCGGCCTATCTCGATGAAACCGCCATCCGCGTTGAGTTCTTCGACGACACCATCGAGCGCCTCACCAGCATCCACACCCTAACCGGAGCGGTCATCGAGCGCCTCGATCACCACACGTTTTTCCCCGCCAAACAGTACGTCACGCCCGGCGACAAGCTCAAGCGCGCGGCGGTGACCATCCGTGAGGAACTCGATGCGCGCATCGCGGAGTTTGAAACGGCGGGAAAATTGCTAGAAGCCCAGCGGCTGCGGATGCGCACCGAGTATGATCTGGAAATGATGGCGGAAATGGGCTTCTGCCAGGGAATTGAGAACTACTCGCGTCATCTAACCGGCCGCGAGCCCGGTGCCCGTCCTAACACATTGTTGGATTTCTTCCCTGACGATTTCCTGCTGTTGGTCGACGAGAGCCACGCCACCATTCCGCAGATCGGCGGCATGTATGAAGGCGACCGCAGCCGCAAGCTGGTATTGGTGGAGCACGGGTTCCGACTGCCCAGCGCGTTGGACAACCGACCGCTGCGCTTTGACGAGTTCATGCAGGTCACCGGCCAGCGCGTCTATGTCTCCGCCACCCCGGGGCCGTTTGAAATCCTCAACTCGCGGCCGGAAAACAAGGCGTATATCCCGATCAAGTCCCGCACCGCCGACGGCAGTATCGCAATTTACGACCGGCGAAAAATCCATGCCATTCCCAGCGGCAATGAGCAGGCGGTGGCCGATTTTGATCCGACCCGGCGCGGCACGCCACTGGTCGTCGAACAAATCATCCGCCCCACCGGCCTGGTCGATCCGCGCGTCACCCTGCGCCCGCTCACCGGCCAGATCGATGAGACGATCGAGCTGTGCCGCCAGCGGGTGGAACGCCACGAACGCGTGCTGGTCACCACTCTAACCAAAAAGACCGCCGAGGACCTCAGCGAGTATCTGCGCGGAACCGGGCTCAAGGTGCGCTATCTGCACGCCGACATCGATGCCATCGAGCGGGTGGAGATTTTGCGCCAACTGCGCGCCGCGAGCTTCGACATCCTGGTGGGCATCAACCTGTTGCGCGAAGGCCTGGATTTGCCGGAAGTCTCGCTGGTGTGCATCCTGGATGCCGACAAGGAAGGCTTCCTGCGCAACGACACCTCATTGATTCAAACCGCCGGCCGCGCCGCGCGTCACCTCAACGGCGAGTGCGTGTTGTTCTGCGACACGGTGACCGATTCGATCCAGCGCCTGCTCGATGTGACCGAGCACCGCCGCACCCGCCAGTTGGCGCACAACCAAGCTCATGGCATCACACCGCAAAGCGTGACACGCGCCGTCCAGCAAAGTCTTCACACGCATGAGAATGAAGTCGAACATGCCAACAAGCTCAACGCCTCGCTGGTGGCTGACAGCGAGGAAAGCTATGACAAGTTGCGCGTCATCGCCGAGTTGGAAGAGGACATGCGCGAGGCCTCGTCGCGGCTCGAATTCGAGCGCGCCGCCCACCTCCGCGATCAAATCCGCGCGCTGAAAGACAACACTCCGGCGAGATCTTCCGGCCCGACCCAGCCGCTGCGCTACGCGGCCGGGCGCAAGCGCAAGTAGAACAGGCGCCTTTGGGCGAGGTGCCCGGTGCCTTAGCAAAGGCACGCTGGAAATCCAAATCCGCATCGGGCATGGGGATGGATCGGGTGCACATGTGGGCACTCCACACGCGGCGCAGGGGGAATTGCAAGGCGAGATGCAAACTCGGCTGCGCATTTTCCGCCTTGTCGGCCGCGCGATTGAGATTAGCTTCAATCATGCTGCGCTTTTCCTTGTTTGGTTTTCCCGTCACCGTCGAGCCATGGTTCTGGCTGGGCACGTTGCTGTTAGGAGCGAACCAGGTGGCGGGACTTATGGGCTTGCAAATGCTGTCGCTGTGGGTCGTCGCGGTGTTCATTTCCATTCTCTGGCATGAGCTGGGCCACGCCTACCTGCAACGCCGCTTCGGGGGCCGGCGCGTTGAAATCCGCCTCCACGCGTCCGGCGGCTATGCGGTCGCCGACGGGGATTTCTCCCGCTTCGAGAGCCGGCTCATCGCGCTGGCCGGCCCCGCGGCCGGCTTGCTGCTCGGAGCCGTCGCCGTGGCGGTACGCATCCGGCTCTCGCCGGCCATGCTCCTCGGCCAGATCTTCCTCGCGGACATGGTGTTTATCAACGTGTTCTGGTCGCTGGTGAACCTGCTGCCGATCCTGCCGTTAGATGGCGGCCACGTGCTGGCAGCCTCGCTGGACCGGCCGCGTGCCTGGTTCCACCGGGTCGGCTTGGTCTGCGCCGTCATCGCCGCTCTCGGCTTGTTTTTCTACTTCCACCAGCTGTATTACCTGCTGGTGTTCGGATACCTGGCCTATTTCAACTTTACCGCCATGCGCTCACTTGAGCCGTGGAGCCGCACCTCCTGGCCGGACCCAAAACCCGCGCCCCGCAACCAGTCCCCGCCCCCGGGTAGGGCGCAACGTCGCAAGCCGTACCAACCGAAACTCCGCCCGCGGGTGGAACTGGACACAGCCCCGGCGGGACCGGAGGTCGACTCGCTGTTAGATAAAATCTCCCGCGAGGGCATCGCCAGCCTAACCGCCGAGGAGAAGACTGCCTTGGAGCGCAGCAGTGCCGCGCTGAAAGAGCGGAGCCGACGCTGAGCATGCGCCGCCCCGCCTGATCCTATGGGTCCAAGAGTGTCTTTGACCGATAGGACTGGCGAGGCGTCGCCTCAGATCCAAGACGTTTGAGCAGGCGCAGGCGTGCTGGTTTGTGGAGTGGCCGTTGCGGCTTATTCGCTGGCTTGCACCCGTACAAACTTGCGCGGGCTGCTGATCGGGATGAGCGCCTCCATGCGGGTGTAATCCGCGGAATAGAGGCCGTTCTGGTCGGCGGCGATGGTGGGGACCACCGTGCTGGGGGTCCACGGATCCGTCAGGGTGGTGCTTTCCTGGAGGATGTAGGTGCCACTGGTGGTCCGTTGGGCCCAGCGCACGATCAAGCCTCCCGGAGACCGCTGGAACGTGGTGAGCGACCCGTTGTTTGTGATGGGCGAGGTGCCGAACAGGTATTCCTGCAGGTTGCTGAAACCGTCGTGATCGGGGTCGGCCGTGGGACCGCGGTCGGCTGGGTTCGGAATCACTGCGGACCAGAGGGTATAGGGATCGGTGACGGCCGGACCGCTGGTGACCGTGACGAGGCCAGCTCCGGAGAAGCGGCTGTCGTCCTGATAGGTGGCGGCGGAACTGGTGCTGCCGTAGGTGCCGGCGAGCTGTTGGGTGGTGCCGAAATAGAGGCTGTTCACCGTTGCATTGGCCAGGGTTGCAACGTCCACTTTGCCACCGGCGATGACCAGATTGTTAGTGGGGGCGATGGAGTTGCCGTTCACCCCGAGCGTGCCCTCGGTGACGGTGGTGTCGCCGGTGTAGGTGTTGGTGTTGGTCAAAGCCACGGTGCCGCTGCCGGTTTTCATGACCTTCCCTGCGCCGGAGATCATGCGGCCGAAGCTGAAGGTTCCTCCCAACTCCAGGGTGGCTCCAGCATCGACCGTGACGTCTGATCCAAAACCCGAGTTGCCGCCCGAGAATGTCAGTTTCAGCGTGCCCGCGTTCACGGTGGTGGAACCACTGTAGCTGATTCCTGCGATTGAATTGTTGATGAACTCCTGAGTGCCCAATCCGCTCTTGATGATATCTAAGCGGGGTCAGGCGGGTGTGGGTGGCGTCTTGAGGGTTGCCGGTATGATTGCCAACATTGGTCAGCAGCTGGAACTGCGTCGGGTTGTCCCAAGTGGAATAGCTCACCGAAAAATCCAGATTGTCGCGTCCGCTGTCCTGCCACGCACCGTAGAAATCGAGTGACGACAGGTCATAGCCCTTGGTGTTGACCGCCAGATCCAGCGGGAAGACGACGCTCTGCTCATTGTTTGGGCCAACACAGGCGAGCAGGTCGCCGGAGAGCGGGCCGAGCTGCCCGTTGGTCAGCGTCGACCATGACGACGAGGTGGTCACGCCGTGGGCGGAAGCAGGCGGCGGCGAGGACGGCGAGGCATCGTGCAGCAAGTTGGAGCCCGCAGGCAGCGTCCACACGTTTGTGGTGTTAGATTCGTTGGCCGTGACGACAGGCAACGTGTCTGTTAGAACGAACTCGCTGTAACCGGCATTGCCGTTTTCCTGTGCGCCGAAAGTGATCTGGATGGCGGCGACGTGCAGGGCCAGGATCCCCGTGCTGTCCACCACCCGGCTGTGGGTGGACTTGGCGGCGCCGACGGTATGGTTGTAGACGGTGGCGAGGGGGGTGAAGGTGGCGGGTGTGGCCACCGTCGAATAGGCAATGGTGTAGGACTGGTCATCGCGACCGGAGTCATTCCACAGGCCGTAGGAATCCAAGGCGGTAATGTCGTAACCCGCGGAGTGAGCGCCCGAGGTATCCAGCGTGAAGGTGACGGTGGCACCCGCGTTGGGCATCACGACGGTGTTCATCTGGGTGGTGTTCGGAGTGGTGCTGTTGGGGGTGGGGGTGCCGATGCTGCCATCGGTCAAAGTTGCCCAACTCGGCGATGAGCCGTAGACGACCGTCGAACTGGTCGGGGCCGGGGTGGCAGTGGCCAACAGATTGGGTCCGGCAGGCAGCACCCAGGGGTTGGTGGTACTACTCTCGTTGTAGGTGAGGACCGAGGCCGTGGCACAGGCCAGCAAGGCACCGAAACAGACCACGAAGGCCTGTGGCAACATAAGGGAGGAGGTGGATTTCGTTTTCACTTTGGTTGGCAGTTGACGGTCGGTCAACACACCGATCATGAGCAAAATCCCCCAACGGCGGAATGCTGTAAAAGCAAAAGATACTACACTTTTGGCAGGTCAGCGCCCTGGCTCGGCGGATGAAGTTTACGATCGTTGGGCTTATCTGGCGGGCATTATTGCCGCGGTTCGCAGGGTCACCGGGCCGAGCAAGCCCGATTCCAGCAGCGGCGAATCCTTGCGATAGTGATGCCAAGTTGTGAACGTCAGCCGACCGGTGGGGCTCGGCTGGCCGTCCAACATCCATCGCGGCCAGGTTTTGAGCGAATCTAACAACCACTCCGCCATCCACGCGTGAAGCGAATCATTGCCGACCCATTCCACGTCATGCGGAAGCTGCTCGTCGCCGATCAGGCGGTTCGGCCACAGGTTGGTGATGTTGATTTGCAGATGGTTGTCGCCGGGCTTGGCCGCGCCAGTTAGATCCACCCGGAACGGAGGCTTCCACAGCACTCCCAGGTTCTTCCCGTTCAAGGAAACTTCGGCGAAATTTTTCACCCCGCCGAGATCCAGCCAGAGTTCGCGCCCCGCGGTCAAGCGGTTGGGGGCGATCTGGATGACTTTTTCATAGGTTGCCGTGCCGGAGAAATAGCGCACGCCAGCATCGGCGTGGTCGGTCCACGACATCAATGGGTCCAGTTTCACGCCGGGCGGGGCACCCCAATTGGCCGGGAAATTGAGCGTCCACGGGCCGCCGATCTCCTGCGGTCCAGGCAGGTCCGTCGCCTCGGCCCGCAGGGTGCGCCCTGCCGCCGTGTGCACATCGACCAGGCCGGGGCCCCACACTTTCACGACCGGAGCGCCGTTGGCAGCAACGCCGGGCTCCCATTGCGGCGATGACCCGAGGGAGGCGGTGGCCGGCAGCATGAGCGTCTGATGCTCGGGTGCGGTCGCATGCCGGGAGCGGCCGTCGAGCGTGTAGTCCACGCGCAACTCCTTGACATGGAACGGAGCCGGATCACCACCCAGGACAGAGGTGACGGCCTCAATCACGAGTTGGCCGTCGTGCACGGCTTGCGAAACTCGAGGAGTCACGTCCAAGCTGCCGGTTCCGTCCGTGGCGGCGTATGCGGCATGCTGGATTTCCAATTGCGGACGGGTGACGGATTCCGCGGGGATGTTGCTGTTGGCCGCAACGATGTGATCCGTGGTGCCCGCCGCATGGCGGAAAATGACGAATACCGAACCGGCGGGTTCAAGGTTCAGGCGCAACGCTGTGCGTCTCTCGTTAGAGTTCCAGACCGCTGCGGGCTCAATCACGCGGGTATCGGGATGCCATAGCTCCGGCAGTTTGCCAGTGACGCGAAAGGAGCACTCAACGGAATCAAACTCAGAACTCAGCGTTCGACCTCAGAGGAGCCAATGAGTCGAGCAAGTTGAATTCCCTGAAAGGGCGGCAGATCGACAGGTTGCCCGCGCCCGGCAGATTCGCGCCTGGGGGATCGACAGGGC
>Ga0118677_10012284_pt1 | contig 12601 bp, 9 predicted proteins | sample AliMusrvi5mmetaG_FD_86154 | JGI IMG/M metagenome (GOLD analysis project Ga0118677, IMG submission 86154)
AATCTGGGACGCAAACTTCCTTACCAACATCGGCAGGGCGGAAAAAATCTGCGACATGATGCTCGAAAGGGGATTGACCAATTTCCGTATCATGACGGAATCCCGAGCAAAAGACCTTGTCAGGGCCGAACGCATTCTTGACAAGCTTCGCCGGATAGGGTTAAGCAAAGTAGGCCTCGGTATCGAAAGTCCGAACGAAGCCACCCTTGCCCTGATGAACAAAAAAAACAGCCTTGGTGACGTAGCCCGTGCCATAGAGCTTTGCAGCAAAAACAGTATCGGTGCCGAAGGATATTTCATCATCGGACACTACACCGAAAATATCCAGGATACCCTCGCCTACCCGGAGTTTGCAAAATCGCTTGGTCTCCGGCAGGCCCTTTTCATGATCATGACTCCCTATCCAGGCACAGGGATCTACCATGAGTATAAAAACGAAGGGAAAATCCGTTCATTTGACTGGGATCTCTACAACAACTACTGCCCGGTCATTGAAACCCGCAGCATGGACAGAGAGACCTTAATCGCCATGCTGGCATACTGCAATGTTGCCTTCAATCGCTACAAGTCAGCAATGAAGCGCAACAGCACCAATGCAGTGCTCATCAGCTTCCTGATCGACCTTTTTCAACTCAGCTGGCTCATGAGGGTCAACAAGAACCTTACAAACAAACAGATCAGCGATCTTGTGTTTAATGCGCTTTTAAGGTTTCTTGACCACGAAGATGGCGCTGTAGAACAACCCGCCACAGCTAAATGCAAGACACTGCAACAGCTCATCGCTCTCAGGATAGTGCACTCATCAGGTAAAAGCATTGATTATTCTCTTTCAGAGCGCTCAGGTAATCGGGTGCTCACGATGACGGTGCAGCAAAATAATTCTCCTTTTACCGGACCCCGGATCCAGCTTGACGAACTTATCGAGTGTGCCTGCGGAGTCTCTATGGACAAGCTCATGAGCGTGCTCTATAGAAACGAGTGGATGCACAACAACCCCGGACGAATGACAGGGTTACTCTTATCCCTTTTAACGGATCGCGAAGTTGTAGGTTTTGCTGCAAAACTCATCAAGCTCTTTCTTGGTTCATACCGTAAAATCCGATAATATAATCTAGATTGTAAGTAAAATAGTGAGAACAATTCGATTAAAACATCTTTTTCCAGACCTGACATTTAACCAAAAAGGCATATAAATTTGTTGTATTTCTGTAAGGAAAATCGTAAAATTCAGACTAATTTTTATCTCTGTTTCGGGGTCAGTAGATCAGTAAGCCTAATTGCGACAAGCTGTTGATTAAGGATATGCCCCGTTGCTCGCTATGTCTACTCTATATTGTAGTATATTTTGTGTCCATATAAGGGTGCCCTATAAATATTTACATATTCGTCTGTTTTACAATCTTCAATTGTGACTGAAGGCAGCGGAGCTTTTTTCTTTGCTGTTTTATAAAGCCATTAACTGTTTCTCTATGCGTTATTCTCATCTTGTTGCTGCATGTTGTTTGTTCCTTCTCCCAATCTCCGCGCTGGCTGCAGAAAACTCTGGGTCACAGACAGCTTCCACAGCAAGTAATGGCGCAGCAAATTTTTCTGCTCCATCTGCAGGAACGCCGAATACTTTCATTTCTACATCATCTTCTGACCTGTCCGACACAGCAGCTGGCGACCCAAATCAGCGCAGCACCAATCAGCGCGGCACCAATCAGCGTTCCGGAGAGCAGGATCAGGTAATAGCAGGCAAGTCCATCATCCCCGTCAAAAGCAGTTTCCAGCTCTATGTTGAAAGTTCCACAGGTAAACTGCTGGACGTTTTCGGGCGTGACCTTTTCCGTGATGTGCCCAGCACCTTTGCACCGTTAAAAGCTGTACAGGTCAATGCCGACTACGTCATCGGCCCTGGAGATGCATTGCAGATTCGCGGGTGGGGCATGGTTGACATCGATGTTAACGTCACAGTCAGCCGCAGTGGCGAAATCTACCTTCCTCGGGTTGGTTCAGTAAGAGTCGCTGGCGTCAAATATCGCGACCTGCAGGGATACCTTAAAAAAGCAGTAGGTAAAATATTCAAAAGCTTCGAGTTGAGCGCCAGCATTGCACAAACCCGTAGCGTACAGATCTACGTAGTCGGCCATGCCTTGCGGCCGGGCTCCTATTCTCTAAGTGCCATGAGCACGATGCTTAACGCCCTCTTTGCCTCCGGCGGTCCGGCAGTCACCGGCAGCATGCGCAACATTAAGCTCAAGCGTGGGGGGCAGGCAATCGTATCATTTGACCTCTACGATATTCTGCTTCATGGCGATAAATCTTCAGACCTCGCCCTTCAGGATGGCGATGTCATATACATCCCGGCAGTTGGTCCGCAGTTTGCACTGCTTGGAGATGTTAAAAAACCAGCCATCTTTGAACTGAAACAAAAGACTTCCATTGCCGAAATCGTAAGCTGGGCAGGCGGCTTTGAATCAGTAGCTGGATTGAAAAACGTCATTGTCCAAAAGAGTGTCGATACCCATTACCAGACCGTTGCAGAACTCCAGGCAGACTGGGCGTCGATTGAACAAAAACTTGCTCAGCTTGAAGTGCAGCCCACCGATATCATTCGAGTTTTCGCCCCGGGTGCAGCACCACTGGAAGTAAAAGCTGATCGAGAATTTGTTCGCGTTGATGGCGAAGTCAAACAAAGTGGCGTCTTCGAACTCCAAAAAGGCGAAACCCTCAGGGCGCTCTTAACCCGTATCGGCGGCACAAGCGAAAAGGGCTACGTCTATGGAACTAAGCTCAAGCGCGAAAGCGTCAGAATTCAGCAGCAAGCAAAAATGGACGAAGTTGTTGATCGCTACGAAAAAGATATTCAAACAAACGCCAAACAACGTCTTAATGGTCAAAATGATCCAACGCAGGCTGCTCAGGTAACAGCAGAGCTTGAAATGCAGCGTAGTCTGGTACAAAAGCTTCGTTCAGTAAAATCAGAGGGACGTATTATTCTAAACCTCAAAGATTACAATGCCGTAATAAACGATCTGCCTGATCTTCCTCTAAAAGACGGCGATACAGTCTACATCCCCCAAAAGACCGGTACGGTCGACGTTATTGGAGCAGTCTATCAACAGAACACCTTTATGTATCAGCCCGATCGCAAAGTCAACTACTACGTTACCCTCGCTGGCGGAGTAAGCAGCACAGGCGATAAATCCGAGCTCTACCGAATCTGCGCCGACGGAACCGTACGAAGCAATCGCAGCAGCGGCATGGGAAGCAGAGTAAATCCAGGCGACGCCATCGTAGTCCCCGAAAAAATCCAAAGAGGCCAAACCTTCATGCAGAGCCTGAAAGACTGGACAAGTATCCTCTACCAATTCGGTCTCGGCGCCGCCGGCCTCGCCACCCTTAAAGCGCTATAGCGTTTTAAGGGTCAAGTGCTGAGTGCTGAGTGCTGGGTGCTAAGAAAGAAAGTCCTAATGCCCGAGTGCCGAAAAATAATTTTGTCATACTAAGCAAAGCGAAGTATCCGCCGTCACAAAGTTCACCAGCAGCCCTCGTAGGGGCGACCCTTGTGGTCGCCCTCTGCCCATATGAAGGTTGGGGTGATTCCTGAACCCCAACAAAACCCAAGTTATATTCAAACAGTCATAAGTCCTATTAGACCTATGGCACCTATAAGTCCTATGTTTTTCCTCAGCACTGTTATGTAAAAACCCAAGCAAAAAGAGGGACTTTTTTGAAAGAAAATATTTCTTCCCCATCCTTTCCTTTATAGCTTAGCCGGAAAGAGACATCGTCATCGTTTAATCTGCATGTCAGCAGGTACCCAATGACCTATATATACTTTGACCAGACCATCTAATCGAACCTGTTATGAGCAGACATCGGCTCCTACAATAGGCCGCGCTGCATTGTCACTTTTAAAATATCAGGTGTGGCCTCAACCTCAAGAGAAATCTCATTTGTCTTGAACGAAGACAGAGGCAGTGCTGAGCAAAAGGTCCGCACCTGGTGTCAATTTGGCCGTCAAAGTGTACGGGTTATTCTATGACACCATAAACATAGGGAGTTTGTGTTATCCAAACAGTACGTATCCGGCTTAACAACATTTTAGCGATTCTGATAATGGCTTTATTCTTGTTCATTCGTTTACAGAGTTGACCATACTTCATGGTCAGTGCTGGATCCTTTCGAACAGCAATCCATGCAGATTCAAGCATTCGAAACCGTAACTCCTTATGCTGTCGCTTCGTCAGTCCTCTTGAGTACGAGTGTTCATCTGACTGATGAATCGATGGCGCCAAACCGATATACGAGACCAAGTCATCAAAGCGTTTGAACCGATGCATATCGATCAGCTCCACGACCAACAGGATTGCCGTCAGAAAACCAACACCAGGAACTGTCTGCAAAAGCTTGACAAGTGATGCTATTGATGGCTCCTGTGTTGCCATCAGCTTCAACTCCCGTAAAACTTTTGCGAGTCTCTTGCGGCTTTCGGCCAAGTGTTCCAATCGCTCATTATAGGCTATCTGAGCATAAGGCGTTTCGAAGGTAATTGTCTGTAACCATCGCAAATATGCTCCCGACCAGCGATTGCCTTCAAGATCAACTGGAACCCGATAATTAAATTCTGCCAGTATCGCCTTAATCCGATTCTTTATTCGAGTCTCATCCCGTACCAGTTGGCTTCTATACCGATTGAGGAGCCGGTACTCTTCAGCCTTCCGTTCAGGGATATAGATTGCCCGTAACTCTTTATTCTCCAGTGATCTTGCCAGTTTCCGGCTATCCACACTGTCTGTTTTAGTAGAACGCTCTTTATGCATCGTCGGAATATCTGCAGGATTAACCACCATGGTTTCAATCTCATAAGTAAGCAGATCTCGTGCAGGCCAAAAACCACTATATCCCGCTTCATAAACCGCATAATACTTGCCGCCGGGATACTGCCGCTTCAGATAACTCGATAGTGATCCAGCAGATGGATCCATTGTTAACGGTTTGGCCAATGGCAGTTGATTGCTTTGAACACTGATCGTCCACTGTTTCTGGTGTACATCAATACCGATATAAAACTCTTGACCAGCAAATGCTTCTTGATTATCTTTCAGTGCGCGCTTCATAGCTCCTCCAGGTTGAGTTAAGAGAGTTAGGTACTCTGATAATTTAATTCCGGAGGGGCTTTAGTTTACACCCCTGTTTTTAACATACGACCTCAGTACTCTCTTTCTCAGCCCAGCAAACTGATTTCCTTGCCAACTGCCCACTGCCAACTGTTTTTTCTCGGCACTCAGCACTCGGCACTTTCTTTCTCAGCCCAGCAAACTGTTTTAATTGCCCACTGCCCACTGCCAACTATTTTTTCTCGGCACTCAGCACTCGGCCCTCAGTACTCTCTTTCTCAGCCCAGCAAACTGATTTCCTTGCCAACTGCCCACTGCCAACTGTTTTTTCTCGGCCCTCAGCACTCGGCCCTCAGCACTCTCTTTCTCAGCCCAGCAAACTGATTTCCTTGCCAACTGCCCACTGCCAACTGTTTTTTCTCGGCACTCAGCACTCGGCCCTCAGCACTCTCTTTCTTCACTCGGCCCTTTCTTTCCGAACTTGGTAATTGTTAGTTTTCTTTGTAAGATATCCTTGTTTCCTTACCGTAATGAGTTAATGATATGCTAGCTAAAATCACCAGTAAGAATCAATTGACCTTACCAAAATCTATCATAACCTCAATTGCTAAAACAGATTATTTCGAAGTAGCAGTTGAGAATGGTCGCATCATGCTTACCCCCGTCCGTATTCAGCAGGCTGATGCAGTACGTGCCAAATTAGAAACTTTGGGTATTAATGATCATGATGTTCAGGATGCTACACAGTGGGCAAGAAAAACACAAGCCTGAGCTATCGAATAGTACTTGATACGAACTGCATTATCTCTGCACTGATATTTTCAAGGGGAAAGATGGCATGGTTGCGCCATAGCTGGCAATCCGGATCTATCATTCCATTAGTCAGCAAGGAAACGGTCACTGAATTATTGAAAGTGTTGACCTATCCAAAATTCAAGCTTACAAAAAAAGAGCAATCTTTATTACTGGCCGATTTTCTGCCCTACGTTGAAACAGTCACCACGCGTGAGGTGCCACGTAACCTACCGGTAATTAGAGATAAAGCAGATCAAATATTTATAACACTGGCAGTAGTGGCCAAAGCGGATGCTTTAGTCACAGGCGACAACGATCTTCTAATTATCAAGGATAGCTTTAAAATACCGCCAATCATGACCCTCACCGAATTTGAGCAATGGCAAAAAAGCTAATCGCACTCAGCACTCAGCACTTTCTTTCCACTCATCACTTTCTTTCTCAGCCCAGCAAACTGATTTCCTTGCCAACTGCCCACTGCCAACTATTTTTTCTCGGCACTCAGCACTTGGCCCTCAGTACTCTCTTTCTCAGCCCAGCAAACTGATTTCCTTGCCAACTGCCCACTTTTTTTTCTCAGCACTCAGCACTCAGCACTTTTTTTCCACTCATCACTTTCTTTCTATATGTCTATAAAATGTTTCGAAGACCTAATAGCTTGGCAGAAAGCAAGAGAACTAACCAAAGCAATTTATAAAATCACCTCAACCGGTATATTCTCAAAAGACTTCGGCCTAAAAGACCAAATCCAAAGAGCCTCCGTTTCAGTCATGTCTAATGTTGCCGAAGGGTTCGAACGAAACTCAAGAAACGAATTCCATCAATTTCTCGTAATAGCAAAAAGCTCCTGCGCAGAAGTCAAATCACAACTCTACGTAGCTCTAGACGTCAACTACCTGATCGAAGCAATATTCCAAGACCTGAAAGCGCAAGCCGAAGAAGTCTCCCGTATAATCGGCGGTCTCCGAGTCTCAATCGATCAACAGAAAACAAAAAAAATATCAAAGTAGCCCCCAACATTAATTTTTTCTTCTCTTCACTCGGCCCTCGGCCCTCAGCACTCGGGACTATCTTTCTCAGCACTTTTAAAATCTCGGCCCTCGTACCTCGGCCCTCAGCACTAAAATTTATGCCTGAAACTAAACAAGACGACGAAATCAGCCTGATAGATCTCGCCATCACGCTCGCCAAACACAAAAAACTAATCATTGGCGCTCCGCTAATCGTCGCAATAGTCGTGGCAATCTATTCTTTCTTTATCCCCCCGATCTATACCGCCGACGTGCAAATGCTCCCGCCTCAGCAGCAGTCCAGCGCATCAGCAATGCTAAGTCAGCTTGGAGCCCTTGGTGGAATGGCAGGAGCAGCAGGCATAAAAAATCCAAACGATACCTATGTCGCCATGCTCAAAAGCCGGACGATACAGGACAGCATGATAAAACGCTTCAAACTGCAAGCAGTCTATAAAACTAAAACCCCTGAACAAACGCGCGGCGCCTTGAACGGAGCCACAAAGGTTACAGTTGGAAAAGAGGGTATTATCGGCATCTCCGTCGACGACGAGAGTCCACAACGCGCAGCAATCCTGGCCAATGGCTACGTCGATGCCCTCCAGCAAATGACACAGGTCTTTGCCGTTACCGAAGCATCACATCGCCGCCTCTTCTATGAAAAACAGCTCCTTCAGGCCAAGCAGAACTTGGGCGACGCAGAAATCGCTCTAAAACAACTGCAGGAAAAAACAGGAATCATCCACCTCGATTCTCAAGCTCAGCTCGGCATCGGCACAGCCGCCAACATCAAAGGCCAGATAGCCATGAAAGAGGTTGAACTCGGCGCAATGCGCACCTTCGCCACAGGTAACAACCCCGACCTTGTCCGAACCCAGCAAACAATCAGCGGCTTGCGATCACAACTCACCAAAATCGAAACCGGCACAGTATCTAGCAGCAAAGTCCCCGAAACAGGCCTTGAGTACATCCGCAAAACCCGCGACTTCAAATACGCCGAAACAATCTACGAAATGCTCGCAAAGCAGTTCGAAATGGCAAAAATCGACGAAGCAAAAGAAAGCTCAGTCATCCAGGTCCTCGACAAAGCAATGCCACCCGAACAAAAGTCCAAACCCAAGCGAAGCATGATGGTCCTCATAGCAGCCCTGGCTACAGGATTCCTGACAATCCTCTACGCGTTCATAAAAGAAGCCCTGCAAAACGCCAAAAAAGACACCGAAACCGAAGTCCAACTAACAACCCTGAAAAAAAACCTCCGCTGGAACTAACCAGTGGGCAGTAGGCTCCATAACTCTTCGCTCAGCACTCAGCCCTCAGTACTTTCTTCCTGTAGGTTAGGGTGATTCCTGCACCCCGACAAAACCAACGTTATAGACATTCAGTCCTAATCCCTATAACTCCTATGAATCCTATAGGCCCTATAAGCCCTATTTTCTTCTCTTCGCTCGGCCCTCGGCCCTCAGCCCTCAGCACTAAGAGAATCAGCACTTGGACAATCAGTCTCATATTTTTCATGATTTTCCTAGCTTTTGCTGTTCCAGCAAAAGCCTCTTTGCCCCGAGGCATCGACACACTTCAAGTCTCTACCGGCTTCCTGGCATCAAAACAAACCCCGCCCCCATTCTTGGCATGGGCAAACCAAAACGGACGAATCCCAACTCAGTCCTCAGCACTCGGCCCTCAGCACTCGGCCCTCAGCACTTTTTTTACCCGTTTCCGAATAAATAAACATTCCGACGATGAAAAAGCCTTCGACTGGTTCTACGGAGTTGATGTCTCTGCAGGAACAAACTCTAACCAAGACCTAGTGTGGACCGATGCCTACACAGGTCTCACATACAAACAATTCAAACTAACCCTCGGTCGCAAAGCCGAAACCTTCGGCCTGGTCGACAGCCTTCTCTCAGCCGGCTCCGAATGTTACAGCCAAAACGCCCCAACCATACCAAAAATAGCCCTTTCCACAAATGGCTACATAGAAATAACAGACAATCTTGCCTTCAACGCCTACCTCGCTCACGGATGGATGGGCAGCGAACAGTACGTCAAGAAAGCATACCTCCACGAAAAGTTTTTTTACCTCCGCCTTGGTGGCACCGATCCCGACAACGGCATTAACTTCTTTGCAGGAGTCCACGATATTGCATCCTGGGGAGGCGTAGGGCTGCCATCAGGATTTAAAGATTTTCTAAATGTCTTTGCCGGAAAGGGAGGCACTACCGGATCAATTTATGATCAACAAAATGCTCTGGGAGACCATCGAGGTACCATAGAATTTGCACTACAGCAAAAAGACATTGATCGCGATTGGTACATCTACGCTCAAACCATGTTCGAAGACGGCAGCGGTCTACGCTTCTGGTACCCCGGTGATTTCCTGCTCGGTGTCTCCATGATCAACAAAGACAAGCATAGCCCTATTGCCCGGATTAACCTCGAAATCCTCGACACCCGTTTTGACGGCAACTCCCATACCTCCGACTTAGATAACTATTTTGCAAACTTTGAATACAGCGGCTGGGTCCACCAGGGCTATGCTATTGGCACTCCATTCGTACCTTTTATTCAAGGCACTGATTATTTGTACGCCCCCCAGAACCGCGTGCAAGTCATCAATGCCGGTATCATGTTGCGCGTCACCAAACTCTTCAACCCAAGAGTCCGCATTGCCTATATCCAGAATTTCGGAAGCTTTTCTGCTCCCTTACCCGAAACTGAAGCAACCACAATCCTGGCCTGCGACATCACCAACACAACTCCAATATCCAAAACCTGGACCCTGACCCAGCAAATAGCCTTGGACGCTGGAAAAACAATCCACCCCAACCCGGCCATAGGCCTAACAATCACCAAAACAATAGATTAAAGCAATCGTCCATATATCAACCAAAGTTATAGTCATTCAGTCCTAATCCCTATAACTCCTATTAGTCCTATGTTTTTCTCTTTGCTCAGCACTCGGCCCTCAGCACTGTTCATTCTGAACTCAGAACTATAAAATCATGAATGATTTTATCATCCCCTTCCTCGCCACCGCCCTTATCTCCCTCCTGTTAGTCTTAAGTAAGGGATTTCACGGCAAGCACACCTGCGACCCGACCGATGGTATACAAAAGTTTCACGAATGCCACACCCCTCGCATAGGCGGCATCGCCATCTTTTGTGGATTAATACTGGCATGTTTTCTCTCCACGACTCCCGATACCGAACTTCTCAAACTGATGCTCATTGCCAGTTTGCCAGCCTTTGCTGCAGGAGTTATCGAAGACCTCACAAAAAAAGCCGGAGTCAAGAAACGTCTTGTTGCAACCATGGTTAGTGGCTTTCTTGCCTGGTGGCTCACCGGCTACACTCTAAACCATATCGATATTCAGGGCATAGATGGTTTGCTCTCGTATCTGCCAATCTCCATAGCATTTACTGTTTTTGCAGTAGCGGGGATATCGAATGCAACCAACATTATAGATGGGTTTAATGGCCTCAGCTCCGGAACTCTGATGATCTGCTTTTCAGCCATTTCACTCATTGCATGGCAAGTCGGCGACATAGACCTGATGCATATATGCCTGCTTTTGACCGTAGTCACCGGCGGCTTTTTTATTATTAACTTCCCACTGGGCAAAATATTTTTGGGCGACAGCGGAGCCTATCTCCTCGGCTTCATGCTGGCATGGGTAGCAGTCATGCTCCCTATGCGCAACCCCACAGTTTCACCATGGGCATCGTTACTGATATGCAGCTACCCTTTTATAGAAACCACATACAGCATGGGTCGTCGCCTCATACAAAAATCAAGCACCAGCCAGGCCGATATCGCACACATGCACAGCCTCATAAAAATCAAAGTCATCAATTGCTATTTCCCCTGTGTCCCAAAACATATACGTAACAGCATGGTCTCCCCCTTCTGTTGGACATTCGTTATAATATCGTCTACTATCTCAGTTGTGTACTATAAACAAACCCCACTGCTTATGGCAGCATCGCTCGGTATGTTTACGCTATATGCGATCATCTATAAAGTTCTTATAAGCCTCAGCCCATCAAAAGAGCAAATTCTATTCGAACAGCAAAATTACCCCGTAACAGCAGAACAAATAGCTACCCCGGATTACCAATACCAAAAACAACAACTCATCGAAGAAACCCTAATCACCGAAATTCCAAATAACTAGTCTCCTTCTAAGCCCTAAGCCCTCGTATCTCAGCACTCGGCCCTCAGCACTAAGAAAACACTCAGAACTTTCTTTCCTTTCCATGACCATAACAACTCTGTTAAAGCGTCTCTGGCACCATATATCAAGCCGTCGCCGATCCCAATTCGCAATCTTACTGATCTTAATGGTAGCCGCCTCCTTCGCCGAAATCCTCAGCATCGGAGCAGTCCCCCCATTCCTCGCAGTCCTGACCGCCCCCGAAAAAATCATCAACCACCCCACAACCCAATCCCTGATCCATACATTCGGCCACACAACTCTTAACTCTTCCACTCAGCACTCAGCACTCAGCACCCAGCACTTTCTTTCTCAGCACTCGGCCCTCAGCACTCATAATATCCTCACCCCTCAAGATTTTCTGCTTATTGTAACCATAGCATTCGGCCTCGCCGCCCTGATTTCCGGTGCCATGCGCCTGCTTTTTCTCTGGGCCAGCACCCGCCTCTCCTTCGCAACCGGCGCCGACCTCAGCATCAGTATTTACCGTTGTACCCTCTACCAGCCTTACGCAGTGCACGTTGCTCGTAACAGCAGCGAAGTTATCAGTGGAATTTCAAACAAAGCTAACGGCGTCATAGGCAACACCATAGTTCCGTTCTTGACTCTCATTAGTTCGAGCATCATGTTAATCTCTATTCTCGCTGTACTCTTGTCGGTAGATCCCATTATTGCGCTCTCAGCATTTGGGGGCTTTGGTTTGATATACGCCAGCATTATAAAGCTTACCCAGAAGAAACAGTTAACCAATAGCGAGTGCATTGCCCGCGAATCAACACAAGTCATTAAATCACTGCAAGAAGGATTGGGCGGTATCCGCGACGTTCTTATTGACGGTTGTCAGGCAGCTTACTGCCAAGTCTATCGTAATGCCGATCAACCATTGCGTCGAGCTCAGGGAAACAGCTCATTTATCGGTGCAAGTCCCAAATTTGCTATTGAGGCGCTCGGTATGGTGCTTATAGCTATTTTGGCCTATGTACTTGCCCGTCAACCTGATGGCATCGCCAAAGCAATTCCTGTACTCGGTGCTCTGGCACTTGGAGCTCAGCGTCTCTTGCCGGTGTTGCAGCAGGCTTATGGCTCATGGTCATCCATTCAAGGCGGCCAAGCTGGGCTGCAGGACATCCCTATGTGTTAATATAGATGTCGCCTCAACCGAGGAGACAAGTAATGGGGTATTCAAGAGTAATTAGGTCAAGTGTGCTGAAAAAAGTCTTACCGCCTGATGCACGAAGTATCATCGAGGTCAGTAGAGAAACTGGCATTGATGATCAGACCATCAGGAATTGGATCAAGAAGAAAAAATCGGGTATCTTATCGGATGGTAGCCAGGAGAGTAGTCCGCGATTCATGACCCCGAAAGAGAAATACCAGTTAGTGCTTGAGGCCGCCGGCATCGATAATGAACATCTGGGTTTATTTCTAAGAGAACGTGGCCTGCACTCAGAACACTTAACGATCTGGGATCAGG
>Ga0118677_10012286_pt1 | contig 12600 bp, 14 predicted proteins | sample AliMusrvi5mmetaG_FD_86154 | JGI IMG/M metagenome (GOLD analysis project Ga0118677, IMG submission 86154)
AGATTTGTGAACTTGAAGCAAGACTGGAGCGTTCAACAGCTTTGAAAGGGTGGGATATTACCATCTCGCCCAAACAGGTATTTTGAAAACTGCATCATCCCTAAAAAATTAAATGAGACTTTCAATTCAAGAAAACAAAGCCGTATGTAACCTATTAATGAATCAAGATCCTAATGGACGCATATACTTATTTGGTTCTCGTGTTGATGATAATAAAAAAGGCGGGGATATCGATTTGTTTTATGATCGCCCGTAATGGGATTTTGTTATGAGCAAGGAATTATCCAATAAAGCTATATAATGGCTATCATATTAGCCCTATAGTCTGACTTATCTTTACAATGGACAAAATAATATCTCTTAATGATTGGGTTCCCCATGATGCTAAACTTGAATTAGCCAAAGCTGCTAAAGAGGCACGGTTAAAGAGGGGGTGGAAGCGAGACACCTTAAGTGAAAAAACCGGCATACCCTTATCTACCCTTAAGCGCTATGAATTGACTGGGGATATTTCACTCAATCAGTTTTTAATGCTTACTTTAGACGATATACTTAAACAAAAACCCACAGTTAAACGTCGACGGGGAAACCTGTGATTAATGTTTTTATAAACATTAATGGACAAAAATTAGCAATGGGGATATTAAAACCGCTAACATGATAGATTGAATGAGTGATTTCATAAAGTAACTCCTTATTTGTTTAACCAGATTTTGATGAAACTTAACAACAGGCCGGTGAAGCCACACGCTAAGATCACCGGAATAACATTGACTTTGTAACGCGTTAACGCTAAAAACGCGCAAAGGCTGATGACTGTAGAAGTCACATCGAAATTACCGGAAAATCCTTGCGGCCAGAACACATGCCAACTAAAAAACAGAGCTAAATTGAGAATCACACCGACTACAGCAGCCGTAATGCCGGTTAAGGGGGCCGTAAATTTTAGATTTCCGTGGGTTGTTTCTATAAAAGGCCCTCCCGCTAAAATAAATAGAAAGCTGGGTAAAAAGGTAAAGTAAGTCACCACCGTTGCGCCAACACTCCCAGCTAGCAGTAGATGGTCAGGGCCAAAGATTTCCTTTGCCCATCCAGCTACAAACCCCACAAAGGTCACCACCATAATGAGTGGGCCGGGTGTGGTTTCTCCCAAGGCTAAGCCGTCAATCATTTGACGTGGTGTTAACCAGTGGAAATACTCAACAGCCCCTTGATAGACATAAGGCAACACCGCATAAGCGCCACCAAAGGTGAGTAATGCCGCTTTAGTAAAGAACCACCCCATTTGGGTTAATGCCCCCTCCCAACCATAACGACTGCAAAGAAAACCAATGGCTCCACCCCATAAACTGAGTCCAACCAACATCAACTTTGAGAAACCTAACCAGCTGAATAAAGCGTGAGCGGGTGTAGGGGTATCATCATCGATTAATGCGGGTCCATAGCTTTGCTGGGCTGAGCCATGTCCGCCACCAATTATAAATTTCTGCGGCGCAACTTTACCGCCTATGGCGCCTAAAATGGCAGCTATCAGTACAATCAAAGGGAAAGGCATTTTGAGAAGAAAGATAGCGAGAAAAGCCAAGGCAGCCATAGACCAAAGCAGCCAATTTTTGAGAGCCCTTGAACCAATTCGATAGGCGGCAAAGATAACAATGGCAGTCACTGCGGGCTTGATCCCATAAAGAACCCCAGCAATCCCTGTAATATGACCATAAGCCATATAAATAAAGCTTAACCCAATCAGGATTAACAGCGAGGGCAAAACAAACAATCCACCGGCAACAATACCACCCCAACTGCCATGCATGAGCCAACCGATATAGGTTGCTAATTGTTGAGCTTCTGGCCCGGGTAATAGCATGCAATAGTTTAAGGCATGTAAGAAACGTTTATTGGAAAGCCAGCGCCGCTTTTCCACCAGCTCTTGATGCATGATGGCGATTTGTCCGGCTGGCCCACCAAAACTCACAAAACCGAGCTTTAACCAGAACAGAAAGGCTTCCCAAAAACTAACCGGATCAGGTCGGGTCAAGTGAGTATCAACTGATTGTTTGTCATGGTCTGCCATTATTAAGTACCCTCGCCCTTTTCAAAAGTGATCAGTAGACTGTTAAACACCGAAGTGGCAACTGTCAGTAGTTGTTCATCATCGTTGATAGTGTCGCGTAAACCCGCCAAAACACTTTCAATACCTGCCGCTTCAGGTGGCTGAACACCGCCAACATCCAAAAAATGTACCAGTGCGCCCAAACGTTTTAGCGCAGGTGTTTCAATATCAAAACTCGCTAGCAAAACTTCAAAGGTCACTCGTCCTTCTATATGGCTAAAGTTTGCTCCGTCAAAATCAAAGCCAAGAACATGCTCGGGCAATCATAAGGCGAGGGTTCTCCACGTCATCATTCCGCAGAGAGATAATCAGGCGGCCAGTTTATGAACGCCCAAACTGTCACGTTTCGCTTCCAGTTTCCATAAGTCGTAAGCCGCCTGTGCAGAAAGCCAGGACTCAGCGCTTTTTCCAAAGGCCAACTCTAGTCGCAATGCCATTTCTGGGCTAATGCCTGTTTTGCCATTAACCAGAGATGATACGGTTTTACGCGTTACATTCAAATTTTTTGCGGTCTGAGTAATGCTCAATTTAAGTGGATCGAGCCATAATTCAGCTAAAATTTCACCGGGATGCGGCGGGTTAAACATTCGCATAAAAATACCTCGTTAGTGATAGTCAAGATAGTCGACAACATAAACGTTGCCCTCTTCAAATTTAAAGATTACTCGCCAATTAGCTTGAACAGTAACTGCCCAGAAACCTCCCCGGTTGCCCTTCAGGGTATGAAGTCGCAAAGCAGGTGAATCAATATCACTGATCACCTTGGCATCATGAAGAACCGCCAGAATCAAACGCAGCCGCTTGGCATGAATGATCTGAATACCCGATTGATTACCTAAGGTGAAGAATTTTTCCAAGCCTTTGTGTACGAAACTTTTAATCATGGATTCATTGTAACTTAACTAGTTACAATATGTAATAGCACATTCACTCCGCATGACCCATTAAAAAACTATAATACCCCATACCTATCACCCTCTAAAGAGTTTATGACGCCCAGCGATGTGGTGCGCTTCGTGACCAAGTTGGTTTTACATAATGACGAGGCCATCTTTACTCAAAAAGCGTGATCCGAACCATCTATGATACAGCCTGCGGTATTGGTGGCTTTTTATCGGATGCCATTAAGCAAATCAAAGAATTTAATCCCCACGCCAAGATTGTCCCGTTTGGTCAGGAGTTAGATCCAGAAACGCATGCAATGGCCATGATCTCCATGTTAATTCAGGGCTTTGAAACAGATAATATCAAGCAAGGCAGCACCTTATCCAATGATCAACTTCAAGGTAAACGTTTCCATTATGGTTTAGCCAATCCACCGTTTGGCTTTAAGTGGGAAAAAGATCAAAAAGCCGTTAATAAAGAACGGGTGGAATTGGGGTTTGCTGGGCGCTTTGGGGCGGGATTACCGCGTATCAGTGATGGTTCCATGTTGTTTTTGCAAACACTGGTTTCAAAGATGGAAGCGCCAGAGCATGGAGGAGGGCGGGTGGGTATCGTGTTGTCAGGTTCACCCTTGTTTAACGGCAGTGCCGGTTCGGGTGAGTCAGAGATTAGGCGTTGGCTATTTGATAGCACTGCGTTTGGCTATCGACGCATTACCGTAGAACGTCCGTACCGGTTTATGTTTGATGGTGATCAAGACTTAATAGACCAACTGACAGGCGACAAGAGTTTTAATCAGTGGGATGAAGACCTGCGCACTGCCGTATTAACCTCTTTAAATCATCTGGCTGAGACATGCAGGGACAGACATCATCAAATTCTAAACCGGGATGACTTTAGAAAGGCGTTGCTGGACGGCTGTGCTCAGTTCGTTGATGTGAGTAAAATTAAAGCACCGCAATTAAAGTTGATTGAAAAGAGTGTCCGTAAACCTTCAGAAGAGGCTGATATTTGTTACGACAAACAAGGCAAGCCCGAACCGGATACAGATTTGCGTGATGCTGAAAATGTGCCTTTGTTAGAAGACGTTAATGCTTACTTTCAGCGTGAAGTATTACCCCATGTACCGGATGCCTGGATTGATGAAACAAAATGTGATGAAAAAGATGGTAAGGTAGGTATTGTCGGTTATGAGATAAACTTTAACCGCTATTTTTATCAATACACCCCGCCACGCGCCTTGCACGACATTGATGTCGATTTAAAAGCCAGTGAAGCAAGAATAGCGGCCATGCTGGCAGAGGTTGCGGAATGAGGTTACTAAAATCATGACACGTTTATCTATTAGATTACCCGATGATATGGCTGAAAAGCTGAAAAATATTGCTAAAGTGCGTGACATGAGTTTGAATAAACTGATGGTTGAATTATCTGCCCAATTTTTAGCTGAAGAAGAAGCTAAGCAACGTTTGATTGCAGCAGGGTTACGCGGTAATCCCAAACAAGCCTTACAACTTTTGAATGAATTAGATGCGTTGGGATTTTAAAATAAAATGATCCTTTCTTCGTCTGAGAGAACAGGATAGTTCAAACGTGATTGTTGATTGTTACGAACATGACTGCGCACGACATTGATGCCGATTTAAAAGCCAGTGAAGCCAGAATAGTCGCTATGCTGGCAGAGATTGCGGAATGAGGTTTATAAGCATAAATAGATATTGCTAGATTTTCAGGGATAGTTGAATACTCTGGGTATCTGGACAAGCGTTAAGGACTTATGGGGCGATTTTAGACATATCGAGTAAGCTTATATTATGTTACTTTTATTACTATTACGTCGGCTGATTGGTCGAGCAACTTTTCTTAAAATCTCAGAATATCATGGACTACGATTTTTCCCGCCTTTCCACTAGGTCATTTGAACAACTCATTCAATCCTTAGCCCATGCTGTGCTTGGGTCAAGCATCGTTATTTTCGGTGATGGCCCAGACGGCGGACGTGAAGCAACATTCGAAGGACAGATTCCTTTTCCGAACGATGCAGATCGCTGGGATGGCTATGGTGTCGTACAGGCCAAGTTTAAACAACGCACAGAAAATAGTGGCAAGGATGGTGTCTGGGCGCTTTATGAGCTACAAAAAGAACTGGAGAAATTCAAGTTACAGACTCGAGGGCTTAAAAAGCCGGAATACTATATTTTCGCTACTAATGTAGTACTGACACCGGTTGCTGAATCGGGCGGCAAGGATAAGCTGATAAATTATCTAAAAAGTCAAAAAATGGCGCTAGGCCTCAAGGATTTTAAAATTTGGGATTACGATCAATTACGAGTGATGCTGGATAATTGTGTAGACGTTCGAACCTCCTACTCGGCATGGATAACTCCAGGCGATGTATTTGCTAAATTAATTGAATCGATGCAACCTAAAGAGCCAAATTTTCGCGATGTCATGCGCAACTATTTGCAAAAAGAACTGTGCACTGATCAATACGTCAACCTAAATCAAGCAGGACACCAGCCTAAAGATCGTATTCCACTTGCTCAAGTATTCGTCGATTTACCGATAAATCACTCCAAGGGCGCGATTAACCTTTTACAGGAGATAGCTAGTCAACGCCTTGATCCTAGATCAAACTCAAAGGGCACATTGTTAACAATGGGGTTGTCGTCTGTTGCTCTTCCACCTGGACGCTTGGTATTTATCGGAGGACCTGGTCAAGGAAAAACCACTCTTAGCCAATTTATCTGCCAACTATTTCGAGTCGCACTACTGCAACAAGAAGATCAGGTTTTGTTAACGCCAGAAGCTAAAGATGCTTGTTCAATTATTATCAATCAAAGCGCTCAGGAAGGCTTAACTATACCAGTCATGCCGCGATTTCCTCTTCGGGTAGTGTTAAACAGTTTTGCTGCCGATCTGGATGGAGGTAAAACATCATCGCTTTTCGATTATCTATTACAGCGCATTAGTAAATTGACTGGTAGAGATTTATCATCAGATGATTTGAGAAGTTGGTTGAAAACTTATCCGTGGCTGTTAGTACTTGACGGCCTCGACGAGGTGCCAACATCTTCCAATCGTGATCAAGTCATTACCTCAGTAAATAATTTCTTGATCGATGCACAAGGCTTGAATGCTGATTTATTACTACTAGCTACGACACGTCCACAAGGTTATAACGACGATTTTTCGCACCGTTATTATCAGCATTACGAACTTTTGCCGCTGGATGTACCTCGTGCTCTCCATTATGCAGACCGTTTACTAGAACAGCGCTGGGGTGGTGATCAAGAAAAAATTAAAAAACTGGGGGAGCGGCTGCAACGTGCAGGAGCGGAGATTGCTACCGCTCGATTGATGTGCACTCCGTTGCAGGTAACGATTATGGCAATGCTTGTTGAAACACTGGGTCAACCACCACGCGAGCGTTGGCGCTTATTTAACGAATATTATCGAGTCATTTATAATCGTGAGAAACAACGAGACATTCCTGCTGCTGAGTTATTGAATACATATCAAGCCGATATAGATGTCATTCATCAACGTGTCGGTATGCATCTGCAAGTTGACTCCGAGCTCTCCGGTACCACTGAAGCCCTATTGACGCTGAACGAATTCGCTCAATTGGTTAAACAACGACTGGAAGCCGAAGGCCATACCGGTCAGGATGGTGAATATTTAAGGCAGAAAATCATCGATGCAGCGATAGAGAGATTGGTTTTTTTGGTGGCTCCGCAAGCCGACAAAATCGGTTTCGAGATTCGATCTTTGCAGGAGTTCATGGCGGCACAATGCCTGATGAACGGCAGCGACAAAGAGATTCAGTTACGGTTAAGGGCTATCGCCCCCGCCGCGCACTGGCGTAATGTGTTTTTATTTGCTGCTGGACGTTGTTTTTTTGAAAAGCAGCATTTACGCGATACCCTTCTCGCTCTATGCCATGAGCTTAACGAAGGTGACGGTGTTCAATGGGGGGAGTTGGAAAAAACAACACTTGCCGGTTCTAGGTTAGCTTTGGAGATACTTGAAGATGGTGCATTAGCAACAGCCCCCGGTCAGTTAAAACTTTTTGCTAAACTTGCATTACAACTTTTAGAGTTACCACCATGTGCTGAACAGGTTCGCTTGGCAAAACAATACATCATTGAGTTAAAAGATACATTTCAAACGGCAATCGAAAATCGCTTAGCTGACAGTATACGAGAGCGCCGTCTCGGTGCTTGGCGAGTGCTACTCCAATTGGAATACGATGGCGAAAAATGGGCACAAGACTTGGCGGCTAGGGCTTGGCCTGATAACGCCGAGGAAGGTATAGAAATTATTAGGGCTTATGACGCTATCAACTTTAGCAATTGGTTAGTCCAGAAATTGCTGGATGTAATTCCTAACGCATCTCCAATCAAAATAGATAATGTATTAGAAAGAGACTGGACTATGCCTATTCGTTTGGAACTCAATAAGAATATAATATGTGATTTTATCACCCAATTTAAAAAGCAGCGCAAAATAAACGTAATTATCGAAGGTGTAGGAACGTTTTTTAATTTGAAAGTTAACGCTATTGCCGAAGCACCTAATTCAAATTTAAGCAACTTACTCTATCTTCTTGAAGCAAGAAAAGAATGGAAATGGCTTATTAGCACCCTTAATTTTGGACTAAATCACGATTACTCCAAAGAGAGCTTGGCAAAATTACTCCTAGAGTATGCGTCATGGAACCAGGAAGAGCGTGAAGCAATTGGAGATATAGTTAATCGTCTTCCTTGGCCTATTTTAGCTTGTATTAAGACAACGGCAGAAAGCAATAAACTTAAGCAATTGGCAGAAGATGTTAAAAGGGGAGATTTGGGCGATAGAGATGACTGGATAAATGCCCAGAACCGCTGGCAAAAACAAGGCTTAACTTTATCTGATTTTCAATATGTTTCGCAAAGAGATTTGCCATTTGATAATCAAATAGCCAATCACGGTTTTCCATTTACGCTATCGGCATCAACTATTACATATTATGAAGATGAATCTGAGTTAATACCAATACAGCTATTTAATTTGTGGCAATCATTGTCTACTTCATTAGCTAAGAAAAAAGTCGCTAAACATTTGTTACATGTCTTGTCATATGCAGCAAGTAATAATGTTGTTTGGGAAGCGTTAAAAATTGATGACCTCAAAAGCCTAGTAACCGATATGGACTCTGAATATTTACGCTGGTCCTTACTAGGAGTCCTTCCTAGTTCGTTTTGGGATGCTCCTGAATTCGTCCAAACTTTAGAAAAACTGGGGGCCTATTCATTAATTACTTATCAAAAACCTGATAAAGATTTCGATTTTAATCCTAAACTCGAACTGTTAGTCAGTCAATATCCAAATAGTAATGAATTATTGCGATTGTTATCGATTGCCTGTTTAACCGGCCATCGTCCTTCCCCAGAAATTAAAATCGATTTTGATAAATTTCCAGATCCTAAGTATCGTCGTGCGCCATTAATAATAAAATTTGCTCAAGCGACATGGAATGAATCCGAAATAATCCAATTAGCCGAAGCTTTGCCGCAATTGGATGAGCTTAACAATGGAGCTATCGAATCTGTTTTGGCAATTATTGCATTACAAAAGTTGTCAGGTCGACAAATTGATCTATTTTTGAATAAGCTTTTCACGATTTTACCTTACGACAAAGTAGATAGTCGCCAAAAAGTGTTGCAAGCTATGCTCGACCAACAAAGACATCGATGTGCAGATATTACCAAGCTAGCTCTTTGAACAAAATAGTTATGAAGGATTTATCCGAAAACACGCCGAGGACTTATGGGGGATTTTAACCATACCGCGTTTGCTTGTATTAAGATATCTTAAACCCCAAGTACACTATATTTCCGCTAACAACCTGAATACTTACAATACTATTTTCAGTTGTGAATTATCCTCAATCGATCAGTTGACTGCTAAAAAAATTAAATGAGACTTTCAATTCAAGAAAACAAAGCCGTATGTAACCTATTAAAGAATCAAGATCCTAATGGGCGAATATACTTATTTGGTTCTCGTGTTGATGATAATAAAAAAGGCGGGGATATTGATTTGTTTTTTGAAACATCCGTTCCTTTAAATTTAAAACAACAATTAACCCTTGAATATCGCTTATCAGTAGAGTGCGATACCAAAGTTGATTTGTTAGTTAAAACCCCAGACCAAGAAGAGCAGCCCATATTTATGATAGCCCGTAATGGGATTTTGTTATGAGCAAGGAATTATCCAATAAAGTCATATAATAGCTATCATATTAGCCCTATAGTCTGACTTATCTTTACAATGGACAAAATAATATCTATTAATGATTGGGTTCCCCATGATGCTAAACTTGAATTAGCTAAAGCCGCTAAAGAGGCGCGGTTAAAACGGGGGTGGAAGCGAGACACGTTAAGTGAAAAAACAGGCATACCCCTATCTACCCTTAAACGCTATGAATTGACTGGGGATATTTCACTCAATCAGTTTTTAATGCTTACTTTTGTATTGGGGGATTTAGATAAATTAAAAGAGCTATTTGCAAGTGAAGAACCCGTATACACCTCATTAGACGATATACTTAAACAAAAACCCACAGTTAAACGTCGCCGGGGAAACCTGTGATTAATGTTTTTATAAACATTAACGGACAAAAATTAGCAGTGGGGCGTTTAGTAAGCAAAGATAAACAGACTTATTTTCAATACAATCCTGAATTTATTGCCACTGGACTACAATTATCCCCTTTTCATTTACCGCTTAATAATCAGGTTAATAAAGCGCCACAGAAACCTTTTAATGGTTTGCAAGGTGTCTTTGCCGATTCTCTTCCTGATGGTTGGGGGTTGTTATTAATGGATCGATTTTTAAGACAACAGGGTTTTAATATTGCCGATATCACGCCGTTAGATAGATTGCTTTATATCGGTTCAACAGGCATGGGGGCACTCACGTATGAACCTGACCGCTCTATACCTTCGACTTATGGTAATCTGGATTTAAGTGTATTAAGCCATGAGGCAAATGAAGTTTATGCGGGGAAGCAGGTAGACATTTTACCCGAGTTATTAAGAGCAGGTGGCTCGCCTGGGGGGGCTAGACCCAAAGTAGTGGTCGGTATTAAAGGTGATCAAATGATCTCGGGTGAGCAGGATTTGCCAGAAGAGTATCAGGCATGGCTTATCAAGTTTCATGCTACTCATGCTGATGAGGGTTTAATTGAAGAGGCATACGCCAGAATGCTTAAGTTGGCATACATTACGATGCCAGAAACACAATTAATGTCGGCTAATAATACACATTATTTTGCCGTTAAACGCTTTGATCGAATCAATAACCAACGCTTACACGTGCATAGTCTGGCCGGATTAACACAGGCCGATTTTAGAGTTCCCGATTTTGATTACGAAAAACTAATCCGCTTAACGTTAATATTAACCAGAAATGTAGAGGATGCACAGAGGGTTTATAGGCAGATGGTATTTAATATACTGGCCAATAATCAGGATGATCACACTAAAAATTTCTCTTTCATTATGGATAGCCAAGGTGTTTGGCGATTATCTCCCGCTTATGATGTAACTTTTAATCGTGGTTACAGTGGCGAACAAAGTATGTCTGTAGACGGATATGGAAAGCATATTCCTGAGCAGGTGTTTTTAAAGTTAGGCCGCTTATGTGAGTTTGATGACACCGGTGTAAGACAAATCTTTACTGATACTTTTGAAGCTTTATCAGAATGGCAATCTTTAGCGAAGCAGTTAGGTATTGATAGCGTTCATACTAATGAAATCCAGCAACGTTTTAATGACTTATTTAAGCAGTATAGTTTAATGAGCCGTTAGATAGAGCTTCCTTAACTCACAAGTCGCTGGTTTGTGAGTTATAAAAGTACTTAAGCTACTTAAGTGACAATAATAGAAACAGGCTCACAAAAATCAGTGACACCTTCAGGGGTTACGCCCGCCATTATAAAATAATAAATAACACCCACTTCAAGGTCTGATACCACAAATGAAGCGCGGGTGCTGATACCTAATGTGACCCAGCCCGCATCAGCTGTAGGTAGAGAACCCTTGCTGTATTTCCACTGGTATGACTTAGCGCGGTCAATGGCTTTAGCATCCAAGTCTACGTCACCTGAATTTGGCCCATGTTTCGCCGTTAAAGCCGCTTTTTGAGGAGCTGAAGCCGGATGGCTAGGATTAAAGCCGCTGGATAAAATTAAGGTTGGATCACCCTTGCATACTCTTTCTACAAAAGCCGCATTGTCACGATAAATTGTATCAGCGGCGGCTTCACAATCATTCCTGATTGAAATAGCCACTCTATCGCCGTGGAGAGCGTTAAGGTAGGCCGTTTCAAGGGCATCAACTGCAGCGGTAGATGTTTCTATGGGAACATCAGGTGCGTTAAAGATCGGATTGGTAGTAAATGACTTGATTATAAAGCGGTATAAACTGATTTTTTCGGAGACACTCAGCTTTATAAAATCGTACAGCACTTTTATTAATAACATTTTAATTCCCCTTTATTATTTTTAAGAAACATCAGTGTGCGCTTATTCCATAAAGTTTGTAATTTATTTTCAGATAGTTAGCTTAAGTTCTTAGCGGTTTACGGTTTTATTGAGTAAAAACAGCTAAAGTAAACAGTAAAGTACGGATAAGTTAAGCTGCCAAGTGCTTATTAAATAACATTATTAGTCCGTACGCTAAAAATCTGGCTTGACTCGCATGACGGCTAAAATTATTTTCATAAAGGGGGTTAATGACAGAGAATAATCGATAAATCACGACAGGTACTGCGGTTATTATTCGTGAAAACTGCGGATGTCTATCAAATTTAGAGGTATTCTCAGGGTGTTTCAGTCTGTTTCAGTTTGGGATTATACTTTTTCTTGCAGAACTCACCCTGTAACGAACGACTCACCCTGTTTAACTTATGGTACTCGATGAATAACGTCAGAGAGTCGGACTATTCCAGGCGATACTTGAGGTGTAAGCCTTGGGATTTCGGCTTTTTCCTTGAAGAGCCGGACAAATGAAGCCTGATTGTTCAACGGTTCCACCCGATACTCGATGAGTTCCGATCGATACCTCAGCTCTTCCAAACGATACCCGAGGTGTGAGAGTCGGGATTTCAGCTTTTTCCTTGTGATATAGGACGACTGAAGCCTGATATAGCGCGTGTTCCTCTCGAAAAAGGCTAACTGTCGGTTGAAATATTGAATACTCCACACGATTAACGCGAAGTGTAGGTTGAGAGACTCGAAGCTCCTCACGATTTACGCGGAGTGCAGGTTGAAATACTCGAAGCTCCTCACGATTAACGTGGAGTGCAGCTTGAGATACCCGATACTCCTTACGATTAACGCTGAGTGCAGGTCGTTGCACTCGATGTCACTCCAATTATTCAATGCGTACCGACAGGATGATGATTATTCTGGCTTTTGTACGACGACTAAGTTGTATAATCCTTATCAAATAAGGCATCCTTCATAGCGGCCTAAAAGTAGTTGACACTTTTGATGTCAATAAAAAATTAACAACAAGCTACCGTAGCCATTAAAAAACGGCCAGTGACTTTAAAGA
>Ga0118677_10012287_pt1 | contig 12600 bp, 10 predicted proteins | sample AliMusrvi5mmetaG_FD_86154 | JGI IMG/M metagenome (GOLD analysis project Ga0118677, IMG submission 86154)
TTGGCGGCAAGCCTTTCAACGGGAGAAACTCGATCGCACCGCCAAGATGAGCAAAGCCACCGATGCGCTGACTGCCACGCCGTAGCGGGCCCTAATGAACGAACTCCTCCAATTGCTGCGCCGCAACCGCAACTACCGCTTCATGTGGACCGGGCAGATTGTCAGCGAGATCGGCGACAACTTCAATAACATCGCCGTCTTCGCGCTGGCGATGGCGCTGACGCATTCCGGTCTCGTGGTCACCGGAGTGCTGTTGGCGCGCGCCGTTCCGGCCATCACCATCGGCCCAATCGCCGGCGTGCTGCTCGATCGCTTCGATCGCAAGCGGATCATGATCGCCAGCGACCTGGTGCGCGCGGTTGTCGCCCTCGGCTTTATCTACGCCGCGACTTCGCATCGCATCTGGGTGCTTTACGCATTCAGCGCGCTGCTTATGGCCGCTTCGCCCTTCTTTACCGCGGGGCGCTCCGCGATCTTGCCCACTATCGCCAACCCTCAAGAGATTCACACCGCGAACTCGCTCACCCAAACCACGCAATGGATGACGCTCACCGTGGGAACGTTTCTGGGCGCCACCGTCGTCGCCATCGGCTACAAGTGGGCATTCGCATTCAATGCGCTTTCGTTCCTCTTCTCCGCATGGTGCATCGCCCACCTGCGCGCGCCGGATGCAAGCGGCTTCCGCGCCCGCCGCAAAATAACGGTTGGCAATGACGGCATCCGCCCTCTGTACGAAGTGCGCGAGGGCCTGCGTTACATACGCTCCGTGCCCCTGGTCTTCGCCATCGCTCTGCTCTCTGTGGGCTGGGCCACCGGCGGCGGCGCAGCGCAGATACTGTTCACGCTCTTCGGCGAAGTGGTCTTCAACCGCGGAGCTTCGGGCATTGGAATGATCTGGGGCTGCGCCGGGCTCGGGCTGCTGTGCGGCGGAGTCTTCTCCAACTGGCTCGGCAAGCGGCTCTCATTCAACGGGTACAAACTGGTCGTGTTTATTGACTTTGTTGTGCACGGCGGGACGTATGTGCTGTTCAGCCTCGCTCAGCGGTTTGACCTGGCGCTGCTCTTCATCTTTCTGTCGCGCGCCTGCATGGCCATCAATTCAGTCTTGAACTATTCCTATCTGTTGCGCATCGTCGCCAATCGTTTCAGGGGACGCGTCTTCGCAACCATCGACACTCTCACCTGGACCATGATGATGGCGTCGATGATGGGCGCGGGCATTGCTTCAACGCACTACAGCCCGCGCATCATCGGGACGGTGGCCGGCCTGTTGAGTTCGACGACGGCGATTTTCTGGGGCTGGGCCAACTGGACCGGGCGGCTTCCCCTGCCGGTCTTCGCATCGCAGGAAAAGCCCGAACCCGCACCGCATGCCGATCGGGTTGTGTAGAGGAGTGCGGCCCGCCCAGAGCGCTTTGAATGCCTGCCGTACTACAGACACGGGTGCCCCACCCTTGCGCCTTTTTCTAGCGCAAGGGTGGGAGACCACGAAACCCAACCAGCCTCAATCACTTATTGAAGCCTCAATCACTTATTGAACCGACCGCAAATAAGCCACCACCTGCCACCGCTGCGCCTCAGGCAAGCTCGACCATGAGGGCATCCCGTGCCCCAAATCTCCTTGCCGCAAAAACCATTCAATGTCCCCATCGCTGGCATTCCGGATGCGTTCGCTGCGCAGCGAGGGACGCCTCTTCCCATCGCCCTGCGCCTCGGCCTTGTGGCACTGCAGGCAGTGGTCGCGATAGACCATCGCGCCAGCCGCTGTCGCCTCAGGTTTGTTCGCGAGAGGATTGGCCCGCGCATGATCTTTTGCCGGAACGTGCTCCCACCGGGAACTTGCGGTGGCACCAACAGCCAGCGCCGCGCTCAACACCAGGCACAGGATTCCCAAGGTTCGCCGCATCATGCTCCACCCCCTTGCAAGTGGTGCAGCCATCCGCCAACCTGCTCAAACTCCAGCGCAAATCCAACGCGGTAGATTCGCGTAAGGCTCGAGGCCGTGAGGCCGAAGCCCGGCGAAAAACTCAGCCGCACCCCTTTGGGCAGTTGCCAACCCACCAAGGGCGCAATGTAATGCGATGTATCGCGCAAGGTCAGCGACGAGGTGTCTCCCAACCCGCCATACGCCTCAACACCAGCCATCAGTTTCTCCGCGCAGAATGTGCAGTTGCGGCCGCTGGCCGCGCTGCGCAGGGGGCGCGCGGCGCCTACCGCGTAGCCAAACTCCCACGGTTCGTGGCCCAGGTTCTTCTCGGCGATGAAGTTCTCGCTCACGTTCCAACTTTTCAGGTTTGAAGAGAGAATCAGTTTCAACTCGGCCTCATGCTGATGCTGCATGCGCAGTTCGCTGTTGGGCCCGGCCAGGTCAGCCTGCCCGTCGTGGCCCACCACCTCAAGGACGGTTTTGTCCGCTCCCGAGGTATTCTCATACTCCACATAGATCACCGGATTCACGGCCATCTCCCGCATCAGCGGACGAATCCTGTTCTCCAGCCGCCACCCCGTAAACACCGTCGAATCCTGCGCCGTAGTCTGCCCGTCCAGGTAAAGCTCGGTTGTCCACCAGGCGCGCGTGCCGTACTCCAGTTCCATGGCCATGGCGCCTCCGCGGTTGCCGCCATCTGGCCTCAACAACGCCGACTTTGTCTCCAGTTCCAGGTTCCCCGGTTCTTCCAGGTCCTGGGAGTAGGTGACAAAATACGGCTTCTCCTGTGCCCTTCCAGCCAAAGCCAAAATACAAAAAAGACAAATGGCCCAAAACAGGCTTGCCCTTCGTACAGCCATCAGCATGTTCAACCTCAAAGTCCCCCCAGAAATGCGACTGAATCAGTCGCATATTGAAATAAGACTAAATCAGTCCGATATTTGACGCAAGGGGGAGCCTTCAAACCCGCGTAAAATCTACGTTACGGAGTTGCCCACCGATGCAAGCCGCAGGCGCGCTGTTTCTCGGAAGAACCACCGTGGATGCCCTTTACTGGCTGGACGCGATGCCGGAGGAGAACACCAAGGTCTACGCGCAGCGCCTCAAGGCCGCGCCCGGCGGACCGGCCATGAACGCCGCCATTACCCATGCCCTGCTTGGCGGGCAAACGAGGCTTGTCAGCGCTGTCGGAGGAGGGCCATGGGCGGGCCTGGTCCGCGCTGAATTGAAAGCCAACCGCATCGCGCTGCTCGACCTGGCAGCCGACAGCGCCTATGAAACCCCGCTTTGCTCTGTGCTGGTAAATAGCGCAGACGCCAGCCGCACCATTGTCAACCCGCCCATCTCAACATTGGAGATGAAGCGCCTGGGCACCTGGCAGCAGGAGGCGGGCGCCCTGGGTGGCCAACTGCCCTCCATCGCCCTTACCGATGGCTTCTTTTTCGACGAAACCCGCGCACTGCTGGCTTCGCTGCGGGATGCGGGGGTGACCCTGTGCCTGGACGGCGGCAGTTTCAAGCCGGGAACCGAAGAACTGGCCAGCCTGCTCACCGTGGCTATTTGCAGTGAGCGATTCGCGATCCCCGGCCATGCCGCCAATCCGGATGAGATCATCGCCTGGTTTGCCCATCGCGGCCTTCCTTACATTGCCGTCACGCGCGGCGCGCAGTCCATTCTGGGTTGGGACCGCGGCCGCCGCTTCGAAATCGAAGTAGCCCCCGTTGCCGCCGTTGACACGCTGGGCGCAGGCGATGTGCTGCACGGAGCCTTTTGTCACTTCTTCGCGCTCAAACCGGATTTCGAGTCCGCACTGCGCCGCGCATCGGAAATCGCCACGCTTTCGTGCCAGTCGCTCGGCGCCCGCGCCTGGGCCGCGGAAGCCGGGAAACCCGCCTTCGCCTTACAATGACGCAGGACCCTATCAACGATGATCTGCACCCATGTAGACGAAAACCGCCTCAACCATGTTCAGCCCAAGCTGATCCATCTTGCCCGACTCATCGGCAACACTCACTTGCTGGCAATTGAGTTAACGTATCGCGGGCAGCCGCGCGTGATTTACGCCAAGTGCGAGCAGTGGAACCTGACCGGCAGCATTAAAGACCGCATGGCCTTCCACATTCTCAAGACGGCCTACCTTGAGGGCGCCATCCAGCCCACTGACACCATTGCCGAAGCAACCAGCGGCAACACCGGCATTGCGTTTGCCGCCCTGGGCCACGCCCTGGGCCATCCCGTGCAAATCTACATGCCTGACTGGATGAGCATCGAGCGCACCCGCATCATGGAGAGCTACGGCGCCACGGTGATTCCAGTATCGCGCGAGCAGGGCGGCTTTCTGGGCAGCATTCGCATGACGGAAGAACTGGCCGCACAGGGCGGAGTCTTTTTGCCGCGCCAGTTCTCAAACCGCGCCAATGTCGAAGCCCACATTGAGAGCACCGGCCCTGAAATCTGGATGCAGCTGGACAGCGAGGGGCTTACGCCAGACGCGTTTGTGGCTGGAGTCGGCACGGGCGGCACGGTGATGGGCGTGGGCACATACCTGCGTGCAAAGAACCCCGGCATCCGCGTTTACCCGGTCGAGCCAGCCGAGTCGCCCACGCTCTCGACGGGTTGCAAGGTCGGTTCGCACCGCATCCAGGGAATCTCCGACGAATTCATCCCGGCCATCTACGACACCGCCGTTCTTGACAAGCCGATCGCCATCTCCGATGGGGATTCCATCCTGATGGCGCAGAACCTGGCCGCGTGCCTCGGCCTGGGCGTCGGCATCTCCTCCGGTTGCAACCTGCTGGCAGCTCTCAAAGCCCAGGATGAACTGGGCCCTGACGCAGTCGTTGTCACCGTCTTTGCCGACGACAACAAGAAATACCTGAGCACCGGTCTGCTGCAGGCAGAACCCGTACGCCCCGGCTACATGACTCCCGATGTTGCACTGACCGGACTGCGCGTGATTCCTGCGCCGCGCCAGTCCAAACAGGAACCCTGGCCGGATTCGAGCCTCAACCAGGGGAACTGGAGTTCCTTCGTAATCTGAACCGCACCGGGCCAGATGGCGCCGGCTTCCTGGCTTGCTGCCCCACTGACTTGCCGCCGCCCGGCCGCCTTTGGGTCTACAATCTAAACCGTTATGGCAACCACACTGCTGTCTACTGCAATCAAGCCGCGCTCGCCCCAGGGCGAGTATGCGAACGAGCCCTTTACCGATTTCTCCCACCCCGAAAACGCCCGCAAGATGCAGGAAGCACTACATTTGGTGGCAAGCCAACTGGGCCGCGACTACGACCTGGTGATCGGCGGCGAGCTCCTTAAAACCGCGGACAAGATCCGCTCTGTCAATCCCGCGCGCCCGGCACAGGTTGTCGGCATCCACCAGAAAGCCGGGGCCGAACACGTTGAACCGGCCCTGCAGGCGGCGCTCCGCGCTTTTGAGTCGTGGAGCCGAACGCCTGTAGATACGCGTGTTTCACTGCTGCTGGGCGCGGCCGACATCATTCGCAAGCGCCATTTCGAGTTCTGCGCGTGGCTCACCTATGAAGTAGGCAAGAACTGGGCCGAGGCCGACGCCGATGTGGGCGAAACCATTGATTTTCTTGAGTTTTACGCACGTGAAGCGCTTCGGCTGGCCGGGGCCAAGACGCCCATCCAGTACCCGGGCGAGCGAAATGAATTGCATTACATCCCGCTCGGCGTGGGCGCGGTGATTCCGCCGTGGAACTTCCCGTTCGCCATCATGGCGGGCATGACGGCTGCCTCCATTGTCACCGGCAACACGGTGATTCTGAAGCCCTCAAGCGATGCGCCGACCATTGCCGCGAAGTTTATTGAAGTGCTTGAAGAGGCGGGAATGCCGGCTGGCGTGGTCAACTTCTGTCCTGGCTCCGGCGCCACTTTTGGCAATGCGATTGTCGAGCACCCCAAAACGCGCTTCATCGCATTCACCGGGTCAAAGGCCGTTGGACTGGAGATTCACGAGCGCGCCGCCCGCACCAGGGCCGGGCAGATCTGGATCAAGCGGACCATTCTGGAGATGGGCGGCAAGGACTCCATCCTGGTCTGCGCCGACGCCGATCTGGACAAGGCAGCGGATGGGGTGGTGGCTTCGGCCTTCGGATTCAGCGGGCAAAAATGCTCGGCATGTTCGCGGGCCATCGTCGAGGCGCCGGTCTACGACGCGATCGTCGATCGTATTCGCGAGCGCGTTGCCAAGCTCACGGTGGGCGATCCCGCGGCCAACCACTATCTTGGACCGGTGGTAAACGGGGCGGCTCTCAAGTCGATGCTGAGCTATGTTGAAACCGGCAAGAAAGAAGGCAAGCTCATCTCCGGCGGCCAAGCGCCTGCAATCGATGGAGGCTTCTTCCTGGAGCCCACCGTCTTTGCCGACATCGCGCCGGATGCGGTGCTGTCGCAGGAAGAGATCTTTGGGCCGGTGCTTGCGGTCATCAAGGTGGCCAACTTCGAAGAAGGCCTTGCCGTCGCTAACAACACTGAATACGGGCTGACGGGTTCCATCTACTCCAGCGACCGCAAAAAACTCGATCGCGCGCGCCACGAGTTCCACGTAGGCAATCTCTACTTCAACCGCAAGTGCACCGGCGCTATGGTAGGCGCGCATCCGTTTGGCGGCTTCAACATGAGCGGGACGGACTCGAAGGCCGGTGGGGCCGATTACCTGCTGCTCTTCACCCAGGCCAAGAGCGTGGCAGAGAAGCTTTAGGTTAGTAGAAGAATCGCGGTATCCCAGGTCTCAAAGGCGAGACCTGGGGCACCCGGCATTTCCTTGAACCCGCCCACCCACATTTGTGAGGGAATCTGGGGGTGGGGCCACCTGCCGACCTCCCGCTACCGAGAAAGCGTTCGACCGTCTAACAAAATAATTCATCTGGAAAGGAGTTTATTCCAGAAACTCCTTAACTTTTTCAGGGCAAGTTTGCATAATCATTTCTGCAACTCCTTTTAGTGGTTGCCAAAAGGAGTTGTTCATGAAAATGATTGTCGATATCGATGACTCAATATTGCTGCGTGCCCTGACGCAGAGTGAGAACCAAAAAAGAAGCCTTGCAACCTTCATCGCCCAAGCGCTCGAAGCCGCGCTGGGATGCCCCAACCCCGTTTCCCCGCGACCGCCCGCGAAAGTCGAGGATCTGATTGCGGAAACGCTCGTTCGCGTCAACGCCATCGCCGCAGGAAAGGAATTGTTTTTACCGGACGTTTTGACTGATACGGCTTGGCAAACCCTCACCAGCGGCGAGCGCAAGGGGTTTGGAAAGATGTTCCGCAAGGTTGTGGAGCGCGATGCCCAGCCGATTGCAAAGCAGGTGCGCCGCGCAAGCAACAACTTGGCTGTCTACTTGAAGGTCTGACCTCTAAGCAAAGAGAACGGGCGGATGAAGGTCTTTGGCCCATCCTTCGAGTGAAAAACGCTCGAAGGATGGGCCACCTTTTATTGTGCAGAACTCAAAGTTGGGGCATCTGGCTGTCTCAAGACTCAACCTTCTTGTGCCAAGTTTTGGCGATTCCTTCGCGTCCCAAGAACCGCGGACAAGTGGTCTGAGCCTGCGTAGCCCGCATCCTGCCCGCCATCAGCTGACGTATCGTCGGCTATTCGGAACTGACGGGCGGGTTGACAGGTTCACGCCGCCCCTACGGGGCTGAGGTCATATTTTGGAGTTAACCCAGGACTGCGTTCGCATTCGCGAACTTGTCCTGGGCTAATTTCCCATGGCCCCTGCGGGGCCGGAAGTGCCGCCGTCGTTGCTTTCAAGCCTGTTGTTGCTTCTACAGGTTGGCAGGTTTGGATCGCGGGTGCATTGCCGCCGACTCCGTCGAGACTCGGCTGCTCGCACCGATTTTCATCCATATAGATGGGCCGAAGGCCCACGCAAAACTCTGAAGTTACCGCCGCGCAACCCGCAACCCGCGCGGTCCGATTCTCCATCCTTCAAATTGCACCCTCTCCCCGCTTCGTGCCATCCAACCGAGTGGAGGGAGGAGGTCACATGCCTAAGATTGTTCGCTTTTATCAGCTTGGCGGGCCTGAAAATTTGAAACTGGAAGAGGTTCCCGACCAGCAGCCCGGCAAGGGCGAGGTGCGGTTGCGCGTACAGGCCGCCGGACTCAACCGTGCCGAATCAATGTTTTACCGCGGCCGGTATCTTGAGAATCCCAAGCTGCCGTCGCGCCTGGGCTACGAAGCGGCGGGCGTGGTGGACGCAGTGGGCGAGGGCGTGGACAAGGCCTGGATCGGCAAGCGGGCGTCGACGATTCCGGCGTTTTCGATGAACATGTATGGCACTCTCGGCGAGCAGGCGGTGGTGCCGGAGTACGCATTGGGCGAGTATCCGGCCAGCTTGACTCCCACGCAGGCCTCGGCAATCTGGATGCAGTACCTGACGGCCTACGGCGCGCTGGTGCACTACGGCGGCGTGAAGACCGGGGATTTCGTTTCAATTCCCGCGGCTTCGTCGAGCGTGGGACTGGCCGCAATCCAGATTGTGCGGGACGCGGGCGCAACGGCCATCGCGGTCACCAGAACATCAGCCAAGCGCGCGGAGCTAATGGCTCTGGGCGCGCACCACGTGATCGCCAGCGAAGAAGAAGACTACGCGGCTTGCATGAAGGAGATAACCGGCGGCAAGGGCGCGCGCCTGACCTTCGATCCGGTGGCCGGGCCGTTTCTGCAAAAGCTGGCGGCGGGCGCGGCCCAGGGCGGGACGATCTTCGAATACGGCGCGCTGGCCGCAGAGCCTACTCCGTTTCCGCTCTTTGAAGCGCTGTCGCTCGGCTTGAATATCCGAGGCTATGTGCTGATGGAGATTACCAGGGACCCAGCGCTCATGAAGGCGGCTACAAAGTATGTCTTTGACCGGCTGGCCAATGGGCGCTTTGTGCCGAAGATCGCAAAGACTTTCAATTTTGCGCAGACGGTGGAGGCCTACCAGTACCTGGAATCGAATCAGCAGGTGGGCAAGGTTGTGATTACGGTGGCGTAGGAGCTTTGATCAGAGCTTAATTTCTGCCAGAGCTTAATCTCTGCCGAGTCGTCGAGGGCCGGGAGGCCTTCGAAACAGCCGACCGGGAGGTTGGCGCTACACCTCTCGGTGGCGCTACATGGTTCGGCGGCGCTACAGTTTGCAACTAAGGAATGTGGGCTACGCCACGGCTGAGGGCGGTGCTGCTTGTTCTTCGGCTTCTAGCTTGCTGCCCACGTCTGCGGCGGCTTGCGCCAGCACGCGGTGGTGGATAGTGAAGAGGGCCAGTTCAAGGCGGTCGCTGACGCCGGTCTTGTCGTAAATGGAGCGCAGGTAGTTTTTGATCACCTGCTCGGTGGTCTTGAGGCGGATGGCGATTTCGCGGTTTTTGCAGCCCTGCACGATGAGGGCGACGATGCGCATCTCTTTGGGCGTGAGCCGGTCGCGAACCCGCGTTCCCACCATGTCTTCATCCGGCGAATCGAGCTGTATCAATTGCGGCGGAGTCCACGTATCGCCCGCGGCCACGCGGCGCACGCACTCGGTTAGCGCCGACCCGGAGACGTTGCGAAAGACGACTCCGCGAAATCCCTGTTGCAAATAAGTGCCGGCCGCGTCGTTGTTTTCGGCAATCACGATTCCGCTGCTGCCCATGCCCTCAAGCAGGCTGTGCAGCCGGGCAAGGTCAGGGCGCATTGAGGCCGCAAACAAAACAATCGATCCGGGGAAAGTGGTAACCGCATGGTACATGCGGTCAAGGTCGGAGCATTGTGCGATGATGCGCAGGTCCTCGTCCATCGCCAGTACTTTGGCGGTACCGGCCCGAAAAATTGCTTGCGAATCAGCCAGGATGATCTTGTTCATAATGTGCGTCTCATCTGCTGCGTAAATCGAAAGAACCAAGCTGAAGCCGTCTCGCGCGCAATGTGGCGCCAGAACGGAAACAGTAAATCAAGATCGGGCAACTGTCTGTGCCTCTTTGAGCACTATCGGCAGAGCAACCTGAAAGGGTTGAACTGTCCGTTTCTGCGACAGTGAGAATCGCCCTGTGATCCTTGCTGAACTTGTCTCAAAACAGGAATGTCCCCGAACGAAGGGGACTTCCGCTATTGAAAGATTACAGCCTGCCAGCCCCGGGGTCACGTGATTTCGAATACAGCGCTTGACAGCGCCGTTGAGGAGACATGCAGCCGCGACCACGCGCGCCGGTGGCGGGGCGGCGGCGAAACTCCGCTGCGGCCAAGCGCCTTAGAACGGTTAAGTTGGACAGCATTGCGCCGATGAAGTGGATGAAGGGGACGGAATGACAGACCGCACCGAACTGGTTGAAGCCGCCCTGGATTGCCTTCCAAACGGCATTGCGCTGCTGGACACAGAGTTCCGAATCGTCTTCTGGAACCATGCGGCGGAGGCAATTACCGGGTACCCGAGCGTGGACCTGCTGGCGCGGCCGGCTCCGGAAGCACTGGAGCCGTTGCTGCGATGCGCGTCAGGTCCAGGACCGCAAGAAGATTCCCAACCCGAAGCGGGCCATGGGGCCCTGGCAGTTGCGCGGCACAGGCTGGGACAACCGATACACGCGATTGCGCGAGCGCTGGTGCTGCGCGACGGCCTGGGCAAACGCATGGGCGCCGCGGTGGTCTTTCATCCAGCGGAGAGCCTGGACGCTCTGCCTCGCGGGGAGTGCGGTGAAGACGCGGGCGTAGAAAAAAGCCAGGCGGATTTAGAAGAGCGGATTGAGGAAGTCTTTGAAGACTTCACCCGCGCCGGCGTTCCCCTGGGCGTGCTTTGGGTCACGGTAGACCAAGCGCACGAACTGCGCAAGACACACGGCGGCGGTGCCTGCGAAGCGATGCTTGAAAAGATAGAGGCTACGCTCATCAATGGCTTGCGGCCGACGGAAGAACTGGGGCGCTGGGGCGAAGATGAATTCCTGGTATTGAGCCACGAGCGCACGCCGGAGATGCTTGCGGCCCACGCGCAAAGGCTGGCAGGGGTGGCGAGGACGGCAGATTTTCGCTGGTGGGGCGATCGCATATCGCTGACCGTGAGCATTGGCGCGGCCCAGGCCGACCCATCGGAAACGCCGGCACAATTGCTCGAGCGCACGCAGGCCGCCATGGTCTCGAGCATTCATGAAGGCGGCAATCACATCACATTAGCGCCGGAGGGACAGCCATGTTTGCCATCATAGGTATCGTTGTTGTGTTTGTGTCGGTTATCGGCGGCTTCCTCATGGAGAAGGGTCACCTCGAGGTGCTGGTGCAGCCGGCCGAGTTGCTCATCATTGCCGGCGCGGCCACGGGAACGCTGCTGGTGGCAAACCCGATTCACATTCTGAAAGGAATCGCGGCCGGGTTGAAAGCCATTCTGGGCGGGTCGCAATTTGGGAAGGAGCGCTACCTTGAAACGCTGAAGATGATGTACCAGTTTCTGAACAAGGTGCGCAAAGAAGGCCTGCTGAGCGTGGAGATGGATGTCGAGAAGCCGAAGGAAAGTTCCATCTTCAAAAACTATCCCATGTTCCTGAACGACCATCACGCCAGGGATTTTGTGTGCGACACGCTGCGCATGGCCATTACCGGCGGAGTAGAGCCGTTTGACATGGACCAGATGATGGAGCTGGACATGGAGGTGCACCATCACGCGGCAACGCAGCCGGTGAATGCGCTGAACACCATGGCGGATGCGCTGCCGGGATTGGGCATTGTGGCCGCGGTGCTGGGTGTGGTGATTACCATGGGCGCGCTGGGCGGCCCGCCCGAAGAGATTGGCCACAAGGTGGCGGCGGCGCTGGTCGGGACTTTTCTCGGCATTCTGCTTTGCTACGGAGTGGCCGGGCCGCTGAGCCAGAACATGAGCAAGACGGCCGACGAGCACAATGGCTACCTGCATGTTTTGCGCGTACTGATGCTCTCGTTTCTTAAAGGCTCGGCGCCGATGATCGCCATCGAGATGGGCCGCCGCGCGATTCCCGCGCATGTGCGGCCGAGCTTCGACGAGATGGAGAAGCGCTGCAAAAATCAAGGCGGCGCGGCAGAAGCAATTGCGGCTTAGGGACTTGAAGGAGCGGTTGAGAAGGAGCGCATCATGACAGCGGCCAACAAGGTTCAGCCAATCATCGTCATCAAGAAGAAGGTCGGGCACGGCGGCCACCATGGCGGCGCGTGGAAGGTGGCCTATGCCGACTTTGTCACTGCCATGATGGCCCTGTTTATCGTGCTGTGGCTCATGAATTCCAGCGACAAAATCAAGAAAGCCGTGGCCGGCTACTTTAACGACCCCAAGGGAACCGGCAGTATGCTGGGCACTACGATGAACGGCACCGGCTCAACCGTCCAGCCGGGCAACGTTGACAACCTGCAAAAGCTCAAGGAAAAACTGCAGCAGGAAATTGTGGAGAGAAAGGAACTGGAGAAACTCTCAAAGCAGATTGAGATCACCATCACGGCCGAGGGGCTCGATATTTCCTCGCTTAAAAACGTGCCCGTCAGCCGGGAACTAACACACATTGATTGGAATCTCGGCCAGATCGAGAAGGGCGGCTTTGAGCATTTCATGCTCAAGGAGATCCACGAGCAACCCCAGGCCCTGGCCAATGCCATCCGCGGGCGACTCCTCGAAAAGGACGGCATCGCGCGCTTGAGCGGCATCCGCATGACGAGTGCGGAAATCGCGCGGATCCGCCATATCACC
>Ga0118677_10012288_pt1 | contig 12600 bp, 13 predicted proteins | sample AliMusrvi5mmetaG_FD_86154 | JGI IMG/M metagenome (GOLD analysis project Ga0118677, IMG submission 86154)
CTCGCAATCAGTTTCAAATTGACATTCACACCTGATTAACTTGAAACTTATACCAAATCAACTTTAGCAATTTATTTCGTAAAATTGGCGCTGCAAATAATGCTGATCCAAAAGAAAATAATCCAACGGTTGTGAGCCATGCTAACTGACCAATATTAGAAGATAAAATAGGATGAACCCATAAACCTGCTAAAACAACACATGACGCAGCGCATGTTGGTAATATATTATCCTGCCAGTACCATCTCCACTTTTCCTTGGGAATGAGGCGCCGATGCATAATAGGAATAACTATAAAAATATAACTAGAAGTAATGGCAACCCATACGCATGCTGCTCCTATTGCACCATAACGTGGTGTCGCCCATAAGAGAACGGGAATCATCACTACAATAATTATTGCATTTACCTTTGCAGCAAATATCGACCATCCATGCGCAAGTTGAAGCATATAAGGGATATTCATCAGTCCGAGGAACGCTGTCCCTAATGCTAAAAGTGCTACCAACTGTGATGAATTATGTGCTAATTTATTGTTTCCAGTCCAAAGATAAAGAACGGCTTCACCGTGAAATATCAATATCAACGTTACTGGCACAACCATTACAACCATTAACTGGGAGGCCTGATGGTAAGCTGCGATTAATCCATGATCATTGTGTCGAACCAATAGCTCGGTAAAACGTGGATAATAACTTTGCGTAAGTGGTGATACAAGAAGCATCAAACCATTTGCAACAGTAGCCGCTAAGGTATATGCTCCGAATGCCTCAAGGCTGAGAAGCCGTGACAACAGAATTTTATCTGTTTGAGTTAATATCAACGAAAGGGCTGTTGTAGCAATCATTCCCTTAGCAAAATCCGATATACCCAATATTGCTGGTTTTGAAAAACGTACTGCCCGTGATGCAGTTGGTAGAACTTGATGCACACGCAATGCAAATATGATTACTGTAACAAATGATATAAATGCTTGCCACCAGAAGAATGCAAGAATGCTCGGAGATATCCAACTTAAAACGCCCACTACACCAAACCACCTAGCAGTAGCCAGGAACGCGCTTGCTTTATTGAGCCATACCTGTGTTTGTAAACCTATAATAGCACCACGATAGATGCTTTCAATAACACGTAATGCTGCAACTATTCCCATGATAGCAATAGTTTTTTTCACTGTATCTATGGGTAATTGATCTGCTTGTAACCAATGCATAGCTAACCAACTTGATGTTACCAACATAACCATTATGATTAATAGTGCAATGCCAATGGAAATAACTTCTATGCTGAAAAGCAATTCACGAATAGATTGCGATGTATGTTTTCCGGCAGTGAAGCTAGCCATTTCACGGTTTAAGGTTGGTGCCATACCCATGTCCATAAGCAAAAACACTGCTTGCAAAACAGCATATACACCTATCAAACCATAAGCCTCCATCCCCAGATATTTGATATAGAGAGGAATAAAGGCTAATTGCATCAACGCAACCCACCCCTGACCTATATAGTTAGCAATAATATTTTTTTTAAGGGGCATTATGATTATTTCAATGAATAGTTTAGCCTTGATTTTTCAGATATCTGTATTTGCTTATTCTGCCATAATACTTTTCCCTTTGTATACAGCAGTATATGCGGCTCCTTTACCTTGAATTCGGTCAAGCAAAGACATTGATATTGCAAGTATCTTACCAAATCCGGCCAGTAACGGCCAGCGTAATGTGTTATTTCTACTAAGATTCATTAGGGAACTTTGCCAGCCCATTCTGTTTAACTGAAGTCCAACTAAGTCATCATAAATGCATTCAACTCTTTCTAATCCTTGTTCAGCCATAAGTTTATCTAGTGCCTGAATAGGAATTAAAGTTAAGTGCCGTGGCGCATCTAAATGAACCCAGTAGCGACCAAATACTTTAAAAGACAAAGCGTTTGGATTTGGCGCAGACACAATAATTACTCCACTAGGTTTTCGCAAAGCCATTGAGGCCGCAGCTATGAATCCCATTAAATCCTGCAAGTGCTCAATTACATGCCATGCTACAATCACATCACAATAAGAACGCATTTTAAATAATTGCTCAGTTGGTTTATCACTACATATTACGTCAAGTTTATAAATATCTTTAATGTGACTTACACATTCAGCATCTTGTTCTAAGCCAAGAACTTTATAGCCATTTAAACTTGCAAGCGAAATGAAATGGCCAGCTGCTGGACCTACTTCAACCAACGTACCAGAAAGTGAATACTTTTTAACAATATCTAATTTAGCATATTCGAGATTGGTATAATTATTTTTGTTTTTTTTTGTATTCTTTCGTGCATACGCAGGATATTCTTGGCCATAATAAGATTTCAAATTACTTGGCACTGGATCGAGAAATATGCTTTTACAATTATCACAAAGATAGTACATAAATACTTCATCGTTTTTCTTCTGATTTAAATCATTGGCATATATAAACTGCTTATTATACTTAGAACCACAAGTTCGACATATTATTAATGAATTGTTCATATAAAAATCTAATAACAAAATTTTGAAATTTTAGTTCAATGCAAAATCTGCCCCCATGCAGCCTTTTCCAATCCCTTTCTTATATGCTGACTAGCCATTTCATAAATCAGTGTTTGGTTATCTGAAACTAATAGATTGGACTGCATAGAACTGCGAAATGTCCTACTCTCATTCCATTGTTCAGGATCATAAACTTTTCCATCAGCACCTGCCACCACAATTTTTAAGCCGAGGCTAAATAGAAACCTTGAAAATCCGTTTCTACCACTTTCAAGTTTGTAAGCATCACGCTTACAAAGAGGAATTTTATGAGTTTCAACAAATCTGACAAACAAATTTCGGCGAACGATGAATGCATTAGAACGTAGATGCGGATTAGGAAAAGAATGGAAATCTCGGATATTATTCAAAAACAAAACCGCGTTGTGGATAAAACGAAATGGATAAATCCAGGGAGTATTATATTCCTCATTCATTGATGGCTGTGGTAAAATTGGTGCCAATGTCCCCCATGATCCCGTCGCGCCAACCGCTCCGATATTCATAGTGGGAAAATCAGCTGCTTCCCTCAAAATTTTAAGCCAACCAGCAACACGAGGTCGACTCTTCGTATTGAGAAAGCAAAGCCAATCATGAGATAATTCAGGAGCCAATCGCATATAGCCCCCCCAGTCAAACCCATCATCAGGCAGGTCAATGACCTTTGCCGTATTGACTTCTGCCAATCGTTGTAACTCATCCCTTCCTTGTACTCCTTCCCACCCTTTTGCAATCACGATCAGTTCGTGTGGATAACCCGCAGGGTAAGCTTGATAGGCAACAAAAAAATTTTTAGCAAACAATAAGCCTTGATCTATGCCGCGAGCTATGTATACCAATGCTAAAGACATAACCTCTTTTTATTGATTATAGTCGCTTTCATTAGTCCGCGGTATAAAATGAAAATGCTCTTAAAACTGCTGAAAATTCCATTTTTTATTCAAAATTCACTATCACGAATACTTTAGAGGCATTCAAACATGCCTTGGGATCCATATATCCCTATGAACCACTCAATAATTTTAGCAACAGATCTAATGTGTAATTGAAAATGAGAACTTAAAGCTTGTTTATTCTGATACTGCTCATCAGACACCATTAATTCCGAACAAAAGGATGTGTTATAAACCAAACCTGTCTAAATATCTTCAACAAAACGAATATCCCCTTTTGGACAAGCTATTGCTTCAGCTTCAGTGTCATACATTCGATTTTGAAAAATCGGAAGCTGTTCAATGCTATACAGATCACGCAACTTTTTCATTTAGTCCTCAATAAGATGATCAAATCGTGAACGGTCACCCCAAAATGACATTGGTTCATAATCAGGATAAGGGTAAAAGCCCAATTTTGGTTTTATCCGGTATTGCCCTTCATTGATCCATTTTTCAACCAAATTCCGAACTGAAACGGGCTCACCGGAACAGATATTCATCGGACCAATGTTTTCCTTTTTGAGCGCAAGCAAAACAAGCTTTTCGGCGACCTCCGTTACAGGCAAGTAGTCACGCAACTGCTCCCCACCAGACATATTAAACTCCGGTAGCCCCTCAGCTACAGCTTTCTTAAGCTGCGGGAGAATTGATGATGATGGCTGACCTTCGCCATACATATAAAAAAGTCTGGACCATGTGAGATTAAAGGGCTGCAATGCCTGAAGAAACTGCAACTCTTTGCGAAGCAAGTCTTTAGCAAAACCATAGGGATTGCTCGGGTGAGTTTCCATTTCTTCAGAGAGAGCACCTGACTGCATGCCATACTCGAAACATGTTCCTGTCACAACAAGTGACTTTAGTCCCTGTTCAATCAATTGTTTTAGAAAAGAATACTGGATTGGTAACTCAGTTTCAAAATGATGCAGTGAACGATAGTTGGGTAAGCCTTGCCACGCTAGATGAATTAATACATCAGGGTTCCCTAAAATGTCGAAAACATTTTCAGGTGGATAGTTAATATCCATTTGAACCCACTGACCCTTCCTAATTTCAGGAAGATCCCCACCCAACACTCTTGACGTAGCAAAAACTTCCACATTCTGAGTGTTTAATTCTGCAAGAACGTGACGACCGATAAAACCGGTAGCTCCTGTGAGTGCAACTTTAATCATATAACTTCCAAACTAGGCACAGCAGTAATAAACTTTCCATCCCACTCCCCTATATAGGTCAATTGATCTAAGATCTCATTCCGCAGATTCCATGGTAAAATCACGACATAGTCTGGGCGCTCTTTTTTGACTTCCTCCTCGCCAACAATCGGGATTCGGCTACCCGGCATGTACTTGCCTCGTTTGGCGGGGTTTTTGTCAACCACAAAGCGAATCAGGTCAGGTCGTATACCCGCAAAGTTCATTATGGTGTTCCCTTTGGCTGCAGCTCCATAGGCCGCTACTGTTTTACCTTGGCTTTTTGCATCGATAAGGAAACTCACAATGTCATCCTTTACCTTTTCTGCACGTGCTTGGAAGCCTTTGTAGTACTCAACGGTGCGCATTCCAGCACTTTCTTCCTGCTGGAGTAGTATAGTAACCTTGTCGCTTATAACCTGCGTGCCTGTATCAGTACGCTGAGCAAATACCCTAAGGCTACCGCCGTGAGTGGGAAGCTCCTGTACATCAAAAACAGTCAAGCCATTGGTGGCAAAAATATGCTGAACAGCTGTAAGTGACAGATAGGAAAAATGCTCATGGTAGATGGTATCGAACTGGTTCAGTTCAATCAGGTTCAATAGGTGTGGAAACTCAAAAGTAGCCACGCCACCTGGTTTAAGCAAAACGGTAAAACCGGCAACAAAGTCGTTTATGTCTGGCACATGAGCAAGCACATTGTTTGCTGTAGTCAAGTCTGCCTGCTTGCCTTCTGCGACAAGTCGTTTTGCCAGGTTGACTCCGAAAAATTCTTCGATGATGTCAATACCTTTGGCTCTCGCTGCATTTGCTGTACTTGTGGTTGGCTCAATGCCGGTGCAGGGAATGCCGTGTGCTTTAACATACTGCAAAAGATAACCATCGTTGGCTGCAACCTCTACTACATGGCTCTGCTCATTAAGCTTGAAGCGTTGAGTCATTTCTTGCACATAACGTTCACTATGAGCAAGCCAACTGCTTGAAAACGCACTAAAGTAGGCATAATCGGCATCAAACAGATCATCTGCCTGAGCAAAGTCTTCTGTTTGTACCAGCCAACACTCTTCACAAACCAGAACCCTTAACGGATACCACTTTTCAGGTTTGTGAAGAGTCTCTGTTGTCAGGTAAGCATTGGATGGAGGAGCACTGCCCAAGTCTATAAAAGTCAGCTTAAGCTCAGAATGACAGTGGCGGCACTTCATAAGGGTACTCCATGGAAATCTGCTTGAATCATAGGGTGTTCTTTGTCTCGTTTGGATAGTTCGGTTACTGTTAACGGCCACCGAATCGCAAGTTTAGTATCCAATGCGTTTAATGCCGCTTCAGCATTAGAACTATAAGGAGATGAGTGAAAGTAGAGCATTTCGCAATCTTCAGTCAGTGTTTGAAATCCGTGGGCAAAGCCTTCTGGAATAAGAAATGTTTTATGGTTTGCTGCACTCAGGATTTCGGCATGCCAGCAGAGAAATGTTGGTGAATCAGAACGAACATCTACCGCCACATCATACACTTCACCTTTCAGGCATTGGACAAATTTTGTTTCGGTGTAGGGCGGAAGTTGAAAGTGCATCCCTCGGACGGTACCGGTTGTTCCTGTTAACGTATGGTTAATCTGAAAGATCGTTTGCCCATTGAGCAGTTCGGCAAAATCACTTTGGCAAAACATTCGCTCCAGATAGCCACGACTGTCGCCGAAAGGCTTGCGTTGGATGACTTTTAATCCTTGCAGAGGTGTCTCAATTACATCGAAACGAGTGTTCATGCCTTCTTTTCCGTTGCTTCATAATTATGAATTTGTTCCAGACTGGCTATCGTCATATCATTACCTTCACTCCAAGCTTTGGACCAGTCCAATGTCATGCTCAACGCGGTTTGCAAATTCCATTTAGGATACCACCCAAGCTCATGTTTAGCCTTAGAGCTGTCCAACTTTAAGGTATTTGTTTCATGAGGTTGAGGTGATGCATCACATTGCCATGAAGCACCAGGCACTTGGTTGCAAAGGTTTTCTACTATCCACTGCACAGGGCGTGCATCACTCTCTTCCGGGCCAAAGTTCCAAGCTTCAGCATAGGAGTTCCCCTGCTCATACAAAGCATGAGCAAGCATTAGATAGCCGGCAAGAGGCTCGAGGACATGCTGCCAGGGACGCGTAGCCTGAGGGGAACGAATGGTTAAGGTCTGCTGGGAATAAATCGCTTTCAGAAAGTCAGGTATGAGCCGGTCTGCAGCCCAGTCACCACCACCGATCACGTTACCTGCACGCGCACTGGCAATGTGAATGCCGGTGGGTTGTAGAAAGGAGCGGCGATAGGCAGCTGTAACAAGTTCTGAACATGCTTTACTGCTCGAGTATGGGTCGAATCCTCCCATTGCTTCATTTTCACGGTATGGCCAAACCCATTCACGATTTTCGTAGCACTTGTCCGTAGTAACGATAACAACTGCTTTGACACTGGGGGTCTGGCGGACAGCTTCGAGAAGGTTCACTGTACCCATGACGTTAACAGCATAGGTTTCAACCGGTGCAGCATATGAGTGGCGCACAAGAGGCTGTGCTGCTAAATGAAAAACGATTTCAGGTTTAGCTAACTGCATGGCTTGTGTAAGCAGCGCTCCATCTCGGATATCTGCAATCGTGCTTTCGGTTACCTGCGATTGCAGGTTGCAGACTGTAAAACAGTTTGGCTCAGTTGGGGGATTGAGTGCATAACCATGAACTTCAGCACCCATATCAGCTAGCCACAAGGTTAACCAGCCTCCCTTAAACCCCGTATGACCAGTTATGAAAACCTTTTTGCCTTTCCAAAAATTTCTATTTACTACCATTTCTTCCACGGTGCTTTACCTGATTGCCAAAGTTCTTCGAGTTGATTTTTATCTCGCAAGGTGTCCATTGGCTGCCAGAAACCATGATGCTCATATGCCATGAGTTGGCCTTCTGCGGCAAGGCGAGAAAGCGGTCCACTTTCCCAGCTTGACTGATCACCTTCAACCTGATCCAATACCCGGGGCGAAAGCACAAAGAAACCGCCATTAATCATTCCACCATCTCCGCGAGGCTTTTCAGTAAAACCACCGACAAGAATACCCCTCATTTCAAGCGCACCGTATCGGCCTGGAGGCTGCACTGCAGTCACAGTTGCTAACTTACCATGTGCTTTGTGAAACGCGATCAGTGCTGAAATATCAACATCAGCTACTCCATCCCCATAAGTAAAACAAAAAGCTTCCTCTTTATTGATGTATTCAGAAACACGCTTCAATCTCCCGCCAGTCAGTGTATCCTCACCGGTATCCACCAGCGTCACTTTCCATGGCTCGGCTTTTTGCCTGTGAACTTCCATACTGTTGCTCGCCATGTCGAAAGTTACATCAGACATGTGAAGAAAGTAGTTGGCAAAATATTCTTTGATTACGTAGCCTTTGTAACCGCAGCAGATTATAAATTCATTGACGCCGTGAGCTGAATAGATCTTCATGATATGCCAGAGGATTGGTTTGCCTCCGATTTCGATCATGGGTTTTGGCTTCAGGTGAGACTCTTCGGAGATGCGCGTGCCGAGACCACCAGCGAGGATTACTGCTTTCATGATTATTTAAGAAAGTTCTGAGGGACAGTGCTGTTTGCCGAGGGAGAACATTGGGCAGTCTGAAGTGGACATGAGAATGGCTTCGCAGTAGGATTCCTGATCATGTTGAGATGCTCCACCTAATTTCTTGGTTGAAAGCGCTGACAGTGCGCCTAAGCGATATTACAGTTGCCTTTTCCCCAGCTTGGGTTGACCCTCCAATACCCTTTATTCATACTCAATTTCACCTTTAACCTTGATGGAATATTTTGTTCACGGATACCCATTTTATAACCAGCCAGTTTTATCCCTGTACGAACAACAGCAGACGGGATTAGCCAAAAAGCATGTTTTAATAAATAGCGTAATTCCGAGATGACAAACTTCTTACCCTCTCCTTCAGGCTTCCCCAATGTTTGAATAAACCATTTCTCCCGAGAATGGAATACCCCAATATCAAAATACCGCCGAAACTCCTCCATCACGCTGTAGTTATGGGAATGATAACACGCTGCTTCACTTGAATACGCAACCTTCCAACCTTCATGCAACATTTTAGCTGCAACATAGGTATCTTCACCAAAAATGACATCTGAAGGGAAGCCCCCAACATCCAGAAGAGCAGTTCGGCGATAGGCTGCAAACGAGTTAGACAGAAAAGCTGCCTTGATACCAAGTCGATGGATATCCTCTTTTGTTTTTACTGCAGATTTCTCCGGGTAATTAAAGAACCGGGCATGAGCTGCAATAGCCGACGCATCAGGATGGGCCAGTTGACGACCACACACAGCTCCGACTTTATCATCAACAAAAGGCGCTACTATATTTTTTATTGAATCAGGGGATGAAAGAATCGCATCCTGCGTTAAAAAGATTAGAATTTCGGCATTTGGCAAGAGATCCACTCCTAACTGACGAGTAGCACCATGATTAAACTCCTCCTTTGGGATCGAAACAACCTCGACACCCATCTTTATCGCGATTTGACTGGTTCCATCCGTTGACGACGAATCAATTATTAAAATTCTCGGCTGAAATGAAGAACCCTGTATTGCATTAAGACACTTGACCATTTGCTTACCAGCATTATACGTTGGTATAATGACACCGATAGAGCCTGAATTGAGTTCACCTTGCATCTGACAATTACTCTCACTCTGCATGTATTCTAATCAATACGCCCCATTTCTACCAACAACAACCGGAATCGTCTTAAGAAGGATCACGATGTCTGACCAAAGCGACCAGTTTTTAACATACCAGCTATCCATCTTCACTCTCGTATCGTAATCAACATCATTACGACCGCTTATTTGCCAAATACCTGTCATGCCAGGTTTCGCCATCAGGTAATACTCAACATCATTACCATAATTCTTCAGTTCATCCATTACCACTGGCCGAGGACCTACCAAGCTCATTTCGCCTTTCAGCACATTCCAAAGCTGCGGCAACTCATCAAGACTTGTTTTCCGTAAAAAATTTCCAATCCAGGTTATTCTTGGATCATTTTTCAGCTTAAAGCACTCTTCCCACTCAGCTCTTGCTTCAGAATCATTATCGAGAAGCTCTATAAGAATAATCTCGGCATTGCAAACCATCGTGCGGAATTTCAAACAATTGAACTGTTGGTTGTTTTGGCCGACACGCATATGGCCGAAAATTGCAGGTCCAGAATCACGGGTTATCTTCCAGACCAATAGGGCAAAGATTGGCGATAGAAGAAGCAGCAACAGAGATGATGCAATAATATCAAACCATCGTTTCACAACTTTTGATGAACAATGCGATAAATTATTGTGCAAACGAATAACCAGAGCTTCATGGGTAAAAAAATGCTTGATTTCCATGCCGTATAGCGGGATACCCTGCATGGGCGGAATGACAAAGATATCCTCTGCTCCGGCAAGCGTGAGCTGCCGCACCCATGCTTCGCTCTCACTGCTCTCATTGCTCTCAAGGGCAATCACACTGTGAAAACCAGCAAATGAATTCACCGAGCAACCCTGATCGCTCATGCAAAGGAGCGGAATGCCTGAAACAGGGGCTGCAACTCTTGAACCACTCAAATGACGCTTCGAGATAAATCCCTGTACGTCAAAATTGGCAATTTTTTCACTTTTTAAGGCTAAACATGCCTTTCGTGCATTTTCTCCGTCACCGATGATGATGGTTGGAATTTGCCAGAGATTTAACTGTAGCAGTATTCTCTTCGTCCATTGACGCAGCAGAGGAATAAGAGTTGCTATGAACAACCAGGTGATAAGCCACCATGCGATGTTGATCTGCTGGTGAAATATTTTCATTACGGCAAGGTGAAACAAAGCAAAAGCCATTACCCCCTGCAGCGTTTCACGAAGTTCATTCCAGAATGACGTACGACGGATATATCGCCGATGCATCAGCCCCATCCATAGAATCCATACCAGAGTGAGTAAAACAATAACATTGAGATTTGTCGAGATCATTTCTGTATTGCTGCCATTACCATTAAAGGCCGGAATGAACACAAATGACGGCACCAAAACAGAAAGCAAAAAAGAAAAGATGTCCGATATACAAAGCGACCAGCCTTGAATGCTTTTACGTCTTTTGCTATTTATGTGTGGTTGTTTAAGCATAATACGCTTTACGACATATTATTAGTGCTGAGCGGAAGCGAAGAAAGAAAGTGCTGAGTTTTGCCTACTGCCTACTGCCTACTGCTTAGTGCTGATTGGTTAGTTCCAGCGGAGGGTTTTTTTTAGGGTTTTTAGTTGGGCTTCGGTTTCGGTGTCTTTTTTGGCGTTTTGCAGGGCTTCTTTTATGAAGGCGTAGAGGATGGTTAGAAATCCTGTGGCCAGGGCTGATATAAGTACCATCAGGCTACGCTTGGGTTTGGACTTTTGTTCGGGTGGTATGGCTTTGTCGAGGACCTGGATGACTGAGCTTTCTTTGGCTTCGTCGATTTTGGCTATTTCGAATTGCTTTGCAAGCATTTCGTAGATGGTTTCGGCGTATTTGAAGTCGCGGGTTTTGCGTATGTATTCGAGTCCTGTTTCCGGAACTTTGCTTGTAGCTACTGTGCCGGTTTCAATTTTGCCGAGCTGGGCTCGTAAACCAGTGATTGTTTGCTGGGTACGGACGAGGTCCGGGTTGTTGCCGGTGGCGAAGGTTCGCATGGCGCCGAGTTCCACTTCTTTCATGGCTATCTGGCCTTTAATGTTGGCGGCTGTGCCGATGCCGAGCTGTGCCTGTGAATCGATGTGTATGATGCCAGTTTTTTCCTGCAACTGTTTTAGGGCTATTTCTGCGTCACCCAAGTTCTGCTTGGCCTGAAGGAGCTGTTTTTCGTAAAAAAGGCGGCGATGTGATGCTTCGGTGACGGCAAAGACCTGCGTCATTTGCTGGAGGGCGTCGACGTAGCCATTGGCAAGCAGTGCTGCGCGCTGGGGGTTTTTGTCGTCGACCGAGATGCCTATGATGCCGTCTTTGCCGACCGTGACCTTTGTGGCTCCATTAAGCGCTTTGCGGGTCTTTTCGGGTGTTTTTGTTTCATAAACAGCCTGAAGCTTGAAGCGTTTTATCATGCTGTCCTGTATCGTCCGGCTTTTGAGCATGGCGACATAGGTGTCGTTTGGGTTTTTTATGCCGGCTGCTCCTGCCATTCCACCAAGGGCTCCGAGCTGGCTGAGCATTGCTGATGCGCTGGACTGCTGCTGGGGGGGGAGCATTTGCGTATCGGCGGTGTAGGTTGGAGGGATTATAAAAGTGTAAATAGCGACAACTACGGCGACAATCAACGGGGCGCCTATTATCAGTTTTTTGTGTTTGGCGAGGGTGATGGCGAGATCTATGAGACTGATTTCGTCGTCGGTATGACTCTTAGTAACGGGTTTCTCTGGCATGAAAGAAAGTGATGAGTTCTGAGTGAAGAGAAGAACTTGGGACTTATAGGACCTATAGGACTGATAGGGCTTATAGGAGTTATATGGATTGGGATAGAATGACTAGAATTTTAGTTTTGTTGGGGTTCAGGAATCACCCCAACTTACAGGAAAGAAAGTGCTGAGGGCTGAGTGAAATCAGTCGGCAGTTGGCAGCGGAAGACGATAACGTCAAGTGCAGAGCTGAGGGACGGGATTTGAGGTTGTAATAGATCCCTCCCGTTGGTCGGGATGACAAATATGTGCCCACTGGTGACCGCCCAGTGCTGACTTTTTTTATAGCGTTTTCAGGGTTGCGAGACCAGCGGCACCCAGGCCGAATTGGTAGAGGATGCTGGTCCAGTCTTTCAGGCTTTGCATGAAGGTTTGGCCTCTTTGGATTTTTTCGGGGACTACTATGGCGTCGCCGGGGTTGAC
>Ga0118677_10012290_pt1 | contig 12600 bp, 15 predicted proteins | sample AliMusrvi5mmetaG_FD_86154 | JGI IMG/M metagenome (GOLD analysis project Ga0118677, IMG submission 86154)
GATTGGGCTTGGGTTGGCTGTGAAAAAACGCATAACTCGGGCAATTAACGATGATTTGGCCCTCGACCACGGCATCCGTGGACCCGTCACCCCATCAGGTCAAGTATCCAAAGCTCTGATCGGAACTCCTACAAACGATCAATCATCTCTCTTCGTAGCGATCAATCAGCCCTCTTTGTTACCGCTCATTCGCCAACGAATTCCCGCCTCAATAAAGCCCTCCAGATCTCCATCCAACACGGCAGCAGGATTTCCCACCTCAAAGTCGGTCCGCAGATCCTTCACCATTTGATAGGGGGCGAGAACGTAGGAGCGCATCTGATTTCCCCACGATCCCGAGTTATCTCCCTTGAGGGCGTCGATACGAGCGCGCTCCTCCTGGCGCCGACGCTCCAGCAACTTTGACTGCAGCACGGCCATGGCAGTCGCCTTATTTTGAATCTGTGAGCGCTCGTTCTGGCACGAAACCACGATCCCGGTCGCTAGATGTGTAATCCGCACGGCCGAGTCGGTGGTGTTAACACCCTGCCCGCCCGGACCCGAGGAGCGATAGACGTCTACGCGTATATCTTTCTCATCAATATCGATGTGGTCTGATTGTTCGACCACCGGAACCACTTCTACTCCCGCGAAAGAGGTGTGGCGGCGGCTCTGCGAATCAAAGGGAGAGATACGGACCAAGCGGTGTGTTCCCTGTTCTACCGAGAGTTTTCCATAGGCGTAGGGGGCGCTGATTCTAAAAGTAGTGGACTTGATGCCTGCCTCTTCGGCGTAGGAGGTTTCCAAGACATCAACCTTGTACGCGTTGCGCTCGCAATACCGCAGATACATACGACTAAGCATCTCCGCCCAGTCAGCGGCCTCTACCCCGCCGGCCTCAGAACGAATGGTCATCAGTGCGTCACGCTCATCGTATTGCCCACTCAGGAGCGTCTGCACTTCAAGCTCCCCGATGGCGCGCATGACATCGTCGAGTTCAGCACCGGCGTCCACAAGGGCTTTTTGATCGTTATCTTCTTCGGCGAGTTCGAGGAGCACTGGAACATCTTCCAGGCGGCGACGAATGGTCGTAATGCGATTAAGGGTCGATTGAACCCGTGACAACTTACTGGTTACAACTTGGGCCTTCTCGGGGTCGTCCCAGAGATCTGGAGTGCTCGCCTCGGCCTCCAGTGAGATGGCATCAGCCTTCAACTTAGGAAGATCAAGCACTTTTTCAATGCTTACAAGGGTGGCATCGAGTTGTTTTACTTCATTCAAATACTCGCGCGCTGCCATGGGGTAAGAGTAATGGTTTGCGGGCTTGGCTCAGGCCTGAATGATCAGGTCAAGGATTGGTCACGCCTCTCAACCACGTGCGCCCCCGATAATCGACGTAGCGGCAATGGTTGAGGTGATCTGCGTCTGATCGGAGCCGATTCCGAAGGGTAGTTTTATCAGGATTGGAATCTTTGCAGAGATGGTGGCAGTTACTTGGTCATTTGAGCAATCCCAGGACTCAACTTGAATCGCGCTCCCGCGTAAGTTGCTCGCTGCAACCTCTTCCAGAAATGCGCTGCTCGCTTCAGTGCAATCGAGGGGGATTCGAAATTGTGCTCCGTCGGCGATCGAATTATCCATAACTATATTTCCAGAGTAATAGCGTGAAAGAGAAATTTGATGCGCAGCCCTCGTGATGGCGACCTCACCGATTTCGATGAGCTGGCGCTTAGCCAAGAAGTTATCCGAAATATCGACAACGGCTAGCGAACTGACGAGAAGGATCAGGAAGAGAGTGAGTACCAAGACTGCAAGGCTCCCTGATTCGTCCCTGGCCGCCTTCAGTAGTCGAGAAGTTCGACCCGCCAAGCCTTTTGATGTAGTAGTCATTTTCCGACCGCTAAAATTTTTGAACAGCTATCGCCATGCGTCGACAACCTGAACATCACTCGCCGCAAATCTCAAGGTAGGCATCGAAATGAATCTAAGCACTCCGCTGAACTCTCTACTTTCACGAACGAGAGAGGCAGTTATCCGCACACGAGAGTCCGGGGTCAGGCAAGGGGTTGCAGAACACTCAACACTTAAGGTCGGAACTTCGTTAATCCCGTGTGGCTTCAACACCTTCTCTTCAAAGACAGTGAGAACGGTCTGCAGCCGCGCTGACTCGAAACTTTCGTCAGAACTTGTAATGAATGCACGCGCACTCTGTCGAGCCAGGTTATGAAGGTCGCTATTGATTGTGGACTCTTGGTGCACTACTCCCAAATACAAGATCAGTGGAACTAGTAGCGGAATGGCGAGCAGAACAAATTCAATGATCGCGCTTCCCTCCTCTGCCGCCCAGGATCTTGCGATATTTCGTAAAATTCTGGGGTACTGAGGTTTGATTAAAAGAAATTTCATACTTTTCTGATCGTCCCCTTCTGCTTGAACATGACTGCTTGAACATGACTGCTTGCACATGACTGGTTGTTCTCGCCTGGCCGTTCAAGTCCGATCATTCCTGAACCGCCACTCCATCGGTTGTATACGAATCACCTTGCGGAAGTAGAGGGGTGATCGACGTACCCTTTATCTCCCGCTCTCCGATCAAAAGCGAGCCACCACCAGGAAGAGGAAGTGCCTGGGGTGGAGTTCTCCATCCTTGATTGAAGGAGCCGCCTGCACTCCCATTAGGAGCGATCGACCCAGAAGAGCCCATCGCGGCATACGCGATAGCTCCCTGGGTCCCGACAGCACTTAGGGTACGAGAGTAAACCGATAGACATACCTGACCTACGGTGAGAAAGAGTATTAGGAGTGGAATCAAGGTAAGCGCGCTCTCCACGTTCCCACCTTCGGAAAGAAAATCTGCCGTACCCCGCCTAATGAGAATCCTTATCCGCGCCGGAGATAACTCTCCACGAGCGTGCACTAAATTCATCAGTCGATGCGCAGCAATCGTTCTCGCCGTGCCTTTGTTCTTCATTCGCTCTTTACCATTCGCTCTTTACCATTCGCTCTGGGCCACAAAAGGCCTATCGAATGTTGTTCATCGAATCTAAAGAATTGCGCAAGATTGAATCGATCCTCGGAGCGGCCAAAGTCCATATTCCGGTCACTAATCCAGTGGTCATCAAAACCACTAGAACCCAGCCGGGAACATCCCCCCGCTCATCCTGTAGAGCTCTGGTAGCGCTTAAAAGGAAGCGATAGGAGTTGGTCGAGTAGAGAAGCACTTGCTCTCTCAACTTTGATCTCAGCTTTAACCAGTGATACCGGCATTGAGTTGCCAGTCTCTGTACATCTTCCACAATTGACTTCATCAGATTCTCCCTTTTGCCTGGACGCGCACTACATCGAGCTCGCTAGTTGGTTCTTTACTTGGTTCTTTATTTGGTTTTACTCTCTCGCTCACGAGAGACCGACGCTCCGGCCCAGCGCAAAGTACGAGGGCCAAAGTGCGAAGAGAACGGATACCGGAAGAATGAGAAAGACGACGGGAATCATCATCGCGATCTCCGCCTTTCCGGCGGACTCGAGGAGGCGAGATCGTTCTTGATTTCGCACCTCCTCAACCTGACGGTTCACAACATCGACTAGTGGAGAGCCACGCTCGACAGCTATCGTGAGGGAGTCCGAGAATCGTCGCACCATGGGCGATCCCGTCCGAAGACTCAAGAGATCGAGCGCTTGCGAGAAGTTGGCGCCTTTATGAATCTCTTCTATTGCTTCACGAAGATGCTTTGAGAATTCACCCTCGCTCCTTTTACTAATATGGTTTAAAGCGTGCGCGGGACTCCGATTACCAACTAGCAAGATGGCGAAGAGCTCTACGACGAGAGGGAACTCCGCTTCAATCAATCCGCGAGATTTCTTGCCAGCGACCTTTGCTGCCACCTCGTTGTAACTTGCAACTGCCTCCCTGTGAAACTCTTCCCAGAGAGTTAGTATCGCGAGAGTTAAGAGAGGTGCTACAGCGATCAACGCTAGAAGAACTCTCATCGATGTGCCTCCAAGAAAATACGTGGGAGGGTTCGAATTCGCCCCACTCGACACATCCATATATACGCGATAACACTTAGGCCAAGGCCAAAGAAGATAATTAGCATTCCGGCTCCGGTTGAAAAGGCCTGCAGGGTGCTCGGCTGCGAAGAGAGAATCACTAGAAGAATCCATGGAGCCAAGGCAGCCACCAACGCCGAGTTCTTAATCCATCCAAGCTTTGCCTGAATCTCACCACGCACCGCAATATCGCTTCGGATAAAGTCCCCCAACGTCCGAAGTGTTATTGCGGTATCGCGGCTCCCTGCCCCTCGCGCAAAGTCCAGTACCTCACATACCTGATCGGCGACTGGATCATTAAATTCGTCCTTGATGAAGGTGAATATTGCGGATAACTCCGCCCCCGCAGCCAACTTCGTCTGACACTCTTTAAAAATCGATCTAGAGCGTTCAGGTCCGCGGTGCGCTAACCCCACCAGCGTCTCAGCGATCGAAAGTCCAGAACGTAACCCAGAGATGATGTGGTCGAGAATTTCTGGCCAGAGTGCCGCCAACTCTGCCTCTCTCCTCTCTGCTCTTCTCTTTGCAATGAGAGAAGGAAGTGCGGCGGCAAAGAGCATGACGGGAAGGGTCAAGACACTGCTGCCAAGAATTACTCGACTGATGAAAAATCCCGCAAGAGCAGCGGCGATGGTGTTCTGTTTCTTGGGAGTCCTCGTCTGCTTCATCGCTCCGTCCACCCTTCGCCACCTCGCGCAAAGACTCGATCTGGATCGCCCAACCCTTTCTGATAATCGCGCCCGACATAGGTAAAGAGAGGCTCAATCTCGGCGCGATCACCCTCAGTTCGCCCTGTTACATGCGCGATTTCAACAATCCTCCGCTCTCCGCTCTCTGGAACTAGGGAGGTGTGCACGATGAGATCTATGGTTGCGGCCACGAGAGGCGCTACAAATTGATAGGTGATGTTCTCGCCAGCTAGCAGCGGAAGTGTCTGCAACTTTGCAATGGCGTCGCGAGCCGAGTTGGCGTGAATTGTTGCCATCCCGGGAAGACCAGAGTTGAGTGCAATTAGTAAATCGAGTGCCTCTGCCTCTCGAATCTCCCCAACCACCAAGTGAGATGGACGCATTCGCAACGCCTCTTTGATGAGTTTACGCAACGGAATTTCGCCTTCGCCCTGCAGATTTGCTTGTCGAGTTTGTAAGGCAACACAATCTGGCAGTTGTGGTTTTAGCTCAAAGACCTCTTCAATAGTGATTACGCGGCTGCGAGTGGGAGTCGCGCTCACCAACGCATTGAGCAGAGTTGTCTTTCCCGCTTGAGTTGATCCGCTCACCAAGATATTGAGTCCTGCAGAGACGGCCTTGGAGAGAAAGGCCCCGATTTCCGGAGACATTACGTCAAGTGCAATGAGGTTTTGTAGAGATTTGCCGCGGACCAAGTGCTTTCGGATATTGACCGCCCAGTGCACTGCCGTTACGTCTGGGATTGCAACGTGTAATCGACTGCCGTCGGGCAATCTGGCATCTACAAAGGGATGTGAAAGATCGAGGCGGCGGCCTCCCCACATCAAGAGTCGTTCAACGAGATCACGTATGTCTTGCTGATTAAGAACGAGGTTGGTGAGCTGGCTAATACCTGCTCTTGCTACGAATATCCGATGCGGAGAGTTGATCCAGATCTCCTCGACCGTTGGGTCGGCCATCAAAGGCGCTAACGGGCCAAATTCACTGCTTATTTCGTTCACACGCTCAGGAAACTCTAGGCGGTGACGCTTTAATGAGAACCCAATTTTGATTGGGGATAACTTTCGGTTGTGGAGAAAGAGATGGCAGCAGCTCACACTCAGCCTTTGCGATTACTATCAGAAGGTGGCTATTTCTAGATCACCGAAGAACATTAAGAGTCTGCGCCTCCTTGCTGGCGTATCGCTCTCAACGCTACTCGTGTTCGCTCTCACGAGTTGTGGAGCGCCCTCCGGCGATGCCAGACCGAGCGATAGCAGCCTCGTCACAGGGATAAATCTGTTGGTCTCGAGCTTTGACGCCAATCATCCAAAATTAGTCACCTGGAAACCGAGCGCCGTCAAAGCGCAACTGGCGCAAAAACTCCCAGTAGGGATCGACACAGATGCTGGTTGGTTTTTAAAGTGGCCCTCCCCAAAGGACGGGGAGTTGGCACAAGTCATAGTTCCGTGGACTCTTCTTGGTCAGTACCCCAACGCACCTCTCCCCTATTTCAATCGCCCAAAGGGCGGGAATCTTGTTCCACAGGCAACCAGTGGAGACCTGGTTAAGACGATCACAGAAGCTGAGATGATGGGCGATCAATATTTTGCTGCTGTCGTTGATATCCGAAGTTCGGCAGTTGATCCACAGTGGATTATCTTCACCACAGTTCCCTATCTGCCTGTCACCGATATTGCATATGGTTTTGCTACTGTAAAGAACAAGCAATGGAGCGTCGTGGATTTTGGAACCGCTCTGGTTGGTTGTGGCCTGGTTCCGCCCAAGGTTGAAAGTGAGTTTGGTTATACATGTCCATCGGCCCCATAAATATTCTCACCTTCGTAGATAACGTATTTAGATGAGAGTCGCTGCTGACAAGGTGAGAGTTCAGAGGAGCCTTTGGGAATCTTCTCTTGCTCGTAGGACATCAAAGAGTTCAGCTCTCGTTGCTACTAGCTTCATTCTCGCTGCCACTCTAGAACTTACGGCCTGCGGAGCGGCGACTTACTCCGAGGCCACAGGATTGCCCAATCGACAACTGACTCCGGGGGCTGTCAATCCCGATGTAACCCAGTCAAACATCCGCAGCACGATCTGTGTATCGGGTTGGACCGCCACAGTTCGCCCTCCTGTCTCTTACACCAATCAACTCAAATACGCCCAGTTGCACTCTGGTTACAACCTCGATGGTGATCTCAATATGAAGGACTACGAAGAGGATCACATCGTTCCGCTAGAGGTCGGTGGCAACCCCTCGAGCACGCTCAATCTCTTTCCGGAACCACGCAACATTAAATTGAGCTCTTACGTAAAGGATCAACTCGAGAACCGAATGCATCAACTGGTCTGCTCTGGTCAGATAACACTAAAGGCGGCGCAAGCAGTCTTCTTAACAAATTGGGAGAAGGGTTATAGCCAATACGTAGGCCCGCTTCCTTAAATCTTAAAGCCGTATACCTCTGCAAGCGCCAGGAGGCTCTCGCGGCCGTCGTGCCATTGCTTTGCATATTCAATTCCAGCAACTGGCTTATGCCGTGTGGCGGCGACGCGGCGAATTTCACCTTCTAAAGTTCCAGGTGTCACGCTGATAATTGGAATTTCACCAGCCTCTGGAGGCACAAAGCTCATGACCAAGCGACCCGCCGCTAGCGCTTCAATAGGAAAGACACCTACAACTCCAAGATATTGATCTATCACTAGATCGGCTTGCGCCATCACCCCAGGAATCTGCGAGTGATTGAGTGATTCACCAGCGGACAAATAACTGTGATAACTAATGACGCCTTCATCACGTAATTTAATGAGGACCGGCTCAATCAACTCTGCAGACTTTAACCAAGAGCGGCTCGGCAGAAAGAGGACGCGCAACTTTTCATCTTCGGATGGAAAAATCGGTGACTCAACCGCTACGCGGTGGAAGCGATCAAAATCAATCGTGACCGGGAGCCAATGTGCATCAGGGACATCAATTAAGAGATCTTTTGTTGTCACAAATATTGGAATATTTCTTTCACGCAAAATGGGAAGGAGGGCAGCGTTCTCTGCAGTTCTCGCCTGCATCTTCTCCAACTCCGGGCTCTCCTTGTGAAAGGGGGAGAAAGGATTGCGGGCAGCATGCGCCTTAGTGTCTCTAATATCGCTGCCATGGAAGACAACGCCAATCTTCTTTCCCATCAACTGCATTAATTCGAAATCTTCCAAGATGGGGTTTCGACCATCTTTCGCATTGAGTAGTCGGAAGATAGGTCGGAGTGATTCAAAGAGGATGATGTTCTTAGAGCGAGCCACCATGTCAGCAAGGCTCTGTCTTCTCTGAAATTCCAGCCATTCAGTGCGCGTTAAGGAGTAATCCGTAGTGAACCACTCGTTTGCAGCCTCCGCTGAGATGCGCAGCGATTGCGATGCGAAGCCAGCGCGAGAAAGCTCGCGAGCCCACAGCGTGCCCTGGTTGGCAGAATTGGTTGGACCGATCAGAAATCGAGGCTTAGCCCGAAGAGGCTCCTTGAGAAATTGTCCGGCTCGCAGACGAAGCGAGAGGAGGCGCAGGCGACTCTCTCTTTTGAATCTGACCTTCCAGAATCCGAATTCGACTCTGCGGGCGTAATTCCAGCGATGAATCCTGCGGAGCAGTGCGATGATCGGCTTCACTGATTTAGTATCTCACTCCCAGTAGGCGGCCTATCCCTTTCTAACCCTTTGCCTCGCGAAGAGATTCATGGGGGTAATCCTTCAAACGTTCGTGAGCCTTGCGAAGTTGCAATTCAAGGCTCTTTACCGCTTGGTCAAAAGCAGCCAGATCATTGAAGGCTTTACCTTCGGCGCGAACAAATGGACCGCTACCTTGAGTCGAAAGGGTTACCGAGTGTGAGGTCTTACCGAAGCGAGGATTTGGCTCGTGAATGATCTCCACTTTTATTCCATCAATAGCGAGCGCAAATCGCTGGAGTGATTTGAGTTTCTCTGAAGCGATGGAGCGAAAGTCTTCTGCGAGTACAGCATGTCGGGTATGAAAAATGATCTCCATGTCAAGAAGTTACTCCCTCTAGATAAGCCCCACAAGGGGAATAGCTTGGAACCAACTGGCAATTTTCTTCAGTATCCCCTTACAAATACTGGAAAAAGTGAGAGACTTGAAGTTATTGGTCGGCTTTGCGGAGCACACCAATCTCGCTTGACCGCCGCAACTTTTTTATCTGGCGGCGCCGCGGAAACTTCAAGTCCCTCTCTTCCTCAGTTAACTTGTACTTCTTGTTATTCTTGTTTTTCTCTCACTGCCAGTGATCCCATTGCTCGGGCATGTCATCGTCTGGGATCCGACTGTTGGATCAAGGTTCGAGAGTCAATCTACGCATCCGCATCTTCTTCGCCACCTTTGTTCCAGATGACTTACCGCCAGAAGACTTTCCGCTTGATTTACCTTTCTTGGAAACCTTTGACTTTTCCCCTGCTGCTAGTGGTGAGTTATTCGCGAGTGCACCGGTAGAGCCGGCGTTTAATTCGATTGCAGGCGCGGGCTTTGCTTCAGTTCCAATCGTGGGCTTTGCTTCAGTTCCAATCGTGGGCTTTGCTTCAGTTCCACTCGTGGGCTTTGTATCGCCAGCTGATCCCACTTTCACTCCCGACAAGGAATGCGGCGCAGGCACGACAGTCGTTGCGGCGACCCCCTTCGCGGCGCTCTTTGGATCCGCTGCGCTCTTCGCGGCTAAATCTTTGGAAACTGCGACGCCAGCCACGGTGCCAGCAGCTACTGCTGCACTCTGGGCGCCGATCCCAGTATTCGCTGAAGCCGTGCTCGCTACCTTCTTGACGGAAGCCTTCTTGACGGAAGCCTTCTTGACACCAACTTTCTTGGCGCTTGCCTTTCTTAACGATGCCTTCTTAGTTGAGGCCCTCTTGATAGCTGGTTTTCTGGAGGTTGCTGGTTTTCTGGAGGTTGCTGGTGCCTTCTTTGCCGCTGCTCGTGTCACGGGTGCTCGCTTAATCGGCGAACGCTTAACAACTGCTGACCGCCCTGAAACTTTTCTCGGCGACGTTCGTTTTGCTGAAATCGTCTTAGCCCTGCTCTTTCGCACCCCGACCTTGGATGCCGGGCTCTTCTTGACCGCCACTGTTTTCGCCACCGTCTGGCGCGGAGCTCGTGCAGCCGCCGTCGCGGCGAGCGCTCCACTGCTCTCAACGGCTACGGGCAATACAAGCAGACCGAGGAGCGCGATGCTTACCCCGCGCAGGAGTTGGCTCCGCGAAGCCCTCTTCTGGCTCGCCTTCTTCTGGATTACTTCCATTTGGATTTTCACCTTTCATAGTTGTAGGCGGTAGAAGACCGCCCGAATGAATGGGATTCTGCTCACCATTGGAGCGGCACATGGGGCCGGGCAGCCGACCCTGTGCATAGAAGATGGCTTGGGATGGCACACTTACCCCTATGCCCGTGAACGAAGACTTTGTTCCCAAGATTCAGGTTTTTGAGCCACACCGCGCGTCACTGCCACCGCTCATCCCTTACCTCAAGGAATTTTGGACTCGGCGCAGCTTTGCCCTAGAACTTGCCCGCTTCACCGATAAGGCGGAGTACCTAGATTCTCGCCTCGGCAAGATCTGGCTCGTACTCAATCCCCTGCTCCTGGGCTTCGTTTACTACCTAGTTGTGACGATTATTCGGCCGGGTGGAAAAGATCCTGGGCTGACCAGACTCGACCACCTCTTGATTGGTCTCTTTACCTTTTACTTCGCACAGAACTGCGTGACTGCTGGGGCCTCCTCGATCACCGCGGGTGGTCGTTTGATTTTGAACCAGGCCTTTCCACGCGCGCTCCTGCCCTTCTCATCGGCTATTCAATCTTTCCAACAATTCCTTCCCACCATTCCCGTCTACATCTTCGTTCTCGTAGTCGGCAAGTGGGCCTACCCGACGACAATCGTGCCCGGGTGGACATGGAATTTCTTATGGATTCCCTTCATCCTGATCTGCACAGGCCTCACCGGTTTTGGTCTCGCACTCGTCTTTGCCACACTCAATGTCTATTTCCGCGATACAAATAAGTTGCTGACCTACATCACCAGAATCTGGATGTATCTCTCTCCGGTTCTCTGGCTCCCCAACACTTTGCGGGGAAGCATGAAGATTCTGCTTTACATCAATCCCTTAGGACCGGTACTCGACGCGACCTCTCGCGTCTGGGTGAGCGGTGAATCCCTCAATAAGTTGTCCTTCTACGGCTCAATCTTCTGGGCACTTGCATCGATCATGATCGGTGGATATTTCTTCATCTCAAGGGAGCGTGATTTTGCTATCCGTATCTAAGTCCCCAATCGAGATGCCAAATGATTTGGCAATTCGCATTGAAGAACTTTCAATTACTTACAAGGTGAGCTTGGAGGCGAAGCGCACTCTCAAGAATGCAGTCATGCGCGCTAGCCTGAAGCAGAAAGAGCGCACGCGCACTATCGAAGCGGTGAAGAGCCTCACCCTCGATGTACCTCATGGATCAGTGCTCGGCATTGTTGGCTCTAATGGTGCGGGTAAGTCAACTCTGATGCGCTGTATCGCTGGCATCCTCTCGCCCACCGAAGGGCGTGTGATCGTGAATGGAAAGATCTCGACGCTTCTTGCACTAGGCGTGGGTTTTAACCCTGCCCTATCTGGTCGCGACAATATTATTTTGGGTGGCCTAGCATCAGGATTAAATATGGACGAGATCAGCGATAAGACCGATGAGATAGCAGAGTTTGCTGCTCTTCCTGATGGTTTTATTGATCTGCCTGTCCGCACTTATTCCAGCGGAATGTATGGGCGCCTCTCCTTCGCTGTAGCAGTAAGTATGACCCCAGATATCCTGCTGCTAGATGAGGCGCTTTCCGCGGGAGATGCTGCATTTAAAGAGAAGTCATTTGAGCGTATGCGCCAACTCTGCGCTGAGGCACGCACCATTCTTATCGTCTCGCACGCGCTGGCAACTGTGACTGATCTCTGTGACACGGCGATTTGGATGCATAAGGGATCACTCGTTGCGAAGGGTAAACCCGAAGAGATCGTCGACGGATACCTAAAGTTTCTCAACGTCGGCTCATTGCCATCTAGCTACGAAGATATGTAAGCAGGTAGCGCGATGTCTGAACGCATCGATGTATCTATTATCTCTTCGGGTGCCAACCTCGCAGATGCTCGGCTTCATCGTTTAACCAGAGCTTTACTAAGGGCGGGCTTAACTGTAGAAATCTTTGCCCCGGGAGCGATGAAAGATGCGCCAGGCTTAATCAAAGATGCGTCTGCTCTATACATTCGCACCCCATGGTTCGGCGAAGCGTGGAGAAAGACAAACTTGATCGCGCGCTACCACCGCTCTCGAGTCTTTACGCTCCGCTCGCGCGGCCTGGTGCTCTATGCGATCTCACCCGAATCGGTCGCACCAGCATTCATCGTGGGTCGCTTTCTGCGCAGAAAGGTGGCGGTGGATTTCTTTGAGGATTACCTCCGACTCTTAGAGGATCGACGCTGGGCCAAGAAGTACTTTGGAATTCTCGGGTGGATTGCCAAGAGTGATACAAAGTCTGCGCTCTGGTTTGCAAAGCGATCAGATCTCACAACAGTTGCCGATGTCCAAGTTCCACCATTTGATGCACGCAATCGCCTCGTGGTTAGAAACCTACCCGACCTGTCATTGCTCACCCTTAGTGGCGAGCGCGCTCAAACTCCGCGCGCTATCTATATCGGAGATTTGCGAGCGAGCCGTGGGCTACACGCGATGTTGAAGGTGGCCGAGCTATCGCCAGATTGGCACTTCGACTTTGTTGGAGGAGTTGCCGCTGCCGATCAGGAGTTTGTAGATGAATGGATGCGAGAGAAGAACACAAATAATCGAGTCCGCTTTCTTGGAAAGTTGCCGCCCGCAGAAGCTTGGAAGAC
>Ga0118677_10012291_pt1 | contig 12599 bp, 17 predicted proteins | sample AliMusrvi5mmetaG_FD_86154 | JGI IMG/M metagenome (GOLD analysis project Ga0118677, IMG submission 86154)
CTCTTCTCCGGCGGCCTCGAGGAACTTCTGCATCTTGTTGACCGTCTTGCCCAGTTCTTCGGCTTCCATGCCATTATCTTGAAATGCACGCTGCAATACGACCAACTTCCCTGCCGAGATACCCGTTTGCTCGCTGAGGTCGGCCAGTTTTCCTCCCATTTCAATGGCTTCCTTAAAAGTCTCGACCACTTTGACCAAGGCTTCATAGGAGAAATACATCTCCAGCAGCTTCTTGCCCATTTCCTTAAAGGATTCGGAAAGGTTTTCTCCCTCCTTTTTGACCTCCTTGAAGGCTCCGGTCACTTTGTCCTTGCCCAGGACATCCAAGACTACTTGTACGTCGCTTGCCATGACTTAAGAAAGGGTGGAATTTTGCTTTTTCACGATTGCATTGATCGCGATGTCAAGAGATCGGACAAATCGCTTTCTGGAGGCCCTGACCGCCGAGGCATATGTTGATGCTCGAAGGGCCGAGCTGGCCCACGGAATTTCACTTCCCAGCATGATCTTGGGGTGACTTGCTCCCGAATCATCTTGAGTCTTGGCACCCGCCCGTCCCATGTGCCGGGTAATAAAGCTCGGAATCTCCCTCAAGGCATCCCCGACCGGAGCTTGAATCATGAGCGCTGCCTTGGCCCACGCGGCCTTGGTCAGACCGACCAGATCTTGTTTTTTTGCTAAATAACTTTGCAAATCACCCGAATTGTAGACCAGCGTTCGGGTTTTCCATCCTTTACGAACTCTTCCACGGGCATTTCGAGCCCTGGCATGGAGGCTTGGGTCGACATTTTCATCGGCGTGCAATTTATTGAATCCCGGGGTTTTTTTTAGAATGGCCTGAAGTTCTGTCAGTCCTTTGGATTTGGAAGGGCGTTGTTTCCGATTACTGGATCCGTGGGTTGCCTCATGATCGATGGCTGCAAGCATTGCTTTTCGAAGTCGTTCATCCTGCACCACGTTTTTATCGACGATATTGCGAAAACTATGCAGGGCAGTCGGGTGCTTGGTCTGAATCTCATGCACCTGTTTGTAGACCCGCAAAATGTCGTTTTGGATCGCCCGCTCTCCCAGTTTCTTACTTTCATCATCCAATCCATACGGGGGTGTCCTGCGGCAGAGATCGACCGCCAACAAGCGGGCCTGACGACGTAGGGAATCTTGAATGGAGGATCCGGTCAGTTTTTCAAACAGGGCCATTTTCTTGACCAATTCACTGGAAGAAAGTTGAACGGTGGGCGCGGCCATGCTTAATGCGGGGCGTCAAAGAGATCGACCTCCTCAAAATCGATCAGGTCATCGGCCCAACGGAGTGCCTTCCCATTGATCCAGGCATGGTAATCGAGCAGGCGCATCCCTTCGGTGAAGGGAAGCTCCCAGAGGATGTAATCGTGGGACCAGCTTGTCTCTTTGGCCAGACCGCCGACATAGGAGGTCAGCCAGCCCGGCCGCCAGCTTTTGGGCTTTGCGGGCCCTTGGCTTTTCCACTCTCTCCCTGCACCGAGGTGCGGGCACTGTTCATGGCTTCGATTAGCTTGAGCACCCGGGGCGTTGCCTCTTGGTAGACCCCCGCTTCAAACCCATCCATGAAGTCGAGCGCGGCATTGCGGAATGCCAACTTGTCCGAGAAGAGGCGTCTGACTTCGGCGCGATCCGTGCTCTGGGCCCATAAAATCATCCCGACGTCGCTGGCGATGGAATCCGTGCGCCCCATGACCACTCCGACCCCGGCATCCATCAGGATCGCCAGATCCCCGGCAGAGATCGGGCGCAGCGCGATCCCGGCAATCGACTCGGCGCTTTTCAGGATCGCCTGATCGAGTTGCTTGTTCCGCTCGGTCGTGTTGTCGCTTCCAAATCCGTCGGCGACGTTCAGATCGTCATCGAGGTCATCCAAGGGGGGGGTGTTATTCGGTTTTTTCATAAAGATTACGAAGCCAGAGCCGCCAGGGACTGACGATCGGCGCGGCTTAGTCCTGCGGTGACCAGAAGACGCTTGTCCCCGCGCTCGAGGAGCATGTGCTGGGGTGCCTTGTGCGACTCGGCGATGATGTGCGTCCGGCAGAACATGTTCTCCCTTGCCAGAAAGAAACAGGTGATCGCATCAGGACGGGTGAGGTGCTCGGGGGCCTCTTTGTCCCACTGCTTTAGAAAATCGACTATTTGATCGCCACTCTTGTTGGTTCCGCAGAAGTGCCAAGTGAAAGTCTCCCGCCCGTTGTGCATGATCCGGGTGACTTCACTCTCCGGGCGGAAAGGAAACCCTGCGGCGTGCAGGGAGACGGCGAGCTTGAGGTCGTTGGTGCTAAACCATCCACCTTCCAAATGGGCGGTGGATTGGGTCGTATCGTAATCGGCGGATGGGTTGTTCATAAATGTTCAGAAAATGTCGCCCCCGATCTTTCTTTCTTGGCCTCGGGAGCCACGGCAAATCTGGGGAATTAGTGACGCATTAGATGCCCGCGTATTTGGTGAATCCGATGGAGATTTCCTTGAACTTGTCGGGAGATTGGGTGATGGCCACCGTGTCGACCACCACGCCGGAGGTCGTGACGCTGCCGGTGATGCCAGAGAGACCGCCGATCATGTAGGAGTTGTTAATGCCGGTCAGGAGGGCTCCGACCTGTGCGGCTGCGACACCGGTCGTGCCTGCGATGACTCCAGCAATCGTGCCGGTCACCTTTTGGTTGTGAAATCCAACCAAAACAACATCCCCAATGGAGTTTTTCACTTCGACCTTTTCGGCCGCGTTGGAAACGGAGAAGTTCTGGATGAGGATGCCGGATTCAGCAGTCGCGCCGAAAGCCGTGCCGGAAGTGGAGCCGATGAGGGATGCCATAATGCATTCCCCGACCTGTCAACTTGTGAGGAAAATCAGAGGCTCTCCGCGTGCAAGGTGAGCTTGTAGTCCCGTTGGATCCGGTGGTGATCCCGATGATCGGTCACTCCACCATGGAAAACCGCACCCCAAATCTTCACGCTCCCGGTCGAAAACTGAGTCGGATCCCCGGTCATGGTTTGCTCAATCTGATCAAAGAGGAGCTCGACGTTTTGATTCCCCGAGGTGCTCAGATCATTGGAGGCCTGGGGAAAAGCATTGGCCGTGATCTGGATGTCGACGTCGCAGGCATAGATGTCGTGACCGGCCACCGACTGGGCTCCCCTGACCACTTCCACCACGACGCGGGGGACCGTCTGCTGGTCGTCGGCATTGGCCGCGACGCACAGCACCCCACTGAGCCGGGGAAGCGTGGCAAGCTTGGAAGCGATGGATCGGGAAAGGGATTGCTCGAGCGTCATAAAAAAAGTGATTTAAACGGTGACTCAGACTGTCACTTGGACGCAGGTCAGGGTGTAGCCGTTGCCCGTCGTGTCGATCTGATCGATCTGGTAAGTAAGGCCATTTTGAGTGAGCAGATCGCCGATCTGGGGAGTCGCCGGGTTCATGTCAGAAAAACGGATCGCGGCATGAATCGCCCGGGAAACCATGTGACCTCCCTTTCCATACTCATCCTTGAGCGAAAGCGAACTCACCACGGCCGGGATGACCCGACGACCATAGGTGATCGTGTCGCCCGCCACCTGGAGCAGGGAAAAGAGTCCCCGATCGAGGAGGGCGTCGCAGGCGTTCATGAATCAGAGGGGGATGTCAAAGAGGGCTTTTCTGGATCCTTTTTCTTGGTCTTTTTGAAAATGGCGTCGTAATTGTTCCGAAAAGACTTGGAAAAGTTATTCCTTGGCCTGCTCCCCTTCCCCCCATCGATCCCAAGGGATTTTCTTTCCCCAGTGATTTCTTTTTTGGTTTCGTTGATTTTCTCCTGAAGGCTCATAACGGGACCTCCGGATTACGTCGTTGAAAGACCTCTTTACCAAAGTCGGCTGCCTCGGTGCTGTTCATGACCTGGTAGGTCTCGTCCATCTCCTTCTCCACAAAAAAGGGATGATGATGCAAAAAGGTGATGGTCGAGGGCTTGATCAATCCCTTGGCCAGCGCCCGGTGGGTAAATTCCGCATCCGAGAAAAGGCCACGGTAGTCGCTGGAGAGATATTCCCCCTCCGGAAGTCCTAGCTCTAAGGGAAGGGATCGGGTGAACACATGGGTCACCAAGAGGTGATCGGATCGGTGGCCATCCCCCACCCCAAGCACCGCAGGCTGATCGACCGGACCGATCTGCTGGAGGATCTGAGCGTCCCACCACATCGGGGGCTCCACATCGTCGGCAGCTCCCACGATCACCGTGCCCTGGGCGACCGCGTAGGCCGCGTTCATGTTCTGGACATACGTCCCACCCACCTGATCCATCGCCCCGGCTGGGGAGAGCACATGGTGGAACCTTTTCAAAAGTCGGCAGGCCTCTTCATCATCCGATGGAAAAGCAAAGATGTATTCGACGCTCTGAGGGTCCTTGGCCCGCTCAAAATACATCTGCCTCCTTGCAATCGACTCCCCGATCCGGCCCCTCACCGGGTGGATCACGGTGATCTTCCCACCGGCCTTCTTAAAGATCCCATCCTCGATCTGGATGGCCTCATCCTCTCCACCGGAGATCCGAAGCGCCGAGCAGTAGATTTGAAGTCCCAGCCAGTTATACAGATTGCCGCGATGTGTCCATGGGATCATCTTGGGCACCGGCAAGGCCATGGCCATGCGTGCCAAGGCAATCGCCTCATCCCCCCGATCGATGTCGGTGAAAAGCGTGGCCAGACAAAAGAGTGCCTCCCGACGCCAGGGCTCGAGCGCCCAGGCTTCCCGATAAAGAAAGACCCGTTGATTCAGATCCTCCGACCATTTGGCCAGCAAAAGATAAAGCTCGTAGGCCTCGCAGGCTTGAAGCTTTGTGCGGTCCTTCAGCCAACCTTGGAGCCCTTGGGTAGCGCTCAAAATCGCGGCAGCCCGGTCCCCCGCGACTTCATACTCTTGGCAGAGGTAAAAGCTCCAACGCGGCTCCCGGGGCGACTCCTCACTATGGGGAAGGCTTTCCAAGATCCGGCGGTTCCGCTCGCCCGGATTGTCCTCCCGGTGGACGGCGGGCAAATGCGTGATGACTCCTTCGGCAAGTTGTCTCCTGCGGGCCGTCGGACTGGTTGGTTCCAAATGCTCATGGATCGGATCGACCCAATCGGCCATCCCAGCTCGGACCACCCGTTCCCGGTAAGGGGTCAGCGAATTATTGGTCAGTCGGTAGGGGCAGATCAAGAGATCGAAGTCATCCTGGTCGACGGCTGCGCGGATCGCCTTAGCGCTTTCCAGATCGATCACGTCATCCGTGTCGGCCCACATCAAGAAGTCATGCCCATCGTCTTTAGCCATCTTAAAAGCCGCCCTGCGTGCGGCTCCAAAATCATCCACATGGGGCCAATCGGCATGATCAAACGCATTGTCATAAATCCCAACTTTAGCTCCCAGCACCCGAGCGCGGGCCAACGTGAGATCCGGCTCCAGGGATCCGATCGCCCGGACAATGTAAATATGGGGCGTGAGCTGCTGGAAGCTCTTGATGAATCGCTCGATATAGTTCTCCACATTCCCCGCAATCACGCAAAGGGCGATCGGGGGACCGGCTGGGGAAGTCTGTGATCCTGATACCTGTTCCGTCTTTTCAGTGCTCATATTCACCCAAAAGGAGTTGTCAACTTAATGGCAAATGATAAATTTCCATGGTGACCTTAAGCGCTAAAATCGTCTGGAATGTTACCGACTATTGTGAAGCACGATTTGGATCTTTGGATACGGTAGGTCAGTTTTTCCGAACACCCGATGGACTAGGAATGGCTTTTCGGTGCCATGACGGGTGCTGTGAAGATTTTTTCCCTTCAAAAGAAATTCCTTCAAGAAAACAAAAATCGGAAATTTTACAGGATCGATCTTTCCCAATAAAAAAGGGGCTCCCATTTCTGGAAGCCCCTTTTTGTTAAGGGTGGAGGGTAAATGAGATCTCGCTTAGGAAGCGAAACGGATACCGGCTCCGGTGATGCCTGCGGTGTAACCGTAGAGCGCTTCGATCGTGCACCAATGGGTCCCGTTTGCGGGCGCATAGTGACGCCTGAACGAAATTGCAAGCCCGGTCACCTCATCGGAAACCACGCGGCTTTCGATGTAGTAGCTGGAGTCCTGAGGAACCAGCGGACGCACCGCAAGGGCAGCAGCGCTCGGGTGAGCGATGAACCCAATCAGGTTGTTAGTCGAAGGGATCGCCGAAACCTCATGAGTCTCAAGGCCCAAGACCTGAGGGATCTTGCCGCTCTTGATCGCGTCACCACCGAAGGCCAAGTTGGCAAGCAAGTTGGTGCTGTCGGAGAGGAGGTTCGAGAACGCGTCCGGATTGACCAGCATCGAGCAGGCGCTGATGTCCACGCCATTCTTGGCAAGGGTCGCACGGGCACCACGGACTGCCGTGATGTTGAACGATCCGGCGGTCGCCGTGGTCGTCACGAAGTTGCCGGTTGTGGCGGTGAAGAGTGAGCAGACGTCCTGAAAGACATACTTGGCCACTGCCTTGCCCTGCTGGAAAGCGAACTTCTCGACGTCCACAAAGCTGGACCCCATGAATTGCTGATCGGTGACCCCGACGGTGCTCTTCGCATAGGAAGAGAGGGAAACCAAGGCGCTGGAAGCGCTGCCTTGATCGGCGCTCTCATAGTTGGGATAAGCGCTGGTTGCCACGATGTTGGCAACGATCGGAACGCTGATGACGGTGCCGCGACGAGCTGCGTCGGCGGTGTAGGAGGTGCTGAAATTCTTCAGCGGGGCCATCGTCGAAACCAGCGCCTGAAGCGCAAGTTGCGAGATGAGGTTATCGTTAAGGGCTGTAAGTGCGACGCTCATGATTGGTGGGTGTTAGTTTTGGGTGGAGTGGTGAGGTGGGTGGACTAAAGGAGGAAGATGTTCAGGATGATTTCTTGGAGAGGGCAGCACGCAGGGCTGTGTGATGCGTCTTAGCAAAGGAGACTTTCTCAACGGGGCTTGTGAGGGCCTCATACTTGGCGACGATGTTCTCATCGGTGATCTCCTCGCGGGGGCTCTCCACCGGGGCAGATCCGGCTCCAGCGCTCTCGAGCACCGAAAACTTGGTTTCCAGTTCCTTGATTTTAGCCGAAAGCTTGGCGCTCATTTCTGAATCGTCGCTTCCATCATCCATGCCGGTGGCCTTGTTCTTTTGGTCATTGTTGGGCCTGCCGGTATCCATTCCCTCGGCGTCTTGCTCGGCGTCGGCTGCGATAAAAGCATCGAGCTTGTCGCTCAGGGATTGAATTGCAGCGCTGATCGGTGCCAGGGCTGTCTGGATCGGGTCAGCGGCGAGGGCCTCTTCCGAGGAGGAAGGGGCGCTGGTGGTGGGAACGGATGGGTTTGCCATGATGGTAGATTTGCGACTGTCAACCGGAAGGGAGTCCGTCGGGATGGAACTGGAGGGTTTCAGCTCAATCGCGGGAGCGGATGCCGGATCGGAATCTGCGGGCGCAGCGGGTTCCATTTTTGGAGATTTCTTGGCAGCGCTCTTGAGTTTGCGGGCGATTTTCTCCCCGGTGGAATAGAGGCCTGATGGGTTGGCCGCTGGCTGGCTCACCAGATCGACGCTGGTGAGCTCGACCAATCGGGCGACCTGCTGACCGGCTTCCTCGATGACGCTCCCGATCCATGCAATCGAAAATCCCAAGGCCTCGGGGAAGATCGACAAAATCTTGCCATAGTAATTTGCCATCGGGTGCTCTCCGATGAGCTCGAGGTCGCACTTGACCTGCTCTCCCTCGATCCGGAAATTTGTCATGGCTCCGATGAGATCGCTGACCGACTCGTCGTGATCCGGAAAGACTTTGACCGGGGAAGATGCATTCCCAAGCTGGCAGACTTGCTCGAGCGTGACCGCATCGATGATGCAATCGTGCCCAAGTGCTGGGCCTGCGGTGATGGCGGAGATACCTTTGAACTTCATCCCTGACCGGGATCGTCAACGGGGTTTCTGATCAACCTTTATACTTTTATGGCGGAGGCATCCCGACGACACTTCCCGAGGCCACCGGAGGAAGCGGGCTTGGCAACTGAATCGGCAAGGCTTCCGGAACCAAGGGACCCAAAGCGGAGCGCTCTTTGGCAATCTGGGCCACCTGTTCCTGCCAGTCCTGACCATAACTGGCAAAATATTCCGCACGGGACATGAGTCCCGCCTCGACCAAGGCGATGTCACTCTGTGCCTCACGGCCATGGTCCACGGTGATGGATCGTGGAGCGATCCAAGAGACTTTATGCCATTTCTCCGTCGAGGGGAGGTCTCCATTCTTGATAGCGACCGCGGCTGCATACCTCCAGATTCTCCGAAGAGCCTGGGCAATCAGCAGATTCTGTCTCTGTTCAAAACGTCGGGCGGCCTTGGCCGTGATCAAGCGCGTATTCGCCCCCGAGACCTTGCTGCTGTCCCAAACAAACTCGTAGGGAAGGCCCAATCCCAAGGCCACGGAGCGGATATACTGCTCGAGGTGGGCATTCAGGTCGGCATTGGGCCGGTTCAACTGGAAGCTCTTGATGTCCTGATCGCTCCGCATCCGGAGGATCGCTCCCCCACCCCAGACGGTCTCCATGGTTTTATTGTCCACGGTCTCGTTGCTCGTCAGCGGGCCGAAGATCCCGGAGGTGCCTCCACTCTTGGAAGTCGCCACCAAAGAAATCGTGCTGGCGGCTTTGGTCGCTTGCATCTCGAGCCGGAGAAGCTCATCACGATCGAGGCACTGATTGAGAGAAACCGAGATCCTTGGGTATCCCCTCACCTGATCGGGACGCTCGGGCTCAAAAATGTGAATCATGTCTTCCGCAGGGACCCGGGTGAAGCTCTCTTCGGCTGCCAGGATAAAATAGGCTTTCGGACGGTTCAGCTTGTCCATTTCCACGCCGTCAAAAACATTTTTGTTGTCCGCTTTGTCGGGAGGAGTTTGGACGCGGTGGCCTTCGATGACTTGAAGAGCCGCACCAGTTCCATCTTTGGTCTTGGTGAGGATGATGAAAACCTCACCGTCACGGTCGATACATTCCGAGATGAGCAACTGGAGTGTGGCAAAATCATAACGTCCAGTGACTTCCGGATAATGGCCCCAATTCTCCCACCATTCCTTGGCCGTCGCATCCCAAACTGCGTCTCCCGATTGAGGCAACGCTTTGATCCCACTGCCGACCGAGTAACGGGCCAGATCGGTGATCGATCCCTTCACAATCGCGTTGTTCAGGTAGCATTTGCGGGAAAGCGCCACCAACCGCATCCGGTCGATGTCGCCGATGTCTGCCCGTGAATCGCTGGCATGCGCCCAGACAAGTTGTCTCTCTTGAGGTCTCCACCCGAGGGCATCGACCATGCGTCCGATATAGGCTCCGATATTCATAACTTAGTAAGTGCCGCCGAAGTTGATGTAGGTGACTCCCATGCCGGAAGAGTTCCCAGCCAGGATGTCGATGGCCTCGATGACGATCTCCAGCAGATCCTCTGAGGAATAGTTCTGAAGCATGGAGGCCGACCGGCCACCGGCGCTCGAAGAGGCTACAAAGGCGCTCTGACCGGTTCCCGAGATGATGCGTTCGACGCAATCACTTTTGATCCCCAGAAGTTCCTTCTGGGTGAAGGCTTTGGAAAATAGAAGGGCACGGGTCACGCGAAGGGAGCCGCGTCAACAGGACCAAAAATCAGTGGCCACAACCTTTCCAAAAGATAACCGGCCAGCGGGTCGGTCGAATCTTTCAGCAGCTCTTTGTAAAAAACATGAGGTCGTTTCCGGATCCTCTCTCGTGAAACGATAAACTGAGCCCCGGGGGTAAAGAGAAGATGATCGGAAAAAATAGGCAGCCCGTTTCGCCATGCAAACTCCCTTAAAGGGAGTCCCTTGTGATCGGGTCCACCGGTAAGGTCACATCGAAGAAGCCCCCGCTCGGTTAGCGGGTGGCCATGATTGTTGAAAACAAAAAACGATCCCGATCCTGAAAACCCGTGCAACTCCTCGAGGAGGCTTGGATTGTGATCGAAAGGATGTCCTTGGACAAAGGCGGTCTGATCGGCCAATCGGTCGTAATGCTCGACGATATGGTGCAGATAAGTTCCGGCTTCGCGGCCGACATTCGGCAAAGGGATCGAATCTAAGCCGACCATGAGCTCTCCCTTGTTGTAGAGAAAGAGATCCCAATCTTGGACCCGGTAGACCCAGTTCACGTCTTCCCAATATCGGGCGATTACCAAAGCGCGGGATGGTTGTGGAATGGGGGGGAAATTCATAGCTTCCCAAAGCTCTGATTGTCATGGGAAATGCGGCGGTGCTCATCGGGATCGAGGACCCGGGCATTGAGTTGATGGAGGAGCGAGGCGATCCAGACTTGATCGGCTTCCTGATCCAAAGATCCAGGATAAGAATCATGCGCCTTCTTCAACTCGCGCACGACCCGCTCCATCTCAGCCTGTGTCCGGCGGGGGGAAGAGGATTTAATCAATGGCATCCGAAACAGGAAGCGAAGGAATCTCTGGCTCGCTATATTCGGGGAGGTTCATGCGTTGCCACTCCGAAGCGGCGATCAGCCACATCTTCTCGCAGTCCCCGAGGTGATTGGCCCCAACGGTCCGCCACTCGAGTCCAAGGGCTCCCCGAGGGCCCTTCCGCTCGACCAAGCGCTCCCCGGTGAGCTGCGTAATATAATCCCGGCGGATGTCGCGGGGAAGATACCATTGGGCTTCTCGCTTCTGAATAGACTGAAGGTAAAGTCGTTCTTTCCAAAGGTCATCATCCCCTTGGTAAAGAGGGATGAGCTTTTCGCGGGACATGATCTCTTGAAAGACAACCGGCTGGCGCATGCCTTGGGAAACCGTGCGTCCCTTGTAAGCGGCCCATGATCGAGGCCAACCGGCCACGAAATCGTAGACGCCTGCTGCCGAGCGTGCTGCATAACCTGAATCGACGATGCCAAAGGAACAAAAGACCTTGCCATCCGCGGGGGTCGGGTAGCTCTGAAGGTAGATCGATCGGATGCTCTCCCAGCCAATCGCCGAGCCGTAGTCGATCAGGTAACTGGATCCCGACTTGTCCAACGCCCGCACGACCCACCAGAGTTCGGTCTGCTGCACGTCGACCGACATGATGAGCACCGCAGGATCCTCGACCGGACACATGCCGAGAGCATAATCGGGAGAGGCTTTTACAACGCTTTCGACCTCTCCGCTCTTGATGGTCGCGGCCGATGGGATCCAAGGCTGGGCCAAGGTGCTGTTGATAAAACTCCGGAGGCCTCCGGGGCTCTCTTTCTCCCGGAGGAAATCCACGGCAAGCTCTCCCCAGGAGACCCACGGGGAATAAAGGGCATTGAGATGATAACTGTGAACCCCCCGGGGCGCGTCGTGGTTGGTGGCGACCCATTTGCCGCTTCTCAGGAGGATGGTCCTTTGGTGTTCTTCGATCCGACCAGCGCAGGCCCCGCAGATCAAATGCGTGGTGGCCGCGACTTTGCGGAAATCCCATCCTTCTTCCAATCGTGCTTCCTGATCCCACCGGACAGCCTCCCATTCCAATTTTTGCTGATGATTGCAAGCCGGGCACGCCACCAGGTAGTGCCGCTGGTCCCCGAGGAGCCACTCCTGCCAGATCGCGCCGGTGTCGAGCGTGGGGGTGGAGGTCTTGAGGACCATGCCTTGAGGAAAATTCCGCGTGCGGAGCTCGACCAACCGCAGCGCACCGGCCTCCCGTTTGCTCTCTTCGGGGAACTTGTCGATCTCATCGGCCACGACCAATCCACACGACCTCGATGCCAGGGCGCTTGCGCTTCCGGCGCCGACCAGATCGAGGTTCATCTTGGCCATCGACATCGAAAGGGTCTGGAATCGATCCGGATCGGTGGGCTTCTCAGCAGTGAGTGCGGCGCAATCGTCGATTAAGGGCTGCAATCGATCCCGGCTGAAGGACCGGGCTAGCATTTCCGAAGGCATGGCCCAGAGCGCTGGAGTCGGCTTGCAGGCGATCCGGTAGGCCAAGGCTGCCAGCATGGTCGTGGTCTTCGATGTCTGGGCGGCCCAGCAGAGGGTGACCGACTTTACGCCGAGCTCTCCGGTCTTGTTCAGGGGCTCGCGGACGTAGGGAGTCAATGCGGTGCTATACCGTCCGGGAGAAGAACTGGATCGGGAGCTGAGGGAGAGATTCCGCTCCGCCCATTCCTGAACCGTAAGGCGTGCCGGGGGCATCCATGCTGCTTTTTGCGCGTTTTCTTCTGCCAGCATTGCGATCATATCCAGAATTGTGATGAATTATGATTCAGCGACGACTCGGAGCGTGCGCTCCACCCATTCCTGAAGGGCCTCAGCGGCCCCCTGTGGATCTTTTGGGTTGCAGCGCAGGGACATGGCGTCGGGAAGGGAGAGCAAGTGATCCCTGAACATCGTGATGCGTCTGTTGAACATGGCCGTGATAGTTTCCCGATCGACCAGCACCTCCGTTACCTGCTGATGCTTGATGAAGGCCAGCTCCGCACGGTCCCGACCTTTGCCCGCTTCGTTATAGGCCTTCAAGGCACCGGCGATTCCATCGATGTCCTTCTCATTGATTCTTTCTTGAAGGATGGCATAGGCAGCACGCTCGGCTTTCCGCATCCT
>Ga0118677_10012292_pt1 | contig 12597 bp, 10 predicted proteins | sample AliMusrvi5mmetaG_FD_86154 | JGI IMG/M metagenome (GOLD analysis project Ga0118677, IMG submission 86154)
GATATATATTTTGATATTATAAATATTTTAAATAAAACAGGGTTCTTGTTTATAGAAGTAGGATTATTCAAATCGAGCATCATGGAAAATCGCTCATTAATTTCTCCTATGGCTGTTATGACATTGGAAGTATAATTACCACTTGTAGGCATAAGAATTCCTTCATCATCAATATAAAAACTCTCATTTTTTTTGTTGAAAACATGTACTATCGGTTTTCTCTCCTTCATGTCTATTTTAATTTCACCTTGCAAAGTTTTATAAACCGCTATATCTTTAAGATATGGTATGCTGTTTAACACCCTTTCCATTTTCTGGATATTGATGCCATTCATAGGTTTACCTATAATTTCACCCATCGAGTCTTTAATAAGTTTATTAATCTGCGCGGTATTTATAAAAGAAACATCTTGAACCGTATCTAATTTGATAGTAAGTTGTATACAAACTTTACTCTTTTGTCTTTTATTTACAACAAAAATTAAAAAAGAAACTAAGCCTATAATTAGTATCCATCCTGTTATAATTAATATTTTTTTTACTTTCTTGTTCATTTTTTTTATGCCATATATTTCAAAATATTTTTAAAACTCTTTTCTATCGGTTCAACCAAAGCATCTATATCTCCCGCTCCAATTGTTAGTATAATGTCTGTTTTCCTTTTTAACAATTCCTGTATAAGGTTTTCTTTGCTGCAAAGCATCTTATTCTTATTACTTATTTTATCAATAAGCATCTGTGAATTAATGCCTTCTATGGGTAACTCTCTGGCAGGATAAATATCCAATAATATGATATCATCTAAAATGTCCAGCACTTTTACAAATTCTTTCGCAAAATCCCTCGTTCGCGTATAGAGATGCGGTTGAAATACGCCTGTAACCTTTTTCGAAGGGTAAAGTTCTTTCACTGAAAGAATTAACGTTTTTAACTCTTCGGGATGATGGGCGTAATCGTCTATATAGATTAACTTATCGTGTTTTATCCTGACGTCAAAACGTCTCATTACCCCACTATAGTTTGCTATTGCTTTTTTAATAGCTTCGTCTGTTATTCCTAATAGTTTACAGGCGGCTACTGCAGCTACAGTATTCTCAATATTATGCCTGCCCCCTAAATTTAACCTGATATCTTCTATGGATTTATTCCCTTTTGAAATAATATTAAAAATATATGAACCTTCTCTGACTCTTATATTTTCTGCTTTGTAATTACTGTCTGAGTTTAAACTGAAACTTATGGTGTTGGCAGGTTGGCCTTTTAAATATTTTAAAGATGCAAACTTTATTATTAGGGTGCCATCGTCTTTAATTTGAGAAATAAACTGATTGTAACTGACAATCATATTCTCGTGTGTACCATAAATATCCAGATGATCGGCATCCATTGCTGATATTACTGAGATATCGGGATAGATATTTAAAAACGAACGGTCAAATTCATCAGCTTCTAAAACTATAATCTCATTCTTTTGCCCCATCAGAAAATTCGAATCGTAATTCTTTGAAATGCCACCCATAAACGACATAAAATCTACCTTGGCACATTTTAAAATGTGTGATATTATTGAAGTTGTTGTAGTTTTTCCATGCGTTCCTGCTACAGCTATGGTAAAAATACCTTTGGATATTAATCCTAGTACTTCTGCTCTTTTCTTTATTAATATGTTTTTCTCTTTGAGATAATTAAATTGTAAATGGGTTTTTGGAATGGCCGGCGTATAAATAACCATATCTATACTTTCCGGTAAAAGTGAAATGTTATCATCAAAAAAAACAGGTATATTTAATGCTTTAAGTTGTTCAGTTACGTAGGATGGCGTTTTATCATAGCCTGATACTTCAATGCCTTTAGCCTTGAAATACTTCGCCAGGGCACTCATGCCAATGCCTCCAATGCCTATAAAATATATCCGTTTAATAGTGTTAATGTCCCACATATCTACTTTTTTATAGTATTGATTATTAATTCTGCAATAACATCAGCTGCATTTAAAAATTCTAAACCTGCTATATTCTTTCTTAAATTATATTGTAAAGACTCATCATTGAGCAGGTCTATAATTGTTTTTCCTAAATTTTCTCCGGCATCTGAATCTTTTAGTAAAATGGCCGCATTATAATTTACAAGCGACATAGCATTCTTTGTCTGATGGTCTTCTGCAACAAATGGTGAGGGTATTAATATGGCAGGCTTTTTTATTGAGCAAATCTCCGAAACTGCTATAGCTCCTGCCCTTGATACAATAATATCTGCTGCTGCATACGCCAGATCCATTAATGATATAAATTCAAAGATTCTTATGTTTTTGTGCTTTAAGGCATAAGGCCTTGCTTGTGCAAAAAAAGTTTTTCCCGTTTGCCAGATAAGCTGAATGTTGTTGCTTTCGAAGAGTTCCAGATGCTTTATTACACTTTCATTTATTGTCCTTGCACCCAGACTGCCACCAATAATTAGTATTGTCTTCCTTTCAGAATAAAGATTGAAATATTTTAAAGCTTGTTCTTCTTTCCCTTCTATATCTATGACCTCTTGCCTTACTGGATTTCCTGTAAGATATATTTTCGACTTGGGAAAATATTTTTCCATCCCTTTATAAGCCACACATATTTTGTCAACTTTTTTTGCTAATAGCTTATTTGTTATTCCAGGATATGAATTCTGCTCCTGAATAACAGTAGGTATTTTCATCTTCGTAGCTATTCTTAATATCGGACCACTGGCAAAACCTCCAACACCAATAACTATGTCGGGTTTAAAACTTTTAATAATTCTTTTAGCTTTTATCAGGCTTAAAAAAAGTTTAAATGGAAATGTGAAATTCTTAAATGTAAATCTTCTTTGAAATCCTGATATGTTTAAGCCTATAATCTTAAACCCTGCTGCAGGTACCTTTTCCATTTCTATTTTACCTTTTGCACCTACAAATAAAATCTCTGCATCAGCTATCTTTTTATTTAAAGCATGAGCTATAGCAATAGCCGGAAATACGTGTCCTCCTGTTCCACCTCCGCTAATAATAACTTTTATCTTTTTATACTGTTGCATCTTCTTCTTCTTTTTGTTGATTTTCTATTTCACGGCTTACACTCAATATAATGCCTACATTTAGAGCTGTAAACCATAGAGAAGTACCCCCCATACTTATGAGTGGAAGCGGTAATCCTGTAGTAGGTAATAACCCGATGGTATAACCCATAATTATAAATGCTTGGAAAATAATTAGAAATGAACACCCAAAAACCAGTAGAGACCCAAAAAACCGTGGCGTCTTTGTCGCAATTCTTATAGAACGATAAAATAAAATTAAATACAATAAAACTATCACTATACCCCCCATTAATCCATATTCCTCAACAATTATGGCAAAAATAAAATCTGATGATGCTTTAGCTAAAGAATTTCTTTGTTTGCTGTTTCCGGCTCCCACACCTATAATTTTTCCATCAGCTATAGCTATTTTTGCATTGTTCTCCTGATTATAATCTTCTTTGCTTATTTGTTTTTTATGCGTAAAAGACTCAATGCGGTTATTCCATGTGTTCATACGGGGCAGTAAATCCGGATGGCTCTTGCCCATTTTTAAAAGAATAAGAAATAAAATGATTCCTAAACCAATAGTGCCAAATAATTGTTTCAGACTAATTCTTCCAATAAAAATTAATGTTATCGAGGTGGCAAAAATAAATAACGCTGTAGATAAATTTGATATGCTTATAATTAGACACAATCCTATAAGTGGTATCATCAATGGTAAGAACGTTTTCTTAAAATCTTTTATGGTTTCCTGGTTTTTTGCCAGTATCCGGGCCAGGTATATTGTTAGTGCTATTTTTGCAAAGTCTGACGTTTGAAATGTAAGATTAATAATTGGAATTTCCAAAGCTCTGGTAGCATCATTTACCGTTTTACCGAAAAATATGGTGAGCCCTACTAAAATAAATGAAAGAAAAAGTGCTAAAGGTGCTATCCTGAAATAAAATCCAAAAGGTAACAAATGACTTATGTATATTATGCCAAAACTAAATAGCAATATCATTAAATGCTTTACAACATCTCTTATACTGGCTTCTGTACTGCCCGATGAGCTAAATACAGAAAGTAATGATATAATTGACAAGGCCAGCACTACTGCCCATATCCCTTTATCGCCTTTAATTGTTTTATTTATTCCGGTCATTATCTTTTTCTTTATTAAAGGTTTTTTACAATTTCTTTAAATTGATTTCCTCTGTCTTCGTAATTATTGAACAAATCAAAACTTGCACATGCGGGTGATAACAGAACTACTTCACCCGGTTTACTTAATTTATAGGATAGAGATACAGCTTCTTCCATCGTCTTCGTTTCAAATATGTTTTCTACATCGTTTCTGAATGCAGCGATTATATTGGAGTTATCAATGCCAAGGCAAATAATGTATTTTACTTTTTCTTTTACCAGTTCGCTTAGTTTTTGATAGTCGTTTCCCTTGTCAACACCTCCGGCTATCCATATTACCTGACTGTTATAGCTTTCCAGTGCATACCAGGTAGAATTAACATTCGTTGCCTTTGAATCATTAATATAGTCAACAGATCTTACTCTGGCAACAAATTCAAGCCGGTGTTCTATGTTAACATAATTTCCCAGGCATTCTTTAATCTTCTCATCCCTTATATCCTGTCGCTTTGCCATCACTGCCGCTGCCATAGAATTGTAAATGTTGTGTTTGCCTTTTATAGCCAATTCTTCAATATCCATGTTAAATGTTGTATTGTAATTCATGTTAATAATATTTTTATCTAAAAATGCTCCTTTACTAATGCGCTTTATTATTGAATAGGGTATCTTTTCTGAGTTTATTTTCCTCCTTTTTAATTCTTTTTTTAAAATCTCATCATCAGAACAGTAAATTAACCCTTCATCACACGTATGATTCTGTATAATCCTGAATTTTGAATCAATATAGTTTTTTATCTCGTAGCCGTATCTGTCTAAGTGATCTGGTGTTATATTAAGTAGTATGGCGTCATTAACTTTTGTCTCAAACATATAATCCAGCTGAAAACTACTTAATTCCAGAATGAAATACTTATAATCTCTTTCTGATAAGGCTAGTGCAAAGCTTTTTCCTATATTGCCTGCCAGACAAACATCAAGGCCGGCTTCTTTGAAAATATGGTATGCCAATGATGATGTTGTCGTTTTTCCATTAGTCCCGGTAATACCTATCAGTTTGGCTTTTGTAAATCGCGCAGCAAACTCAATTTCGGAAATAATACTGATTTTCTTTTTTTTAATGTTTGTGATTAAATCAATAGTATCAGGTATGCCTGGGCTCTTTATAACTTCATCAGCACTTAATATCTCCTTTTCAGTGTGCTTGTTTTCTTCCCATTCAATATCATTATGTAAAAGAACGTCTTTATATTTCGTTTTTATTTCCCCTTTATCCGACAGAAAAACCTCATACCCCTTCTTCTTTGCCAATACAGCTGCTCCCGTTCCACTTTCTCCTCCCCCTAGTATGACTATTTTTTTCATTTTTGTTCATTGTTTATCTTTTATCTTTAATCCTTTCCCAATTTCCATTTTACCTTTTCCTCTAATTCCCATCGCTCTTTCGCACCTTCGCCTTTTCGCCCACTCGCTTTATCGCTCTTTCTCTTTCTCGTTCCCTCGCCTTATCGCCCCCTCGCTCCCTCGCCCCTTATCGCTCCCTCGCTCTTATCGCCCCCTCGCTCTTATCGCTCCCTCGCTCCTTATCTCCCCCTCTCTCTTTATCTCCCCCTTATCTGGCCTTTAGTGTCAAAATAGTTACTACAGCCAATAAAATTCCCACTATAAAAAATCGCATCACTATCTTTGCTTCTGCATAACCACTCTTTTGAAAGTGGTGGTGCAAAGGCGACATCTTAAAAATCCTTCGGCCTTCTCCGAATCTTCTCTTCGTATATTTGAAATATGAAACCTGGAGCATAACGGATACATTCTCTATCAGAAAGATCCCACATAATAATGGAATAAGTAATTCTTTGCGAATCATTACTGAAAATACTGCTATAATTCCTCCTAACGCTAAGCTGCCTGTGTCTCCCATGAATACCTGTGCCGGATATGAGTTGTACCATAAAAAACCAATACAGGCACCTATAAAAGCACTTATAAAAATTACAAGTTCTCCTGCGTTGGGTATATACATGATGTTAAGATACTTGGCAAATATAACGTTGCCCGAAACGTATGCTAATATGCCTAATGTAACCCCTATGATTGCAGATGTCCCTGTCGCTAAACCATCAATGCCATCGGTTATGTTGGCACCGTTGGATACAGCAATCACAATAAAAATAATTATGGGTATAAAAACCAGAAATGCCCACTTTTCGTAACCATTTCCAAGAAAAGTTAGTATTTTGGAATAATCTAATTCATTGTTTTTTATAAATGGAATTGTCGTTTTTGTCGATTTAATAGGTGTCATCGAAAAAATGTCAGTGGTTTTACTAGTTATTTCTGATTGAAAAACCCCTTCAACGGTTATATAATTCACTTTCTTTTCTGACTTTTCTCTTATAACAATCGAATTATGATAAAGCATCACTAACCCGACAACAAGGCCCAGTATAACCTGCCCAAGTATCTTCATCTTTCCCGATAATCCCTTTTTGTCTTTCTTAAATACTTTAATGTAATCATCTATAAATCCTAATGCTCCAAGCCAAACAGTTGTAATGAGAATAAGAACAATATAAATATTGTGCAGTTTTGCGAAAAGTAATGTGGGTATCAGAATAGCTCCTATAATTATGAGCCCTCCCATAGTGGGTGTGCCTTCTTTTTGCTTTTGTCCTGGCAATCCAAGGTCTCTTACGGTTTCTCCTACCTGTTTCTTTCTAAGCAACGCTATTAAACGTTTACCTAAGATCATCGAAATTATTAATGATGTAATAACAGCTAAGCCTGCTCTTGTTGATATATATTGAAAAGCACCGGCACCAGGCACATTGTAGGTTTTATCAAGAAAATCAAATAAATAATAAAGCATAATTTTTCTTAATATTTTTAAGTTAAAAATTCTTTTAAAATTTCCATGTCATCAAATGGGGTCTTAACACCCTTTATATCCTGATATTTTTCGTGCCCTTTCCCCGCCACCAGTATGATGTCTCCTTCATTGGCCATCAGGCATGCTGTATAAATAGCTTGTCGCCTGTCTGTTATTTTAATGGTTTTCTTTTTAAGTGAAGCATCAATACCACTCATCATTTCTTCTATAATTGTTTCTGCTTCTTCAAAGCGTGGATTATCCGATGTCAGTATAAGCTTATTGCTTTGTTGCCCTGCTATTTTTGCCATCACAGGCCTTTTATCTTTATCTCTGTTGCCGCCACAGCCTACAACTGTTATCAGATTCTCATTCATTGTTCTCAAAGAATTTATTGCTGATAACACATTAAGTAAAGCATCCGGTGTATGAGCATAGTCTACAATTGCAGTGATGTTCTTTGAATTCTTGAAATGCTGAAAACGACCCTCTATGGGATTCAAGTTGCTTAATATACGGAGGACTTCATTTTTGTTCTCACCTAATAGTATAGCTGTGGCATATGTTGCAAGGGCATTGTATGCATTAAATTTGCCTATGAGCTTTAACCATACCTCCTCACCGTTAATATTTAAGTTAATTCCAGAAAAATGACCCTCAATTATTTTACACTTAAATTCAGCCATTTTTCTTAAACCATAGAAATGCTTTTTTGCCTTCGTGTTTTGAAGTATAACTTCTCCGTTTTTATCATCTATGTTCGAAAGTGCAAAAGCTTCCTTGGGTAGATTATCAAAAAATGTTTTTTTTGCATACAGGTATTCTGCAAAAGTTTTATGGTAATCAAGATGGTCATGTGTTATATTGCTGAAAATACCCCCTGTAAAGGTCAGCCCTGTTGTTCTGTGTTGCACAACGGCGTGGGAACTGACTTCCATAAAACAATGTGAAATGTTCTGCTTTACCATCTGATGAAGTATCTCATTAAGCCTTATGGCATCTGGTGTGGTATGCGTTGTGCTCTGCTCTTTGCTGTCGATAATTATTTTTATTGTTGAAATTAAACCACACTTGTAACCTAGTTCGGAAAATAGATTATATAATAATGTAGCTGTTGTGGTCTTGCCATTAGTGCCCGTTATTCCTACAAGTTTCAACTTCTCTGAAGGATTATCGAAAAAATTTGAGGCTATATGACCTAATGCATAATGACTGTTTTCTACTATAATGTATGTAGTGTCCTGTGACAGAACTTTAGGTAAAATTTCACAAACAACGGCAATAGCTCCTTTTTCTGTGGCTTGTGTTATAAACTTATGCCCGTCAGCAGCTTCTCCCCTTATAGCTATAAATAGATACCCTTTCTTAATATATCTCGAATCAAAAGATAGCCCTTCAATAAATACATCTGCATTCCCCTTAATTGAAATGCACCCTGCTCTGTATAATATGTCCCTTAATTTATTCAAAATATTTATAATGATAATGTTAATGTTATAATATCCCCTTTTTTAAAAGCCTCTCCTGAATTTGGCTTTTGTTCTTTTACAGTCCCTTTACCAGTGAAATGTATTTTAAACCCTTTGTTCTCAAGTAAATAAATAGCATCTTTAAACGACATACCTATGACATTTGGAACAATATTGTTTGCAAATGATGAATTTTTCAGCTCAACTATCCTGTCCTTCTCTTCTACTCTTGTCCATTCCGATTGAGGATTCTCAGATACTGCATTAATACCTAATTTGGTGTAAATCTTCTGAAAATCTTTCTGAAATCCTATTTTCAATGGGGGGTTATTGTCAGGGGTGTAGGGAATGTCTTTTTCTGTGAAAACTGCCAGTTCTGAAGTGTAAACTTTATCAGCTATTGCCCTGAAAACAGGAGCTGATACTACTGCACCGTAGTAACCTGATTTTTTTGGCTCATATATTATTACAATACAAGAATATTTTGGTTTATCTTTTGGAAAATAGCCAACAAATGAACTGATATAATACTTCTTCTGATCATAGCCTTCTGTGCCATGATTTATTTTTGAAGTGCCCGTTTTCCCTGCAATTTCGTAATATTTTGTATCGCTGATAGCTTTTGCAGTTCCTTCTTTAACAACAGCATCAAGAATGTTCTTCGCAAATTCAATAGTCTCCTTTGATGCAATTCTTTCTTTTAAAACGGTAGGTTCAATTTTCTTTATTACCCGGTCGCCTTCTCTAATCTCACTTACAAACATGGGTTTCATCATTTTTCCGTCATTGGCAACGGCATTATAAAAAGTCAATATCTGTAGGGGCGTCATTTGTAACTCATAACCATAGGCCATTTTTAGTAATGAAATGTTTGAAAAATGAAAGTTTTTTATCCTCGGCCTGGGCTCGTTTTCTATCTCTGTGTTTACACTTTGGTTCAACCGCATATCGTATAACCTGTTGATGAATTTCTGCCTTTTTTTGAACCTGTCGCTATTTGTCTCATTGGGCTTTTTACAGTTGTAATATTTCTCAACAATCTTTGCCGCACCTATATTTGATGATACTTTAAAGATATCTCTTACACTTATTCGCCTACTGGGATGGGTGTCTTCAAAGTCTGCCCCATATAAACTCATCTTGCCACCCTCACAATCAATGGTGTCATTAATCTTTATAAAACCATCTTCATGGGCTGCCATAAGGGTTGCTAGCTTAAATGTAGAACCTGGCTCCATCAGATTGGCTACCGCATAGTTCTCATTTTCACTGATTTTACCTGTTGCCGTGTCGTAGGATAAGTTGGCAATCGCCCTGATCTGCCCCGTGGCAACCTCCATTAGAACAATACTACCCCATTTGGCGTTATGCTCAACAATCTTTTTTGATAACTCACTTTCTGCAAAGTCCTGTATCTTGAAATTAATAGTCGTAACTACATCATAACCATTTTTAGGTTCTATCCTTTTGGTGCTGTCTGAATTGACAGGAAGCCAGTCGCCTCCCTTCATGCGCTGTTCGTATTGCATGCCTACTGTGCCTGATAACTCTTTGTCGTAAAACCAGTTAATACCGTATTTTTTATTATCTGCAATGCCTAAAGTCCTCTTTGCTAAAGTGCCAAATGGATAATCAGGGACATATTTCTCTTCTTCTATAAATCCGCCCTTACTCTGCCCTTTATTGAAAATCGGAAAAGTCTTTATCAATTCCAGCTGCTCATAACCAATATTTTTCTTGATGGAATAATGTCTGTTTTTCTTCCCTTCAGGTTTCCTGATATTATTTATTTCTTTGAGAAAAATCTTTTTATTAATTCCAAAGTGCTTTTGTAAACTGTCTGCTAGTAAAAGAATGTTCTTTTTATAATAAGCTGTGTCTTTTACCAGATTTTCTGCTAATGGGTCAAAGTAAATATCATATACAGGTTTTGATAATACTAACTGTTTTCCGTCCGAGGATAGGATATTGCCTCTGATTGCCTTTATATCATTGTATCTGAAATTCCTTTCTATTGATATCTTTCGCCATTCATCACCTTCAAAAAACTGTATTTTAATTATCTTCCCTAATACAAATAAACTAAAAAGTATAGTGGCAAAATATACAAGATAAATTCTTAATAATATGTCTTTCTTTACGTTCTTTTCTTGTTTCACTTCTTGATTTTTATTACGGGTTCAGAGGGATCTTTAAGACCATATTTACTTAGCTTTTCAGCAAGAACAGAAGGCTTAATACTTCTGGCAGCCCTTCCTGAATAATAACTGTGCTTTGCACGTAATATACTAAGCTCTTTTTCAAGTATTTTCTTTTGTCTTTGTTTCTTCTCTACAGATATAATGTTTGTAATATTTAATGCCGCTAATAAAACCAGAAACAGAATAAAAGGTAATTGTCTCCTCGACCATTTATTCGTCATTATAGACCCGTCAAGAACCCTCATAATTATATTAGGGAACTTCTTCCTGCCTTCTTTCTGCTTAATAGTTTTTTCTTTCTTAAATCTATTCTCTCCCATTTTACTTTTTTTGAGCAATTCTTAATTTTGCACTTCGTGAACGATTATTTAATAATAATTCTCTTCCATCAGGTATTATAGGCTTCTTTGTTATCAGTTCAAAGGGCGATTGTCTGTTTCCGAAGAAGTCTTCATCTATTTTTCCTTCGAAATTTCCTGAACGCATAAAATTTTTTACTAATCTGTCCTCAAGTGAATGATATGATAAAACAACCAATCGCCCATCCTTTGCCAGTACTTCTCTGCTTTGCTCCAGAAACTCTTTTAATACACCAAGCTCATTATTAACTTCAATACGCAATGCTTGAAAAATTTGAGCTAAAAACTTATGCTGCTTATTTTTCTGACTCAGACTAATAACGGCTTCTTTCAAGTCATTCGTTGTGTCAATGCTTTTTATACTCCTTTGCTTTACAATAGCTTGTGCTATCAAATGTGCATTGTTAAGCTCGCCATATGTCTTAAAGATTTTTTTCAAACCCTCGTGTTCATATGTATTTACAATATGCCTGGCTGTAACAGGATTTTTTGAACTCATTCTTAAGTCTAAAATGCTGTCAAACCTTGTCGAAAAACCTCTTTCAGGTGCATCCAGCTGATGCGATGAAACACCTAAATCGGCAAAAATGCCATCGGCCTCGTTTATATTATTAAGGCGTAGAAAGTTCTTAATAAATGAAAAATTAGCTGTAATTAAAGTAAATCTTTCATCGTCAATAGTGTTCACCACAGCTTCTTCATCCTGATCAAATGCAATAAGCTTCCCGGTTGTAATATGCTTTAAAATTTCTCTGGAATGACTACCACCTCCAAACGTGACATCAATATAAATGCCCGAGGGGTTAATGTGTAACCCTTCGATACATTTGTCTATTAATACCGGTGTGTGGTATGCTTTATTTAACATCGTCATTGATATCAATTGTATTGTTTCCGCCCATTACATCTTCTGCTAAATCTGAGAAATTTTCAGGCTCGTCTGTCAGAAGGTTCTCATAGACTTCTTTAGCCCAAATTTCTACCCTGTTAAAATAGGCAAACAATACAATTTCTCTATCAATGCCGGCATATTGGAGTAGATTTTTGGGAAGTAGAATCCTGTTGCTTGAATCTAAAGTAAGCTCAGTAGCCCCACGATAAAAATACCGCACAAACTCCCTTTTCTTTTTATTGTAAATGTTAAGCTTACTTAGTTCAGTACTTATCTTTTTCCACTCGCTTTGTGGGTATAGTACCAAACATTTTTCAAATCCCCTGTTAATCACAAATGAGAATTGATCTTCACCGCTAAACTGCTTTTTCAGATTAGCCGGAAGCATGATGCGGTATTTCGCATCAATTTTACAATCAAATTCTCCTATTAAACTAGCCATTTCTTTTTTTGTGAAAAATTGCTGTAAATATACGTATATATTTAACACAAGTTCCCACTTTTCCCCACATTTTTGTTAATTTTATTAAAAAGTTATTAACAATTTTTCTGCCCCTTATCCAATCTTGTTTTTAAAAATATTTAAGACGAAAAACACAACGAAAAACTAACTTTTATTGATCTTTTAATGAGTTTAAGCTGTGCC
>Ga0118677_10003748_pt2 | contig 12596 bp, 8 predicted proteins | sample AliMusrvi5mmetaG_FD_86154 | JGI IMG/M metagenome (GOLD analysis project Ga0118677, IMG submission 86154)
AACCAAAGGTATATTGGCATGAAACATTATACATTCCATATTCTACTTCCATGGTTCCTTGTTGCCACGCACCGCTGGTAAATTTAACCATATCTGCGCCCTCTCCAACAGTTAAAGAGTCTATGACTCGTTGCACACCATTTCCCCACTCTGAAAGGTCATAAATATCCTTAGCCGGTGGCATTGTTATAAATTGGCAATACTTTGCGTCTTCTAGCTGTCTGACCTGATAACAATTAAGAGCATTCTTTGCGTTAAACACATAATCTCCAGAAACACTGAGACATTGTGCATTGTTGTGCATATACTTATTAGGATGTTGCAACCAAAATGCATCGACAATTTTTTTAATTTTTGACAGTTCATTATAACTATCAAGCTTATATTCTTCAATTTTCTTAAAATATTCCTCTTTTGTATACGATTTGTTGAAAATATGGTACTTTTTATTCCTTAGGTTTATGCAACCAAAACAACTATCACAACCGGTGCAACTTTTTAAAAAATACGATTCACTACACTTCGTGCAGCTCTCACAAAAAAATAATTTATAGCCAGTGGAGTCAATATCTTGGTACATAAGCTCCGATTCGCCAACCATTGTGCAATCCATTGAGTCTTTAACGCTTACCACTATTGTTGAGTAAAGAACGTTTTCGCAAAAATCTGCGTTAAAAATTAAATAACAATTCTTAAGGCTTCCTGCATGATTAACATAATTGCTATTTATCAACGTCCCATAATCGTTTATCAAAGACATGTGTGGTGTTTTTTTCTGCAACTCAATCATCTGCTCAAAGAAAGGCCGAGCAGAATCATATTCCAAAAAATATTCGCCGTCATCCCATTTATCCGACCACCAGCACGCAGAACAATAAACAATTAACTTTGACTCTGGAGAAAAAATCGTTACCATGTCCTTGCTGCACAAGTCACATTTTCTCTTATAAAGCACTCTCTCATTTCTAAACATTATCCTTCTCTGGAACCTGCATTCTGGGCAGAAGGTTGGCGTTGGCACTTTCATTTTCTCATAGAAATTAAAATCCTCGGGCTCAATTACGAACTCTTTCTTACAATTTTGGCATTGTTTAGTTTCTGATTTAATCATGCTGTTTCTTGTTGGTAACATTGTTCGCAATAAACTATTTCCGGCCTGTCTGGCGCATATGGCGTCTGTATTTCCTCACCGCATTTTGCGCAACTTCTTTTATGCAATCCTATAGGATCCAGTTTGGCAAATCGCTTGTTCTCCCTACATTTTGGACATTCATGCGGAAGGGGCATGTCTATCTTTCGCATGAGATCCAATTCACCTTTAACGAATTTATACGCCCGTCCGCACAAAACACACTCCACGGCTTCAGATAAAAGAGTGTCCGTGGTTTCAGTAATTGTTTTTGGCAACATAGAAGCCTGTATCGTGCTTGCTACATTCGGATTTTCGGTTTCATCCCAAAAATACCCCTCTGCCAATGCTTGCTCACGCATTTTGGGGAAAAAGCGCATAGCATTAGATTTATTGTACGGAAATTTACTGAACTCCGGCGGGAAAAATTCGCCATAGTAATATGGCTGTCCGCTTTTAGCCATATATGGATTTTTCTTCATGTCTTCGATTATGACGGCCCGTAATTTTTCGAATTCCTCTTTGGAGTATTCTTTATTCAAAATACAATACTGTTTTCGTTTCAGATTTATACAGCCAATATTATTTTTCCCTGAGATATTCCAATAACAATACTGGAGATTAAAAACATCCGGCCAGCACTCACCGGAGAAACTTACCGAGTCAGCGTTCTCGCCCACAACCGTGGACTCATAGATTCGGCTGGCATTGTTTCCCCACCCGGAATAGTCCCTGCAGTCTTTAGCTGACTTCACCGTGATAAATTGGCACCACTTACAATCTTCTGCGCCGTTGGCAAGATACATTTCTTTAGAGTTTTTTGATTCAAAAACATAATCTCCAGAAACATTCACATTAAGAGCATGGCCTTTATATGCTCGATATGGCAAGGTAAGCCAAAAATTTTTTACTTTTTTCTCTAATTCATTGATACCTTCGCGTGTGTCTAAACGAAATTCCTTGAACTTATCGGCATATTCTTCTTTCGTATATTGAATGTTAAAAATACAGTTTTGAGACCCTCTTAAATTTACACAGCCGACGCAATTCGTACAGTTATAACAATTCCTGGAAAACCAAATATCAATCGAGTCGTCACACTCCTCGGAGAAAAATGTCCGGTAACATCGGCTGAAGCCAATCGATTCATAGCAAAGCTCAGAGTGATATCCGCGAATACAATCTGAACTATTTTTCAATGTATTTAAAAGCGAAGAATAATAAACGGTATCACAGAAATCTGCCCAGAATACAAGGTAGCAATCCTTAGACCAAGCCAGCGCACTTGCGTACTCGCAATTCTTATTGCTTGTATAAAGGCTTGTAAGCGCGACATATGGAGTTTTGTCTTTTAACTCTTTCACTTGATCTAGAAACGGCCTTGCAGAGTTATAATCCATCGCATATTCCGTGCCGTCCCAATCGTCTGCCCACCAGCACGGCTGACAATACACAGTTACATCTTGTAAAGGAGAATAGATAGAAAGGGTGCGCTTTTTACATTTATCGCAATTTCGCCAAAAAATATTCCAAGTATTTTCAAATGAAAATCTCCGTGCGGTTCGGCAAATCGGGCACCACGTTGGTGCGGGCACCTTCATTTTTTCATAAAACTGAAAATCCTCGGGCTCAATTACGAACTCTTTCTTACAATTTTGACACTGTTTAACCTCTTGTTTCATTTTTCTATATTAACAAAAAACCGCCTGAAATCCAAGCGGTTTTTTAATTTCTACAATTTAACTGTCTCACCCGGTTTTAATGATTTTTTGGTCGGTTCTGTTGGTTTTTTCTCAACAGTATTTGAAGATTCGTCTTCTGGTGTGAATTTATCCATTTCTTTTTCTTCTTCTATTCTTTCTTGAAGCTCGGTTTTAGGCTCTTCCAATTCAACATTTTCTGGGCTCAACTCTTTAGTGTCAGGAACTACAACGGCAGGTTGTGCTATTTTTTCATCTGGCTCATCTTCGTCTGAGTCAACATCCGAAGAATCTTTTGCTGATTTAGTAGCCAGAGATTCTTCTAGCGCTTTGCGCAATTCCGATAAATTAATTTCTTTTCTTTTTGGTTTTAAATCATCTTTTGGCTGCCTTTGGTCTTCTGGTCTTCTTTTAGGATTATGAAAAGAAACATTTTCTATTTTTGCCTCGCCCGTAGGGCTACGGCCGAGGGCTTCTTGCTCGTTTGTTTTTTGATAAGGTTGTGGCTTACTCGAAGAAACCACCGCAGGTTTTTCTACTCGTGAAGGCATCTTGCGAGAGCTTGGAGACGGATCAAACTCTATACCCAAATCTCCTAAAGCCGAATTTCCCTGGGCCGTAGACCTACGGGCAAGGCCTGCCAAATTTTTCTCTGGCTGACTCGTCCGCGCAGGCATATTAACTGTCTCCCTTGTCGGCGCCGCTGGTCTGCTGGCCACTGGGCCAGAAGGAGTTATAGCCGAAGCCGCAGGAGAAATCTCGCCGGCTTTTATTTTTTTCAAACAACTTTTGCAATAAACGGGTCTTCCGGCAACGGGCTCAAAAATAACCTTGGTGTCTTTTCCGCAATTTGAACACTTAACATCGTATAACTTCGTTTGGTCAGAAGCTCGTGCCTGCCCGGCCAAGGGCGCGCTTGGTTGGTATAACGGCCTTGGGGAGTTTTGGGGGTTAGAAAGATCAGCACCACTCTGAGCGCTACCGGAAGGAACATCTAAATTTGCCGCCCAACGATTAATTCCATCTTCAACATCTTTTACACTATGGGCATATTTTGACCTGGAAATTTTAATTATTTCTGCTCTCTTTTTATCATCTTTAACGGCAGGAGGAATGGTAATAGTTGTGGCAGAAAAAGGCCTAGAAGTAATGCCGTCTATCATCAGTTTTAAATAAATATTCCGGTTTGCCAAGCGGATTAAATCATTTTGCAAAAATTCGGGCATGTATTCTTGCTCTAGAAATTCTGCATCGGCCGCTCCTACACGGAAAGTAACCATTGTACCCACGTTGCCGAAAACAGCGTCTCTTACAGCGGTGCTTGTATCGGTGGTTAATTGCCCAACGTATTGATGGGCAATAATTAAATCTAAACGATATTTTCGGGCCTCAGACAAAATGTTCACGAAAGAATCTGTGGCAAAGTTTTGGAATTCGTCAACATACATGTAAAAATCTTTTCTTTCATCTTCGGGAATTCTAACGCGCTCCATAGCAGCCAGCTGTATTTTAGTAATAAGCATAGCTCCCAAGATAGCCGAATTATCTTCACCAATTCTACCCTTAGAAACGTTAACCAGCAAAATTTTCCGACTATTCATTATGTCGTCAATATCAATGGTGCTCTTGGCTTGGCCAACAATATTCCTTACAAAAGAAACATTCAAAAACTGTCCAACTTTGTTTTGAACAGGAGCTATAGCTTCATTACGATATCGCGATTCCCACTCTTCGTATTCGTTAATCCAAAATGATTTTACAACCGGGTCCTTTAAGTTATTAATAATCTTTTGCCGGTAATCTCTGTCAACCAACATTCTTGGTATTCCTAAAAGCGTGGTGCCCGGAGTATCAAGCAAAGCCAAAATACAATTGGCCAAAATATATTCCATTCTAGCTGACCATACGTTGGCCCAAATTTTTGTAAAAATGCCAAGCAACCCCGAGGCAATTAAGTGCTTATATTTAGGGTCCTGCACATCCATAATGTTAAAACTGACAGGGAAATCCATATCTGCAGGGTTAAAATAAACCACATCATTTATTCTGTGAGGAGGGATATTATCTAAAACTTCTTCAACAAACTCTCCGTGAGGATCAATAATGGCAAGCCCTTGCCCGTTCTCAATATCTTGCAGGGCCATGTTCTTTAAAAACTGAGTTTTACCAACACCAGTTTTTCCAATCACATACATGTGCTGGCGCCTATCGGTTCTTTTAATCCCGAATTTTTGTTCTTGATTGCGAAAGTTTGTTTGAGCAATATAGGTTAAATCCTTTGGCATAAATAAATTTTTTATATGTTATTCCTCAATCGGCAAATTAGATGGCGGACCGGCTTTCTTTGATTCAACTTTGCCCATGGCCAAACTACGCACCGAAACTCTTAATGGAAAATGCCAAAGCGTTGCCATTTCTTCTGTGCTTAAAATTGGACACAAATCGCGTCTGTCAGGGAATAAAGGCGGAAACCTTAAAACAGCATTTTTAAACATTTTTCTTGCTCTCAAGAAAACTCTTCTCTCTCTCCAGAAATAATGGACTCTTGGCCTTGTTCTGCCTTGAAACCTGAAATTATTCATGTTGGCGGTGTTAAAGTGGCCCATATATGTACGCGTTATAACTCTATTGGGGGCCTTCCAGGCATCTCTTTTGGCAACATAAACACCCCTTATGTTTGTCCTAAAAACCGGCCTCTTAATCTTATTTTCAATTTCAGTAATAGTTTCCCTCTCACCCGGTGTCAATGACACCCTTAACTCATCTGTTTCTTCATCTACTTCTAATGGAACCCAGCTATACGAATCTCCTTCTTTTTTAGGGCCACCAAGAAGTTCACCAAAAGTATGCGCCAGCATTTTCATAGTGGTAGTCTCTTTCTTCTCTGCACGCCCTGCCATTTTATTAATTATTTTTTGACCTTCTTCTCGCCAATCGGGTTCATCATAATCTCCCACGGGCACTGTGGTAAACTGCACCCAATAATGTTCTCCGGGGCCCAGTTTAGACATGGCTTCCAACAAAGAAATAATTGGATCCATTCTTTTTTCTTCAGCCGAAATTCTCTCTCCTTGAGGTTCAAAAAACTTTTCATAAGTTCTCATTGGGTAGGCATCTTCTCTTTCAAAATCCCAGTCTTCGCCATACATGTCCCATTCTTCATTTGGAACAGTTGGAGGAACTAATTTTACATAGTCTTGGGCTTCATGAATTTCAATATCGGGGTAGTGACCATAAAGCGCAGACTCAATACTACGTCGATGCTGTGACAAAACTCTTACATAAAAATGTATCTTGCCTTCAATACCGGCCAGCTCCCAAGAACACCAATAAGGCCCGTTAGCCAACTCTCCGTCGCACCATCTTTCTCTAAAGTTACCCACATCCATTAACGGCCAAATAGCGGCAAACACGTCTTCCATGGCCTTAAGAGGCATAAGTGTTGTTTCCAACGGAACAACTTCCAACAAAACCCACTTTTGTTTTGCATAATCATAATCCCAGTTAAGCCACCAAATATAAAGAACCTTTAACTGAGCCATCAACATTATTGGCAAAAATACCCACCACCAAACGCGCAAAAATGGAACCCACAAAATAATTAAAAACAAAATCACCCACCAAAACGGATCCCAGACAATTTTTTTGACGGCCTGTTCCCACCAAAACGGATTTGGGATTAATACAATAACCAATAGTACAAGCACCCACCAAAATAAATAAGTGGGCAACAAAATGGTGACAAGAAGAATTAACCACCGGAATGAATTTGTATTTTTTTTCATATGCCGGCTGCCCGCACTAAAACGGGCAGATAATTAATAACAATAGACACTATTGAAACAACAAGAAATCCTGTTGCAAGAAATTCAAAAGTAAAAATAATCGGTACAACAACAAATGTAATTTTCTTTAAATGCCAATAAAAAATAAACGAAAAAAGAACAATGTAAAAAACCACTGTCATCGCGGATAAAACAATTAACCCTATTGTGAAAACATCCATAAGAATATATTATTTCTCTTATTATTATAATTATACTCCCAGTGAAAATCATAATCAATATGGGCAAATTATTTACTAATCATAAGTATTATGGTAATAAACATTTAGCACATTAAATTTTTAACTGAGGAGGAAAATATGATAATGCGAGGAGTCTCATACGGTCCAACATGTATTGCCGCCGGCGCCATGGGTTTTTTTGGAGAACTTCATGAACACCAAAAACTTATGGGCCCATTTAAACCAAACCTAGATGGATCTGTGTTTGTATCAAAGACCACTACTTTCGGCGCAAGACTTGACCCCAGCAGGGGTTTAGGAATTATGCCCATGAGAAATGATGGAATAACGCCCAAGGAGTTTGCTCCTAAGTGTATCTTACCCAATCTGGAACGAAAAAATATAGCCCTTTCGTGGAGGATGTTCTTGAAGGGCCTAATGCTCAACACCGTTGGTCTTTCTGGGCCAGGAGCTAAAGTATTGTTTGAAGATGGCAGATGGCAACAAAGAACAAAACCATTCTTTATCTCTTTTATGACGGTTGCAAAAACGGCAGAAGAAAGAATTGTAGAGCTGAAAAACTTTGTGGCCCTATTTGCAAAACACTTACCCGACTTTAAGGCAAAGGTAGCTTTGCAGATTAATTATTCCTGCCCCAATGTTGGCCTTAATACTGCGCACCTCGTGGAAGAAGTCACAACCGATCTTGCCGCAGCTCACGTCTTAAAAATACCCGTGACAGCGAAGTTTAATATTCTGGTCGAGCCACGTACAATCTGGGAAATCGCTAGAAACCACCATTTAGATGGTATTTTCATCTCTAATACAATTCACTGGAATGATCTCCCAAAAGCGGGCATTAATCGCCAAGAACTATTTGGCACAGATATCTCGCCCTTGGCTGAATATGGCGGAGGAGGACTGTCTGGTGCTCCATTATTGCCGCTTGTTGCCAACTGGATAGACAGGGCTCGGGCTGAGGGCATCAAAAAACCAATTAATGCAGGTGGTGGAATTCTTTCGCGGAATGACTTGTTTGTTTTAAAGGAAGCCGAAGCAGACGGCGTGTCTCTTGGATGCGTATGCACATTACGTCCAACAAGGGTCCAAGGAATTATTAAAACAGCAAATCATATTTTCCGATAAAATAATTCGTTAATTATAGCAGTTGAACATTTAACTGCTCTTTTTTTACAACAGTTTACTAATGGCGGTTTTTATGATATTAAATATCTAGTACATTGATTTGTAAGTAAATATAAATCCACAACTAATGGGAGGGGCTACAAATGGACGCAAAAATAATTCGCATAAGAAAAGGTGATGATTTTCATTGCCACCTTAGACAAGGAGACATCTTAAAGAAGGTACTGCCATTTACCACGAGACATTTCAGCAGAGCCGTTGCAATGCCAAATACTTTACCGGCAATTGTCACAGGAGATGACGCGGTAAGATACCGCGAAGAAATAATGGCGGCGTGCGATAACGGCTTCCGGCCGATTATGTCGATTATGCTGACAAAAAATACGACTCCGCAAATTATCAGGGAAGCGGCCGCAAAAGGAGTCACTGTCTTAAAATACATTCCCAAGGGCGTTTCAACAAACTCAGATGAAAGCGTTTCACTTGAAGATTTGCCCGATTTTTACCCGGTGTTGCAAGCAGTGCAAGAATACAGAATGGTGTTCTCTGGCCATTGGGAATCTTTATATGATACCGATGGAGATGAATTGCCTGAAATTAAAAGAGAAGAAGCGGCAATACCATTTTTGAAAAGACTGGTTAGGCAATTCTCGGGGCTCAAAATCGTTGTCGAGCACGCCAGTACGTATCGCATGATTGAGTACGTTAAACAATGCCCGGCAAATGTGGCTGCAACTCTTACCATACACCACGCCATATTAAGTTACGATGATGTTTGTAATGAATCGGGAGAAGTTTACAGTCCACATCATTATTGCAAGCCTATTGCCAAGAGTTACTTCGACAAACGCGCAGTTATCGCGGCGATGGTTAGCGGCAATCCCAAATTCTTTTTTGGCTCAGACAGTGCTCCGCATATTGCAAGCGCCAAACAAAAAAAACAGCCGGCCGCCGGAATTTTTTCAAAGCCGGTTGCGCTTTCTTTATTGGCACGAATGTTTCAAGGTTGCGGCACGCGTGAAGGATTAGAAAACTTTTATTCCAAATTTGGGGCAGACCATTATGGCCTACCCTATAACAAAGACACCATCAGTTTGGTCCCTGAAGAATGGACCGTACCACAAGATTACAATGGCTTCGTCCCGCTTTTGGCGGGAATGACTCTTCACTGGAAAGTTGTGGATTAAGTTTATTTAACTAAAAAGCAGTTGGAAATCCAACTGCTCTTTTTTATTTTATAAAATTAGTATTAGTTTTGCTGTACTCCTTTTATAAAGTATTTGTCGTTTGAATCTTTATCAAAGTGTTTTTTGTTGTTTAAGTTCATTAACACTGTATTTTTTGCAACCAATCTTTGCGACAAAACCTGTGTTACAACATGGTCTTTGTGCATGGGCTCATTTTTTTCAGACAAAACTTTGGTAATTATATCTTTAATGGTTCCCGGAACATATCCCCATTCTGACAATGCATAAGTTCCACGTCCAACCAATACAAACCTGGCATCTTTTATTAATTCGTTGTGAACTGTCTGAGGATAGGTTTTTTTATTTGGCGCGTTATAGTCAAACTTGTCTATTAATTTTGCAACATCTGTAAAGTGCAAAGGTTTTCCGTGTTTTTTAAAAACCAAAAATGCTTTGTCTTTTACTCCTCTTGGTTTTATTTCCGGCCATTCAACTAATCCCAAAGCTCCTTCTTTGTTTGGTTGAATTCTTTTTGAAATTTCCAAATATGATAAAGTAGCCGGTTCGGAAAGTCCTTGCTTCGAAGCAACATCTGTATAAAAAGCTTTTGTCGGGATAGGTTTTCCTATCTTTTGCATTTGCGAAACCAAAGAACCCAAGGTTTCTTTCACTTTATCTTGAGCGTTTGGAATGTTTGCCCAAAAATAATGATAATCTTTTTTCTCGCAAACTTTTGAAAACTGCTCTCCTAGTGTCAATAAAAACAAAACGTATGGTTTTTGGCTTTTCCCACCCAATTCCTCTAAAATATTTTCTTCTTTTTTAAAACCTCCCTCTTCTTTAAAATAATTGGCAAACTTAGCATAAATAGCATCCAAAGCGTCTTTGTTGTTTTTTCTTACAAAGTTAAAACCGGCCTCCTCTATTTGGCGGACTCTTTCTCTGGTTATGCCCAATTTCTGACCAATAGATTCTAATGTTTCCGGTGTTCCGGTTTTTACTCCGAATCTGGAATCAAAAATGTCTTTAGTTTTTGGGCTAAGACCTTTGGTAAAAGTTTGATATAATTGTTTGTAATTAATCTTATCCATATTTCTTATGCTAATTATATTAGTTTATCATATTAAGTAAACTATGTCAATAGGAAGACCTTTTGGCCTCTTTATTGGCAGACCACTTATACCAGCTTACCAACAACGGGCTGGCAATAAATATAGAAGAATATGCTCCTGAGGTTATACCAATGATTAACGCCAATGCAAAATATTTAAGAGTCTCTCCTCCCAAGAAATAAAGCGCCACTAATACAAATTCTACTGTAACAACCGTGGAAATTGACCTGCCCAATGTTTGAGTTAAAGACCAGTTAACAGTATCTTCAAACTGCCCCATTCCCCTTCTTAAAATATTTTCTCTAATTCTGTCGAAAATAACAATTGTATCGTGAACTGAAAAGCCCAAAATTGTAAGTAAGGCCGCAATAATTGGAACTGTGATTTCAATATTGTAAAAATGTCCTAAAACTGAGAACACTCCAATGGGAATTAATACATCATGGAACAGGGCCACTAAAGATGTAACACCATATTTCCACGAACTGACCGGTTTAGAAACTTTTCTAAATGCAAAAGCAATATAAATTGTAATTGCCAATAAAGCCAAGAAAATGGCCAGCTCTGTTTTGTTTCTCAACTCTTGGCCAATTGACGGCCCAATGTATTGGAAGCTTTTTTCTGTGGTGGGTGTCAGTTTATTTAACGCGGCCAATATTTGTTGATGGGTTGCTTCGTCAACTCCTTTAAATTCTAAAATATCTCCGTTAGATCCCGTTGGTTGTACAGTAATTTCTCCCAAATTAAAACTCTTCAAGGCTCCCTGTATGGCGATGTTGGTTTGCATTTTTGTAAAAGCAACCTCCATATTGCTTCCGCCAACAAACTCAATGCCAAATTTCAATCCAAACATAGACAAAGAAACAATTGTGGCAACAATTAAAAGCCCCGAGATAATGTAATAGAATGTTGAATACTTTGTAAAATTAAATTGCATAGTTTTTCTATAATAACCATTTAGCTTTCTCGGCCCATTTGCCGACAAAAACCATTAAGAATATCCTTGTTATAAATATGGCGGAAAACAACGAAACGACAATACCCAGAGCCAATGTGAAAGCAAAACCTTTAATAAAAGACGTTGCCACAAAGAACAGTATTGCGCAAACAATCAACGAGTTGAAGTTTGAGTCGCGAATTGACGGCCATGCCCTTTTAAATCCTTCATCAATTGACTGAGACAAGCTCTTGCCTAATTTTATTTCTTCTTTCATTCTGGCAAAAATCAAAATGTTGGCATCAACCGCCATACCAATGGAAAGCACAAAACCTCCAATGCCGGCCAAAGTTAAGGTTACCGGAATAAGTTTAAATATAGCCAATGTTATTGCTACGTATATTATAAGGGCGAAGCTGGCCAATAATCCCGGGAACCTATAAAAAACAACCATAAAAATAATTACCGCCAAAAGACCATAAAGTCCGGCTACCAAAGATTTTTGCAAAGAGACTGAGCCCAAAGTTGGCCCAACGGTTTCTTGCGATATTGGAGCACCAATTTTAACCGGCAAAGCTCCTGAGTTTAATCTTGAAGCAATTGAGTTGGCTGTTGCGTCCGACATGTCTCCGGTAATTATTGCTTTTCCGCCGGTAATTTTCCCTTGCACAATTGGAGCATATAAATCTTGGCCATCAATTTTTCCATCACCATTTGTATCTATAATAGAAGATCCGTCTAAATAAATTGCTATAGGTTTTTTGATGTTCCTGGCTGTTATATCTGCAAAAAGATTCGCTCCTGCGTCGTTAAATTGCAAATCAATTTGTGGCTTATATGTTGTTTGGTCAAAAGTAACTGTTGCTTTTGTAAGATATTTTCCGGTTAAATCTGTGGGTTTAAAATATGCATTTTCCATGGCAATCTGCCAATCTTTAATTTTTGTGATATCTGTCTTCGGATCTTTTTTCTGTGCATCCTGAATTTCTTTTATTTTATCTGTAATTATTTTTGTTTCATCTGCGGTCCTTTCTTCATCAAATTCCAAATAAGGTGTCTGGCCAATCATTTGTATTGCCTGTTGAACGTCTGTAACTCCCGGTAACTGAACCGACAACCTGTCCTGCCCTTGGATTTCCACAACTGGCTCTGAAACTCCAAACATGTTTACCCTTCTTTCAATAACATCGCGAAGCCCCGACATTGCCGTGGCTTTGTCTGTGACTGTGCTCAAATCTGCCTGATAAACCAAACTAACTCCGCCCTGCAAATCAAGACCCAAAACATAAGGCTTTTCCGGAAAGTGCGGGAGTGTCCAAGATAATTTATTATTTAAAAAGTCCATACCCTTGTTAAAATAATTTGGATATGAAAAAATC
>Ga0118677_10012295_pt1 | contig 12595 bp, 12 predicted proteins | sample AliMusrvi5mmetaG_FD_86154 | JGI IMG/M metagenome (GOLD analysis project Ga0118677, IMG submission 86154)
TTTCTTCTCACGCCTGCGAAACGCCCCGCCGCGCCCGGGTAGCCACGCCTGCCATCGCCCCTGATTCAACTCGAAGAAACTATGATTTGGAACCGTTGATGGACGGTTGCTTCAAGAAGGGTCGCGGGGTCGCGGGGTCGCGGGCGTCTTCAGTACCTGGGACACGTCAAGCAGGGATGACACTGACCGCTCACGACGGCCTTACGCCATATCGCCATGCCTGGCCCGTTCCACACAGCCGCCATAGAGTCACGCGCAAGATTGCCGAGCGGCGTCTGTGGCGCGCAATTGCACGGCGTCAGGTCGCCTTTCACCCCCACCACCGCAATGCGCCAGGGAGCCAGGCAATGACGATGACGGCAGGACCTTCCCATGATGTCCGCAGGCTTTCTTGCCGTGCAACGGAGGTGACGACGCCGCGGATCGCCGATGTTATGGAACCTCGGGTCAATGAGCAGGACGTTACGTTCGCGCGCGTACGTGATCGCGGCCCCCAGTTCCATCTCCGCCTGCGTTTTGCGCAGGGATTCGTCGGCGTTTTCGGGGAAGTTCACATCAGAGACGGCAATGGCGCGCAACCCCTCGTTCACGGCGAGATCCACCAGTCCCCGCAGATCCCCCACATTCTGTCGGGAAAGCGTCACGAATATCGACTTATGTCGACCCTCTCGCACGGCACGGAAATTGGCCAGCACCCGCCGCAGATCGGCGCCACCGCGTAGAAGCCGAAACCGCTCAGGGTCGGCGGAATCGATGCTGAAAGTAATCTCCCCAAGGCCGGACTCAAACAGAGTTTCCACCAGGTGCGGTTCCGCCATCAGACCGTTGGTGACCACACTGACGTTCATCTGCAGTCTCGCGCACGTGGAAACGAAGAAAGGAAGATCAGGGTGAAGCAGCGGTTCGCCCAGCCCAACGAAAATGATCTCCCCGGCTCCGGAGCACTCGCCAATCACCCGTTCGAACAACACCCGGCTCATATCAATGGGTCGGGCCAGGATCGGGAACAGCGTTCTGGCGCATCGCGGACAGGCGCACTGGCAGCGGGTAGTGATCTCCAGGTCGATCCGAGCCGGCGGAGGCGCTGCTTCATTCAAGTCCATCACCTCCCCAAGGACGCCCGACGCGCGGAGACGCGATGGCGCACGGACTGCAGGGTCGAGAAAGTGTTTTCCGAACTGCGAATTGATGATGTGCGCGATCAGCGCTTTCATGAAGCGCATCGAGTCTCTCAGATCATGGTCAGCAGAAGGGATCACAATCAGGGGAAAGGGCAGGCGTGCCGCCTGCTCCGCCGGGATGAATGGGTCGGCGTCGCCGATGAAATGAATGGAATCCGTCGTCACCAGCGCCGCTTCACGCGCGGCATCGCGCAAGAACATCCCAACCCTTGTCACGGCGCGGACGGAGAGGCCGGTTCCCACTGGGGGCGACGGGCCGTAGTCATCGAAGAACGGAGGACAGGCCAGCAGGATGATCCCGATACAAGGGATTCGACGAGAGGCCACCACGCACACGGCCGCACCCAGCGAATGCCCGATTAGGAGGACTGGAGCATGGCCTGCGTGCCGCACAATCTCGTCAACCCACGCCACCGGGCCGGACGATTCAAGAGAAGGCATTTCCAGTACAACGGGTTCCAGTCCCAGGTTCTGGAGCGGGGTGATGAGCGGATTCCACCATTCCGGCGAGCTTCCCATTCCATGCACCAGAAGCGCTCTCAGCCGTCCTTTCATTGCAGACTCCCGGCAAGATCAATCACCATCTCGCGAGTTCGGCACTTCACGAGCAGTTGCCGGATCTGCTCGCACTGCCGGTCGAGGTATTGTGTTGCTAGCATCTCCCGCAGTGTTTCCTCCAAGTATCCATAGTCGAGCGACTCTTCGTACTGTCGCGGATCGCCCAGAAACACAAGATTCGCCCTCAGGACCCTGCCGCATCCCGCTCGTTCCAAGTTGATGCCGTTCGTTTCCTGTTCGGGCTGCATTGGCACCACCAAGGATGGAACTCCATGCAAAAGATTGGTGTAACATGCGCCGACCCCGCCCGCGCAGACTACCACATCGGCGACTGCAGTGGCGCCAGCCGGGGAAAGAAAGGGCCTGATCTGAACCCGGTCCGACTTCACATCCCCGCCCCCATTCAGACCCGTGCTGACCAGCAGGCGGTCGCAATGCCGGAGGCACACCTCCATGATTCTCGCCCGTACCCGTCCGTTTCTTGCCAGCGATCCGCAGTTGAGATACACGGTCCGCTTTGAGTCATCCCTCTGCCACGGGGACACGCGTTCACCCATCTTTTCCCACCCGTCCCAAGCAATCGGACCGACCATGTGATAGTTCGGCGACAAGCTCGGGAGCCGACAGATCTCGTCGATTTCGTAGATCAAGTTCACGTCGCCCACCAAAAGATCGAGCACGCTGGAGACCGGCTCCTGTTTGCGCGCGCACAGCGCGGTGTTGAAGGATTGTCCGGCGAAGGCCCAGAAGCGTTCCAACACCTTCTTCTGAAGCGTCTGCTGAGAAGATGGAGTCGCGTCGTATCCGAGCACCCCAGGGTAGAGCGGCAGCATGCACCCGCCATTGATGCTGAGACGGGGAATGTTGCCGGCACTCACGGCCGAGGGGAAATCGAAAATCCCGACGATCAGGGAGGGGGAGATGCTGCGGATGAGCCGTTCCTGGGAATCGACACACTTCGTCACATGATTCGCATCATGGAACCACCTCACGCAAGGGTGCGGAGTGCCCGAGGGTTCCCACAGTTCCGACACGACGTGACATCTAGGGTGGAACTGTGCAGCCCACTCCAGACGTAGCGCCGAAACTCCAAGATGGCTCTCCCAACCCGCACCATCTAGCCAGTCTCCCACAGCCAATGCCCGGGCTAGGTGGGAGAGGGTATGCGTGTTGGGAAAAATGAGAACCCGGTTCATCATCTGCCAGCGGGTCCTCTTCCCCGTCGCCTCACTCGGCCTTCTTGCCGGCGTCGACCTTCTCCATTTTGACTACGTAGTAGCCCAGCGCATAGCCAATCGGGACGGGTTTGGTGATGAAGGTTACGATGGCCCTCTCACCCGTGGCAGGGAGCCAGCCCGCCGGAACCATTTGCATGCCGCGCTGGTTGCCGAACTGCACCGTGGCGCCGACGGACAGGATCTTGGCCCTGAATCCACGGCGACCGGCTTCGACGATTTCCACCTCTACCGGGCTCTTGATCCTGACCGTGTTGGGCCCGGCTTTGAGCAGCGTGATCTGGTTCGCCTGCAAAATCGTGGCGTCCCGTTGCTTTACTTCCATGGAAGTCACCGCCACCTCGTCGCCCTCGCTCGGCCGCCAGTCGTCAGGCTCGTAAGCGGTAACCTTCCTGGAAGGGTAGAACAACCAGCTTGTGCCGCTCTTGTCCTGCAGTTTGAACTTGTTGAATCCGCCCTCCATAACAATTCCCTTGACCGCGTTTGTCGTCCCCCCTTGAGCGAACGTCAACAAAGAGCAGAAGAACATCACCGCCGCGATTCCAACCCTTGCCCATTCCTTCTTCATTCCTGGACCCTCCCTGATATGTTAGTAGTCAATCTTTTCGAAAGTCTGCTGGTAAGACTATGGACATACGCTCGTCTCGTCAAGCGTTTGCGGCCGCATGAGGAACCTGCCTGTCCCGTGTTCCCGAGTCCCTCGGCTGCGCAGAACTAGGCTGGCACCTCCCGCCTGTTCGCCGGATACGGAGAAACTCGCATAGGCATGAAGAACGCCTTCAGCCGACTGAATCTTCACTGACAGACGGATCTCTTCTTCCGGCAGGATGGGCCGGGAAAACTTGGCTCTATCGATTCTCTCAATCTCAAGACGCCTGCCCGTCACCCGTTCACATGCTAACCTGGCCATCTCCAATTGGAACACCCCCGGCAAGATCGGATGGTTCGGAAAATGCCCCTTAAATGTGCCCTCCGATGCCGAAAACGAAAAGAAGAATTCGCCGGTCGAATCTCCGCATTCGCAACGCAGGAGTGATCGTTCAACACAGAGTCTCATCCGGGTGGCACCCCGTTGCGCTTCAGGCGTCGATCAGTTCTCATGGAATCGCTCCCGGCCGGGAAACACATACCATGGCGCGCGTGCCATCAACCGATAGGGTGTAGAGGAGCACAACGCGGCAATTACCGCCAGGAGAAAGCAGCGCGTCAGGAGACACACTCTCTGATACCAGGCCCACCGCCATAGCCATCCCGAATGCGGATGCGGTGTGATATTCTCCGCAGAGATGCTTGTAGCAGCCATGGCGGATGTTCCTGCCCGCCCTCCGCCCGAGCGTTGCCACGACGGAAATGTACATGTCGTCAAGGGACGGGAGCCCGTTTGCTGCCGAAAGGACCATATCGATCTGTTTCAGGGATACGCCATGGCCCGCAAGCTCGGTCTCAATCCATCCGGCTTCCCGATCCGCAGCGATCTTCCCGTCTTCGTCGGTGGCAAATCGGCCGAAAGAAACGCAGGCCACTTCGGCAAGCGCATGGCGATCACCGCCACTCCTAGTCAGACAAAAGACCACGGCGCCTTCCCCGGGCATTGCCCTTTGTCGACGAGTCAAGTTGGCTGACAAAGGTCGTAGCGGCAGGGTGTTCTCATCCCACCAACCCCAGCGGGCGCCGGCGCTGAGCAAGTACGGAGTCAGTTCGTCGGCTCCGCCCACGACAGCGTAGTCCGAATTCCCCGCAAGAATCTCCTGCGTGCCATGCCACAAGGCGGATTCAAATGAGATCTCGCGATGCGTGACGGTGGAGTTGAGGCCACGAGCGGAGATTTCTATGGCCACCTGCGATGCCAGTGCATTGTGCACCGCATTGGTGAATCTCTGCGGCGACGGCGCGGCGCTATCATCGGCCACCACGGGCTCGACAAAGGCGGCCGTAGCCGAGGCAGAGCCGAGTCCGGTTCCCATGGCCACGCAGATCCGCTCTCCGTCGACATTTTCCAGCGACAGGCCTCGGCAACTCCTTTTGGCGGCCACTAGCGTCATCAACTGAATCCGTTCCAGTCTCCGACGGCGGCCGACGGCGATTTCTTCCCTGGCGCCAAAGTCGTCGGAACAGCAATAAACGCGGACTCGTCTTGGCGGCAACGGCGCGACAATCTCCCGCAAAGATGCCGTCGCACCCACGGAGGAGCAGGCGACAAACATAGTTTCTGCCGCGTTGCCCATGGGCGAAACAACCCCGACGCCCGCAATCGAAAACCGGCTCGTCCGAGCCGTCGAGGACGGCCCACCAAGGGATATTGGACCTGATGCCGCGTCGAACGCCCGAGAAAAGACGAGAGAGACGTTGTTTCCGCCAAATCCGAAAGCGTTGTTCATGACATGAGATTGAGGCTCCGCGGAAGTCTTCCGCACGGGTGCAAACCCTATGTCGGGATCCACGGTCTCGAATCTCGGACTCATGGGCGGGCCTCCGTGTTCTATCGACTTTACGCAAATCACGGAATCGATGGCGCCGCTGGCGCCCAGGGTGTGACCCAGAAGTCCCTTTGTTGAAAGTACTGGGGGGATGGCTTCGCTAAACAACCGCTTGATAGCCTTGGATTCCGCCAAGTCATTGCCGGAAGTGCCCGTGCCATGGGCATTGACGTGGTTAATCGAGGCGGGTACGAGGCCGGCGCGACGAAGAGCCCCGGACATGGCCCGGTACGCCCCGTCACCGTTGCTGTCAGGCGCGGTCGCGTGAAATGCATCGCAGGTGCAGCCCCACCCTGTCAGGACGGCAAGAACCGGGACCCCTCGTTTGGCGGCCGATTGTGCGCTCTCGATGATTAATGCCGCGGCTCCCTCGCCAAGGCTGATTCCCGCCCGATTCGCATCGAAAGGTCGACACCCGTTTGGATCAAGTAGCAGGAGAGACCCGAAGCCGTTGACCGTCAGTCGGCATAGTGAATCGCATCCGCCGGCGATCATGATGTCGGCAGCCCCGCTCTCGATAAGCCTCCCTGCCATGGCGATTGCCATAGCGCCGCCCGAACAGGCGGTCGAGAGTGTCGTTGTCGGGCCGAAACACCGAAAAGCCTTCGCACACAGGTCGGTTGCAGAGGCGCACTCGTGATAACGAAGCAGCCCGTACCTGCGGACGTTCCCGCGCAGAAGGCCGTCCAGAAATTGTTCGGTTCCCCGGACACCTCCAACCGTGGCTCCCAACACGACACCGGCGCGGTTCCCGAAACTGCCGATGGCATCTTCCAGCCCCGCGTCGGCCAATGCCTGCCGGACAGCGATGTAGGCAAGTTTGTCGGAACGTGATCCCCTGACAGCGCTTCCGCAGAGCCGGTCCACGTCGGCCACCACTTCGGCCACCGGCGCCTGCCCGTGGCGGGTGGAATGGAAGAGAGTCAAGTGCGCAAGACCGGAGTTGCCCCTGATCAGGGACTGCCAGACACTTTCACTGTCGCAGCCAACGGAACAAATGATACCTGTTCCCGTTACGACAGGAACGCGTCCGCTCATGAAGCATGGTTCTCCGCAATGAAGATTGCCAGAGCTCGAACCGATGCAAACGCCTTCTTAGTCACCTCGATGTCCTTGACTGAGATTCCGTACTCCTTTTCGAGCATCACCACGAGTTCCAACGCGTCGATGGAGTCGAGCCCCAGGCCCTCCTGGAACAACGGCGCATCCGGATCGATGTCCTCGGGAGTGACGTCTTCCAGGTCAAGAGCCGCGATGATCTTTCCTTTGAGATCCTCTATCTGTTCTTCAATCGACATTGTCCCTCTCCAAATGTTCGATCACTGAGGCCCCCACCGGCCCCACACGCCACATTGCCTGGCTGGCGTCACCGATTCCCGCACAGATCCAAGCACATCCCGCAGAGATCCACACCAGATGCGGAGACCATTTCCGCGACCGTCTTGCCTGGCCCGCGAACCGTGTCTGTCCGCACAAGGTACAGTGCGTAGGCATACCACCAGAACTTGCCATTCTGATCAAGTGCATACTTGAGGAGATCGCGGATCTCAGCCCCAGGGGCGTCACACACAAGGCACAGCATGGACTCGGCTTCCCCCATCGCGATCCGCTCACATGCTTCTGCGACAATGCTGCGCCCAGTGTCTTCCTCGGACATCAGGCACAGGCCGGGCCCCCGCAGCCGGTGTCGTATGCACACCTCCCCGATGACACTGCTGGGCAGCGTGTAGGTGAAGGTGGCGGGGCCGATTTCCCTCAGAAACTCGATGTCCGTCGCCATGGATCCGAAAGGACTGAGCATGCAGATGCCTGTATCCGTCCTTTGTTCCTCAGTCATATCGGCAAACCCGACGTCAAGCAGTTCGACCGCCATCAAACCCAGTCGGGTGAGCGGGGACATCCGACCGAATCGAGGACACGGTGCCGAGAACAGCGACAACCAAGGTATGCCCATCAACTCTTTGCGTTCGCACGGCTTTCCATGGCCATCCATCCATGGACGACGGCCAAGGGCGCTGCTACCGAAGCCTTCGGGCGTCATGTAGCTGGCCGCAAGCGCAACCACTTCACTTGTCATGGGGGGGCCACCTCCAGAACCAGTGCGCTGTTTGTGCCGCCAAACCCGGCGTTTGTCTTCAAGATTCGACCGTAGGGAACCGAACACCGCGGGATGGCAGCCACACGAACGGGAGCATCCTCATCCGGCCTGCTAAATCCAGGCGTTCCCGGCATCACATGAACGCGGGCAGCCAGAATGCAAATGGCACTCTCGATAACTCCGGCCGCTCCCAGCGTGTGCCCGAGCAATCCCTTGGAGGAGGCGACCCAAGGCGAGCGGCCGCCAAAAACCGTCCTGAACGCCAGCGCTTCCATCCTGTCGTTGTAGACCGTACCGGTTCCATGGGCGTTTATATACTCAATGGAGTCGGGAGTCCGGTTGGCCATGCGCAAGGCTCGTTCAATGGCGAGCGCCAGTCCCGAGCCGTCCCGGGAAGGACCTGTCAGATGATTGGCATCATTGCTGACGCCCCATCCAGTGATCGTCGCAAGCGGAGCGGAAGCCAGATCTGATCGCACCAGCACCAGCGCGCCAGCGCCTTCGCCCAGGCTCAAGCCCTGTCGATCCTTGTCAAACGGGCGGCATCCGCAGGGGTCGAGAGACTTCAGGGCGCTGAATCCTGCGATAACAAAGTGCGAAAGCACATCGACTCCGACGACGAGCACCGCGTCGGCGATGCCGGCAAGAACCAACCGCGCACCCTGCTGGATCGCCAGCAGACCGGATATGCAGGCGACGGAGACACACTGAAGGGGTCCTAGCGCGTTGTTTGCGGTAGCCAAGTCGGCCGCGAGTTGCGAGGCGAGGATATGCCGCCGCGACCGGTCGCTGCAATGGCCACCGGCCACGAGAGAACCCAGCGCGTCGATCTCGGCCTTGGTCGTGGACAGCACCAAGCCTACTCGGTGAGCGTCAACCTCGGCCAGTTGCGGGCCCGCCTGCCGAACTGCCTCGGCCAACGCACGATTCGCCAGTTGAAAGGTGCGGGAATCGGCAGGCACGGCGTCCGGTCCGCAAAGAATAGTCCAAATGCGATCAGACACAGCCCCCACGCGATTCGTCATATGAAGGACATCGCGATACCTGTCACATTCGTGCAGTCCCACACGGTTTGCCTTGATGGACAGCAACGTGGCGTCGGCACCGTCTCCGGCGGCAGACACCACCCCCAAGCCGGCAACGGCCACGGCTCCCGTCAAGCGCAGGGGATCCATAGGTCCTTCCATGCCTCATAGCGTTCGATCATCAGGGCTGGCCAGGTCAGCAACAGTTCCCCCCTTAACGTGGTGAACACCTGCAGGCTGCCGCCGCTTGCGAGCAGAACGCCCGTTTCAGCGCGCTTCACCTCGTAGCTGAATTCGAGTTGGGCGCCTTCCGACTTGTACAGGCGCGCCTCGACCTCCAACACGTCGTTCCCCATGGCCGGAGAGAGAAAATCAACCCATACGCTCACCACCGGCGCCCCGATGTTGTTCTCAAGAAAGACGGGATAGTCGAGCCCGTAGCGACGACCGAAGGCCCGTCGCGCATCCTCGAAGTAAGTCAGGTAGTGTCCATGCCAGACAATACGCATGGAATCCACCTCCTGGAAGCGCACGCGCACTTGCGTCGTCACGGACAGATAGCTGCGGGCTTCCCCGAAAGAGCGCCGCCTCCGTTTTCTCCTGACCCCCATTGTATCGTCTCCTAAGGACTCTGCGACGAGCGATCAGCCTGAGAGTTTCAACGATCCTTCAGCCGCGACAAGTCCATCACACAAAACCTGGCCGTCTGCAAGCAGCATCGGTCCAAGCCTCTTGCGAACCTGAACTCGCACCTCCAACCGATCCCCCGCTCTTGGCCGCCTGACGACGGAAAAATCAGATACCCCGCACAGCATGCCCACATGCTCCCCGGCAGGCCCGCCTGGATTTTCGCAGGCAGCCCTTTTAGCGCCTTCCATCGCGGCAACCGTCTGGGCGATGCACTCGACAAGCGCCGACTCAACGACCAGGCCGTCATGCACCGCCATGTGATTTTCATCGAAAACGACGACCCCTCTCGCGGAGTCGTCACTCCATTCCGTCAAAGCATCGATCATCCGCATCGGCGGCCGATGCGGTATAACATCTTCGACATCAATCGGTTCCATGCAAAGTCCTTTGGATGCTCAGCCCGCCAGAGGTCAGTCTTCCTTCTTCCAAAACGAGTAGAAATTGTACCACTGGAACGGATATTTTCTGAGCACCGCTTCCAGATCTTGTACAAAATCCCTTGCGACGGCCTTCACCACTTCCTCCCGCTTCCGCCTGGAAGTCCTTTCGACGAACCTGGCCGTCGAGCAGAAAAATCTATACCGATCAACCCCGTCCCGCATGGCAAAGACGTGGATCACCGGAGACCCGGTCACCGATGCCAGCAGGTAAGGACCCACCGGAAAATCGGCCATGTCCCCGAAAAAGGTTGTCTCTACGCCGGCCGCGCCTTCGACCGTCCGGTCGCCATTGAATGCCACGATCTCACCTCGCCGCAATGCATCCATGATCGCCATGCTCGATGTGAGATCGGGACTGGAAGAAAGAACCCCGAATCCCTTGTCCGGAAACGCCCGGTCAAACATCCGCTGGATGCTTTTGACTTCGTTCTCCAGCGCCACCATGTTGACGCGAGTATTCAAGCGCCGCAGAAGGTGCCCGCCGGCCGCCCAGTTCCCGACATGAGCGCTGACCAGGATGACGCCTTTCCCATACGCCAGCGCGTTCGCGATTCTGCCCTCTCCATCGTAGGTGCATGAGAACTCCTTGCGGCCCATCAGCATCGCGGACCGATCAAGCAGGCTCATGCCCAAGGAGAAGAAGTGGCCATATATCAGGAAGGGCCACCTCCAAAACGACTTCGGCCCCAACACTCGCCGAAGATAGCGGCGGGAGTTCTTTACGCTCCCGGGGCTGCCGATCAGATAATACGCCGCTATGGGCACAAGGGCAACGTAAGCCGCCCGTATTCCCAAAAGCCTTATCACTTGCAGGAAGTACCAATTGCCTAGGGATCCGCCCCGGGTCTTTCCGGACCACTTGGATGATCGATAGGCGGCATGGGTCGCCGCCGCAGCCTCGCGCCGCACCTGCTCCGACGATCTGGCAGTGGAAACAGCATCACTTGTTGTCGCCAATTCGCTCAAGTGGCCGACTCCCGCGCCGCGTGCCGTTTGATCTTCAGGGTGGTCGATGTCCTGTCAATGCCGTCCAAGAATCGAATCCTGTTCGGCACCTTGAAAGAAGAGAGTCGTTTCGCGCAGTACATTCGGAGATCAACCTCAGACACCGTCGCAACGTCGTGGCGCAGCACAACATCGGCCTCAACCACTTCCCCCAGGTGGGCATGCTTTACCGCGTATGCCCGCGACTCCTTCACGAAGTCGTGCGAGTTCAGAACACTCTCAATTTCTTCCGGGAAGACCTTCATTCCTGCGATATTAATGACACTATTGACCCGACTGCAGAGGAAAAGAAATCCGTCGCTGTCGATTCTCCCCACATCGCCGGTGTGAAACCACAGGCCGTTCATGATTTCGCGGGCGGGAACCCACGGATGATAGTAGGCCACGAAGAATCCGGGGCCGGAGACTTCGATTTCGCCGCATCCGTTGCCAAACCCGACGTATTTCTCTTCGTTGGCAAGACGCAGCCTGAATCCCGGGATCGGTCGTCCGACCGATGTCGGGCGGACGACCGGATCATCGACATTGACACAGGCCAACCCGAGTTCAATGATTCCGTAGGCTTGGATCAGACGCAGGCCGTACCGATCGAAGAATCGGAGCGCCGTATCGGCCGGTAGGGCCGTGGTCGTTGAGATTGCCATGCGCACCGAAGAGATCCCGCGCCCCGACGCGTCTTGGGAAAGCGCATCATAGTGAAACGGTGACGCGTACAAAACCGTACCCCGGTTCTCGGTGATCGCATCAAGGAATGGCTGGCCTGCCGCGTTCCTAACGAGAACGATTCTCGCCCCCTGCCAAAGGTACTGGATGATCGTGACGACGAAGTGGTGAGCCATGGGGAGGCACCAGATCACGGTGTCGCTCGGGCCAATATGCAGCGTGTTGTTAGCGGCCGTGATGCGCTCCAGTATGCCCTCGTGAGAAAGTACAACCCCCTTGTTGGCGTTGGTTGTCCCGGACGTGAAGCGCACCATGGCGGCATTGACCTTGTCCCTGATCGGCACGCTCTCCCTATGGAGCACGGAGCACCATATCGCCGTGCCCGCGACATCGATTTCCGCGGTCGCGTGTTCACTCAACGGCGCTGTACTCGACACCACGGCGGCCAAGTCCATCGTGCGAAGCAATTCAGTTCGCTCCGAATCCCGCATTTCCATGGGGATAGGGACAACCACCGCCCCACAGCGCCACAAAGCATAGGTCAGGACAATGAATGCAATGCTGTTCCCCAACTGAAGGCCTGCCATCCGGTCGCGACCGATTCCCGCCGCCTCCAGTTTCCCGGCGGTAATGCAAACCTCTTGCCATAGTTCCGCATAGGTCAGCGCGCGCTCACCATCTGAAACCGCAATGTTCCCGGGCAGTCGCGCGGCAGTATTGTTCAGCAAGTCAGCGAGATTCATCATGAATTCAAATGATCCAGTGCGCCGCCTTGGTCGCCTGTCGCAGCACCCAGTGAGAACATGTGACGGCATCCATCCATGGCAGACATCGTCCCCGAACCCAGCCCAAAACTCAGACGGATCATCAACGCCGCTAGACTGCCACAGCGCCAATGCGCCCGACAAGCGAAAACCCAGAAGATTGTTCTTGTCACTTTTGGAATATATGATAGAGGCTAATTAGAAGTGCGTCGCCTTTCTCATGGAGGACAGTCGGACTATGCTACTGAGGGGCTAAGCCAACTTCGTTGCCTGGGGCATGAAGTCTGAATCCAGATTCGGCGAGACGGGCTCGACACTGCGGCGAGAACAAGTAAAACGGGTTCTTTCTGGATCTTTGTGGGTGAATGAAGAAGACATCGGCCTCTGAACCTGTTTGAGTGTGGTTGTGAAGACGCACCGACAAACGGGGGAGGACGATGTCTTGGGATGATCAAAGCA